>Ga0315901_10001497_pt1 | contig 33849 bp, 34 predicted proteins | sample LakEriMetagenome_10_FD_203761 | JGI IMG/M metagenome (GOLD analysis project Ga0315901, IMG submission 203761) | Freshwater fungal communities from buoy surface, Lake Erie, Ohio, United States - Buoy 2 MA116 | ecosystem: Environmental > Aquatic > Freshwater > Lake | place: USA: Lake Erie, Ohio...
TGATGTAACACTTTAATAAATAATTAGGGGGAGTTAGTCTCCCCCTTTTTTTTCTTATTTTAAAATTATTATTATGCCGATTAAAAAGAAAGAAGAGGTGTCGCCTAAAGTTGAAGAATCAATATTCCAGGCAACATCCAAAGAAGAGCAAAACGATGCTCAAGTAGAATTTGAAGTAGAGTTGTTTGAGGATAACAACGAAGTAAAAGAAGAAGCTAAAGAAGAGCCTAAGTTCTCTTTAACTGCTGTTCAAAAGATGATGAAAGATGCTGAGGAACGTATGATGAGTATGTTCAACTCTCAGATTTCTAAGTTAAAATTGAACAAAGATAAAGAAGCTTTAGATGAAGATTTAGATTATGTACAGTCTCTACAAGATGATTGGTTAGAGAATCCTGTAGTATTCTTTGCTTTCTCTTATCAGTTTTCTATTCATGGAGACATGAGAAGAGGTATTGAGACTATACCACCACAAGGTGCTATTAGATTCAAGCCTGTGATTAGAACAAAGAGAAAGAGAGGTAAAGAGACACAAGTAATATCTGTATCTTCTGTAGTAGTTCATTCTAAAGAGGTAGTAGATTATTTACGTAGTCACACTCAGTATGGAATACTTTTCTTCGAGAATGTTGAATCAGCGATGAATGTAGATGCTACATGGGCGCAGAAGATGGTAGAGGCACAAACTTCTATTTCTCGTCTATCTGATATACAAGTTATATCAAGAGCGCAACAAGAAGGAATCGCTGTATCTCAGAGTCCTGAAGATATGAGAAGACAACTTGTTGAGAAGATGGCTAAACGTTCTATTGAACAGCACGAAAGGATGTTGTACGGAAGTATCCAGAAGTCTATTGTAGATAAGGGTACAGGAAGAAGTATAATTGAAAAAACTATAGCTTAAAATGTTTACAGCGCTAGAATTAAGAAACCAGTTAAGATTTGCATTAGATGCGGAGAACTCAGATCATTATAGAGATGATATGGACATTATTCCAGCTATAAATGCAGCTGTGAAGTGGTTAACTTCGGTAGTTAATTCAGCGTATGGTCAAGACAAAATAGGCGAGGAATTTTTTAGAGAATTATCAACCTCTGGGGTGTTTCTTACAAGTGACACCTCAAGGGTTTCTCTAGATATATTTCCTTCGGAGGTATGGTCAATATTGGCTGTATATCCTAAACCAACAACAAGAAAGATAACAGGTGTACCTGCTCCTGTTACTCCAGATGCTACAAGAAGTTATTTCTTAGATGATAAGTTACATATATCAGCTGAGATTTCTTGTAAGAGATTAAACTTAGAAGAGTGGGCCACCAACTATGGTAATCCATTTGAAGCAGGTTATCAAGGAGATCAGATATGCGATGACTTAAAGTTATACGCTTATTTGACTCCTATTAATTATCAGCAAACAGCTTCTAACTACAGAACTCAAGAGCTAGAGATTAGACCTTCAGTTAAGAATCAAGAAGTAACTATATTCTGGGCTAAGAAGCCAGACCAAATTGTGACACTAGCAGATGAGATTAATTTTCCTCATAGTGTGTTCCAGTTGTTATTTGACAAAGCATTGAATTATATTGCTTACAAACAAGGAGACCAGACAAATCTTTTTGGTGTTACATCTCAAGATATTAATCAATTATTAAACGTGTTGTAAGATGACTTATAGATATGTAGTTTACGATTTACAGAAGAACTTCAATGCAACATTTGATGATGCTGATTTTACTTTTAACCAAATCCTTTATTGGGTAATGGTTGTAGCTAATAGATTGAGAGTACAGCAAACTATGGCTACTAATTCAGATTTATTTACATCTACATTTGATGATGTACCTGTATTAGCTGATGCTAAAGGAAGAAAATACATAGACTTACCAGTACAAATTATGGATTTACCTAATAATGCTGGTGTAGTATATATAACATATAACGAAGAGACTTGTAATTGTGCAGGTCCTGCTTTCGCTCAAGTATGGTTTCAAGGAGTTAATCTAGGTAGCGTACAACACCTCTATTTAGACGAATACACGAAGCCTAGTGCATCCAATCCATATTTCTATAGGGTAGGACATAAAGTTGATGGATCAGGCGTTAATAGGCTTTATTTGCTAGGAGTGGAGTGCGCTCCTGTAAAGACAGTTGAGATAGCTGTTAAATCAAGCTTAGACCCTAAGAAGTTATGTGATATAGATGAGGAGATTCCATTACCAGATGAGATGATTCAAGATTTGGTTATGCAGGTTCTTCAATTAGGTAGATTCATTATGTTGATGCCTAAAGAGGTAACTAACGAAGGAGAGGATGAAGGAGAGTTAAATGCTCAAATGTATGCTAATAGAGCTATCAATCCTCCACAAGCAGCACCTATACAACAATCACAATCAGAATAAAAGATAAGATATGAACGCTAACGACTTTGTAGATGTAGAACACTTATTAGCTGAGATTACAGCTACTGTAAATGATACTGACTATAAGAAAGGATTTCCTAAAGGATGGTATATCTCAAGGATTCAAGATGCTTTACAGGAGTTATCTATTGATACATTTTGGTTAACAGCTATCTTTGATTATGAGATTCCTACTAATTTTCAAATTCCTATTCCAGAGAATACATTTAACCTAAGAGAGATATATGCTTATCAAGGTAGCTTATGTAATCCTACAAAAACTCAAGTGGTTTACTGGAAAAGATTGTTTGATAATAGATATAGCGGAGATGGATATACAGCAAGAGTAAAGGATGATGGAAGTAATGGAGCTGATATATTTCAACCTAATCAACGTACTTATACAAGAAACTTACAAGGATATTACGGACCAAAGTATTATTATAACATTGAAGAAGGTATATTGATGCTAAGCAAAGATTGTCAATCATTTCCTTATGTTAGATTGAAGTTTAATATGATGGGTTCTTCTATTGGAGATAAACCTGTTGTACCTAGATTTTTTGAACGTGCTGTTGTTGATTACGTAAAGACTAAGTTCTACGATGCTATGAAGTCAAGAGACCCTAGGCTATATAGACCATTATGGGTTGATGCTAAAGGAGATTTAGAAGACTTAACTAATGGTTCTTGGAACAAAGCTAAGAAGAGAATCAAGGCTATGGACACTTCTGCTAAAAGCTCAATGGAGGAGTATATAAGTTCTATGTATCATAAATAATTGATTATGAGTAAGTTAGATAAATCATCAATGAAGTGTAATTCTCCAAGAAGCACACCTAGTCATCCAAAGAAGTCTCACGTTGTTAAGGCGTGTTCTGATGGTACAGAAAAGATTATTAGATTTGGTCAACAAGGAGTAAAAGGTTCTCCTAAGAAAGCTGGAGAGTCTGAGGCTTATGCTAACAGAAGAAAAAGGTTTAAAGCTCGTCATGCTAAGAATATTGCTAAAGGTAAATTAAGCGCAGCCTACTGGAGTAATGTCGTAAAATGGTAATATGAGAGAGTATAAAGGATTAGGCGATGTAGTTAAAAGGGTTGCTGAAGCTACACAAATGGATAAAGTTGCTACCTTTGTAGCTAAGAAAATGGGATATAATGATTGTGGATGCAATGCTAAAGCAGATAAACTCAATGAATTAGTTCCCTTTAAAAGAAGAAGACGATGAAACAGCAACATTTTCCACATGACATAAAGACATACCAAAAGGGTATTCAATCTGATACTAATAAAGAAATATTAGGTAGACTAGAAGACGGTCAACATGTTGATGCGCTTAACATGCGCAGTATGTCTATGGATGGTGATAACCTTGCTAAGAAGAAAATTAAGGGTGAGGATTTAGTTTTTGATGCTTTAGATAATAGATGTTTTGTAGAAGTTGGTCCATTACCAGGAGATGACACTTATGAGTGTATGATGACTCAAGAGGTTAATGGTCATATCATTGAATTATGGGCTTCTACTGATCCAGATAACTATCCTCCATTTATTCGTATAGATGGACAGATTGTATTGATGAGTGATGCTCTTCCATTTAATCTAAACTACCCTTTACAGTACGATAAGAATGAGAGTTGTGTAGGAGGAGAGATTTATATCACAGATAACAATGTATCTCCTATGGTACTATCTGTTATAGATATGATGAATAATTCTGCTATGACAGAGACTGGAGAATGTACTCAAAAGTATTTTTCAGACTTTGACCCTGCTAATTATTCTATACCTGTTTCCTCAGAGCTGTACAAGCCTGCTTTTATCAAGCAAGAGAGCGTTTCTACCGCTAGTGGATATAATGCTACATTTGGTACATCTGGACTCGTTATAGGAAGTTATTCTTACTCATACAGATTAGTAACAGCAGAAGGAGAAAGAACTCCTTTTTCACCTATTACAGAATTGATACCTGTGGTAAGAAGAAAGACTAGTCAATTTTCACCACAATATCCTTATTCTCATACTCATGGAGATTTTGCTAACATAGCTTCATCTACTGATTATGGTAATCACATTAGAATTAAATGTGAGAACGCAGATTCTTTTACATTCCTAGAGGTAAGAAGAGATGCTTGGCAATCAGATAGTGCTTATGGTGTTCCACCTGTATCTGCTATTATAGGTAGTGTTCCTATTAGTAATGGTTTGAATGTACTAGATATATTCGATAAGGCTGAGGCTAACTTTCCTGGTCTTGAAATACTTGACTTAAACGAACAAACAGATACGTTTGCTTCTATAAGAAGAGCTAAGTCTGTAAGATATTTCAACAGTAGATTGTATCTAATGAATATTGGATATAATTCAAGAGACATTAATGGAGAGGTTACATTTGTAGATGATAATAACGAACCTGTTTTTCCTACTGTAGAGAAGATAGGTAAAGCTGGACATAAACACCCTTATAATGCTTCTATGTATAAGAGCAACATGAGAGGTGAAAAGACAGGATTTGGAGTTGTATTATTCGACAGCTTCAATAATCCTACTTATGCTACTGAGATACCAACAGCAAGTAATTATCTTTTTCCTAATAGAAGAGATGAGGTAAATCCATTAACTCAAGGAACATCGTATAAAGGATTAGTTAAGGCTGCTAGAACTGATGGTGCTGTAGATTTAACGCATGAGGTATTTGACCATTATGATGCTACAGTAAAAAAGACAGGTCCATTTTATAGTGCTGATAATGTTGAGGTATCATACCACGATGCGCCTTATAAAACATTAACTCCTACTAGTCAATCTAGTTCTCAAAGTACTTTAGATACTTCTCCTAATGAAACTATATCATTGGATAACAGCGCTCCTGTTGATTCTTATAACCCTAAAGGATTTGGTTTAGATTATTATTCTATGGGATTATCCGTAAAAGGATTAGATACATATCCAGATTGGGCTGATGGTTTTTCTGTTGTTCAGACAGATCCTGCTTATCAAGTAGTAGCTCAAGGTCTAGGATTTTATAGATTGGAGTCAGCAGACCCTGGAGGCGGAACAAATACATCAAAAGAAGTAGATAAGTTTTGGGCTTATTTTCCAGATTTAGAACATAGATTTCCAGATATAGCAGAGGATTTATTAAATAATCCTACATCATATTCAATACAGTTAGTTTCTCCATTAGGATACTTTAGCGAGATATACGCTAGTAGAAAGAAAACATTAGAGCTGACTAGATTTGGAACTGATATGATTACTTATGCTAGAGTATTGAGAGAGGGAGATGATGGAACTATTAATCCATATTATGACCAAGCAGGTTATTCTGGTATTCCAGATGCTGATGGAAATAGCTATGTGGCTTATGGCAGATACATGAATAGAACTACTCAGAACTCTCCTGCTTTTCCTGCTAACGATAATGGTAATAGAATATTTCCTTTAGATGTAGCTACTACAGAGGTAACTACAGCTGGAGGAGGTCGTCAGACATATTTCCAAATAGCTGTTGATACTACAGATCCAGGATACGCTCCTATATATAATCAAGCTACAGTAGGCGCTCCTACTGATTCAGATGCTCCATTACAATTTGAATGGAGAGAGCCAATGTACGTTATAAATCTATATAAAGATAGAGATATAAATTCTGGCATCACAACTGAATATAAATATACAGGACATCACATTAAATTTAAGTCATTAGTATTAGAATCTAATGGTACATCTAATCAATCAGCTGTTTTGGTATCTGAAAGATGGGAAGATTGTATTCCTTCTTTGAGTGGTGAGGTTTACAATGATTACTCTGCATTAAAGAGATTCGTTTATGTAGTTGACCAAAATGGTGTAGAAAAGCGATGGATGAATGTTACATTTGAAACAGGTCCAGATATTACTACTATACTTACTGGTTTAGCTGCTGCTGCTCCAGGCCCTTACAATGACCCTGTATTAACAGGTGGATTTGATATATATGGAATATACACAAGTACAGAAACTTATGATGATTTATGTCCTCAGTTTACATTGAGATTTATTGAGACTCCATTATATACAGCATTTACAGTTCCTGCTTCTGGAACTAAAGTATATGTTAGATACGACAATAGAATACCTATTAGAGTATTTGGTGGAGATACATTTATCAATGAATCTATATGGGCTGTATTAGATAATGAATACAATAGAAATGGAGAACCTGTAGGAGATGCAAATGAATTTGTTTGGAGTAATCCTTTTCCATTTAAACAGTATTCATTTAATAATAATAATCCAACATTACCTCTTAGTGGATATAGATGGTGGGAAAATACTCAAACTACAAACAAGTATGGATATGATGAGCATCAGTTTGCTGATTCATCAAACTCTAATAAATGTAGAATGAGACAAGTAGTTACTATGTGGACAGCTGAGACACGTTGTAACTTATCATTCTTCTTTAATTTAGAATCACCAGATAAGGCTGTTAGCGAACAAGCGTTTCCTTTAATTAACTATATACCAAGACCTTATGAATGGGATGGTAGTGCTGACCCTGGAGATAGAACTGCTTGGGAATCTGCTAACAACTTATTGTCTGAGTATTTTGATGATTACGGTTATGAATGGAACTGGTGGGGATGGGGAGGATTTAGATTCTTACCTCAGACTAACAAAGATTATTCAAAGAGTCAAACAACAAGTACATATACATCTGTACCAACTGTAGGATTTGAGGAGCAAACAGATTTCTGTACAAGAATTATATGGTCATTAAAAAGACCTATTAACTCTCAGAATACTCCATCTATTAGAACGTTTCCTTCATCTAACTATTTCGACATATCAGATGATACAGGGGAGATTAAGTTTGCTTGGAGTGCTATGTCTGGAGATAAGGGTAATAACCTTTATGCTTTCACAGATAGCGGTGTATGTTTATTGATGGTTGATAAGAGAGTTATCTATGAGATTAACGCTAATGAATTAGCTACAGCAGGATCTAGCATAGGAGGTATCTTAAATCAAATATGGATAGATAGAAGAATAGGTATGAGTGACCAGACTTGGAGAAGCTGGGCTGAGTATTCTAATCTATTGTTCTTTGTGAATAATAAGTCAGCTTATATGTTTACTGATAACAATCTGACTGATATAGCTAGAAGTGGATTCCATGAGTTATTTAGAAGAAGATTCTTGAGTCAAATAGGATCTAGCTATGAAGCTGATTTAGTAGGCGGATATAATGTGTTGAATAATGAATACATTATGAGTGTTAAGTCTGAAGAAGATTTCTCTACTTTAGTATATGGATTAGAACAACAGGCTTTACAATGTCAAAGTACATATTTGTATGACAAGTATTTATACAATGAGAACTTATTGTTTGGTATGAAGAACGCTAAGACATTCCAACTAGGCGTAGGTAATCAGATTGATGGAGAGGATATGGAATGTTATGTAACAGGACTATCTAATGCTGATTTACATTACGACAAGGAGTTTATTAGAATACGAGTAAGTTCTAACAGTAAACCAGAGAGAGTTTATTTCTATGGTTCTTATCAAGACTATATTAGCGATAATTATACTAACTTTGTTGACACAGTAGCTGTTCCATTATCTATGAAGGATTACTTTGGATATGAGTGCTACATACCTAGAAATGTTGTATCTCCTTATTATAGACAACAAGGTAGAGTGATGTTATTTAAGATTGTAAGTAGTGCTGATGAAGAATTTTTAGTAGCTTCTACAGGAGTGCAATACAAGAGATTAAAATAATTGTTAAATTTGAAAAAAATTATATTATGGGTGGTATAGGAGGTACAATCGGAGGAATATTAGGAGCTGGCTTAGGCTCTATTGGAACTTTAGGTTTAGGAACAACTGCTGGTGCTTCTTTGGGTACTGGTATAGGTCAGCTTATTGAAGGAAGAGGTCAGAAGAAAAAGGCTCAAGGAATGACCCCTTCTCCTGTTAGTCCTTTGGATCAGTCTATGTACAACATTCTTAAAAGGAGACAGCAAAAAATAGCTACAGGAGCTGAATATAATCCTCAAATTGTAGCTGGTCAGCAATTAGCTAAAACTATGCAGAGAAATGCTATGAACGCTGGTGCAACTCCTAATATGGGATTATATAATCAAATGATAAGTCAAACTATGCAGAACATACAAGAGATGACATCAAGAGATATAGCTCAGACAACTGCTCAATTAGGAGAGCAAACAGCTAGAAACGCTGATATATCAAGAGATGTAAAATTACTTGAAAGAGCTGGAAATTTGGCTGACGCTTCTCAAAACATAAAAGACTCTGGTCAAAACTTAGCTGCTGCACTTCAACCTAAAGGTGATTTTTCTTACAATGAATTAGGAGAAACTCCAGAAGAGGCTAGAAAAAGAAAAGCGTTAGAGGCTAAAACAGCTAAAGAACAAAAAGACCAGGAATCCTAAATAAGAGTATAATATGGCTATAAACGATAAAGAGAATCCAGAAGAAGGTACTCCTAGAAGTAATAAGGATATACGTAGAGAAAGGAGACAAATGAAGTCCATCAATAAGCAGAGACAGGCTATGGGTGGAGATGTCTTGTATAAGGCTGAAGATTTTGAGGAGATTAAAAAGCCATATCAAGGAGGTCCTGGAGAAACATCTATAGCTGTTTCTGCTGAAGAAACAAAACCAGATATTGAATATATTAAATATGATGCTGCTGGGCCTGGTCAAAAACCTAAAGAAGTTAGAGCAACATTTAAAGCTGGAACTACTGAAGCTGAACAAATACGTAAAGATTCAGAGGCAGGTCAACAAATAATTAAAACATTAGCTAATACACCTAATCCAGCTAAAGAAACTCAAAACTTACTTCAAGTAAAAGCTGATAACAATTCTAATTTAACATCTACTGAACAAGAAAATCTGACAAAGGCGAATCAAGAAGTAGGTAATGAGGTAAAGAAAATAGACGATGCTATTACTAATCAAGAAATAACAGATAAAAATGCTATCTCTAACATAGGCGAAGTCGTTCAAAACAAGCCTGGTCAAGATGGATGGATTGATACTTACGTTACTGAATCATTTGAACCAGAATCTAGAGAGAATATACTTGCAAGAGCTGCTGCTGCTGCTAGGAAAAAAGCACCTCAGTTAGCTATTGAGAAACTAGGAGTTCAAGATTATTATCCAGAGATAGGTAGAGATATTGCTGTAGGTACATTTTCTGGAAGTAGAATAGGTTCTCAAACTATTTACTCTGGTGCTGGAGGATTATTGCCTTTAGGATTGTATGATGCTAGAAAAAGAGCTATAGCAGCTGATATAAAGAGAAAGCAATCATTAATGGATGAGCTTAAAGAGATGCCAGATATTGCTAAACAATATAAACCTGCCTTTGCTCAAGATTTCTATAATGGATTACAACCATATATTGAAGCTTACAAAGATAATCCAGATGGTTTAGCATCAGATCCAGGATTCTTAAAATATATATCAACTAAAAAAGGTGTAGCTGAGAATTTCTCTAAGACATCTGCATATTTAAAAGATTTGGAAGAGAAATTAGTAGATCCTAAAACTGGAGAGCCAGCTGCATGGGTTACTAAAGACATGATGAGTATAATCAACAATGTTAAGACTGGTATGTTGCCAGGTAAGATTGAAGAGTATTTTTCTGGTAAAAAGAATATAGCAAAAGTTCTTGATACTGTTAGAGCTTTACCTAATGCTTTAAATCAAGGTGATGAGATAGTCAAGACATTGATTAAAGATGGCGCTATTGAAAAAGCCATTAATTTAAAGACAGGAAAAGATTTTAATCCAGAAGAATTAGAAGATTTGAATAATCTCATTCAAAAGCTTAAAAGTCCTAGTCCTGATTATGAAGTGTTCTCTGAGCTAAAAAGAAAATACTATGACTTTAACCTTGATAAAATAGCTGAAGAATGGGTTAAGAATAATATGGCTGACCAATCTGATAAAGTTAAAGAAGAGGTAACAAGAAGTATGGCTAGCTATATGTTTGAGCAAATGCCTAAAGAATCTATAATTAGTACTATTACTAAACAAGCTAATGATTATACAACTAGAAGAGGTCAGGATATGACACTTCAAAATGCAAGAGAAGATAGAGCATTTCAAGCGGAACAAAATAAATTGAAAATAGGAGATAATCTCACTAAGTTAGAAATGGAAGAGATGCTTGAAAAGGGAGAAAAAGTAAGAACTGTTAGAACTCCAGAAGCTAGGATAGGAGATGAATCTCCAGATAATGCTATTTATAGTGTTTATGACCCTCAGCAAGGTAAATTCAGACAAGTTACTGGAGCTAGTATTAGAAGAGATCAAAAGTCTGGATATAAGTATTTAGATAGATCAGGTAAACCATTTACAGTTCCATCTGGTTCTTTCTCATACCAACAAGGAAATGTAACATACCTCAATAACAATGGTAATATAAAGGCTATATCTAAAGGAGTTGGATATACTACTAAATACAATGAAAAAACAAAAGAAAATGAACTAGTACCTTTAAATGTTGACGTAAGTTTACCTGTTACTGAAATGACTATATCTTCTGGTAAAATAGATGATGGTAGGGCTGCGGAATTTGATGTGAATAGAGGTAGAACGGTAGCTGGATCAGCTCAATCAACTCTAGGAACAGGAACTAAAGTCATTAGTAGTGGTTCAGCTAAAACATGGTAGTTTTTATTTAATTTAAAATCTTATCTTTGCATAAGATAGATTATTGTTATGGCAGAGAATATAGATTTAATGAGTACTCAAACTGGAGGAGAAGGAGATACTGTACAGATACAGACTCAAGAGCAAACAACTCCAGAACAATTTGATGTCAATATAACTTCTCAAGTTCAAGAAGCGCCTACTGAACCGCCTGTTCAGAAAGTAATGACTGAGCCAGAGTTTCAGCCTACTCAACCTAGTGTATTTGAAGAGCAACAAGTTTTTCAAGAAGAACCACCAATACCTGCTGACTTACAACAAGAAGCTCCTTCTCAAATAGTAACAGAGCAAGAAAGTTTAGATATACCTATTCCTGTACTTGACATTCTTCCTTTTGGATATGAAAGCTACGCTAAGTACAAAGAGGAAAACCCAGATATGCCAGATGAGTTCTTTGTAGAAACTCCTATGACTCAATTAAACTATGATTTAAAGAAGTCTGGTACTGATAACGTAGTTGATATATATGACGAGAATAAACAAAAGGGAAAAGGTTTATTTGGCCGAATAAAAGAAACATTCAAGAAAGATGATAGTGAAAACCAAACTATTAAAGTTGATGGAGGTAAGCTAGATATTCAATCTGGAGACAATATAAGTAAAGACGCTTTTTTAAACGCTGGAGGAGATATTAGTCTATTTGGAATGGTAGATAAATCTGTTATTACAGGAGAGCCTATAGCAAAAGAAGAAGAGGATTTAACAGGGCTTGTAGATAAAGGCGGAGTACTAGACCAATTTAATCAATTATCAGAGCAATTAAAGCAAGCTGACGATGAATTAAAGATAGCTAGAAAGGAGAACGCCAAAGACAGAATAAAGTCTCTTAGAGAGCAGAGAAATGCCTTAAAGACTAGCTTGAATGATTTAGAGAAACAACCAGAATATAAAGAGAAGAGCAAAACATATAAGGATGCTGTAAAAAAAGGAGAAGCTAAAGGATTATGTATGGATGTAAATTCAGACAATTATTTACTTCCTGGCCCTTGTAGATATTCTTCATCTCAAAAAGGAAAAGTTGTTTATGACTATACGTTTCATCCTAGCAACTATGTAGTTACTAACCCTATGTCTGTTAATGTTTCTAATGATGTATTTAGAGAAAGATTAAAGAATGGTGTTAACGATCAGAAATTGAATACGTATATGTATCAAATGTTCGCTAAACCATCTGACTTGCATTACTATGGTTATGAGAAGGGTGGAGCTATAAGCGAAAAAGAAGCAGCGCAGACTCACGTTAAGAATGTAATCTATGAAAATGGATTTAGCTTTGAAGAGCTTAAAAGAATGGACCAACATTTCCAAAGAGCTGCTAAATGGGCTAGAGCTAATGAAGGCAAGGAGAATGGTAAATTAAAAGCTGCTTTATTTCCTTACTTTGGTAATCTACCAGAAACTACAGTAGAGGTTAAAGATAATAACGGAAGAATAAGAAATGTAACTTTATTTAAGGGAATACAAGAAGATGATAATCAAAAGTCAGCTAACAAGAATGGTTTTGGTACATCTCCTTGGGATAAGAGTTCTTTTCAATATAAAGTATATGAGACAGATAGTAAGAGTGTTCCATACTGGATTCCTAATAATGTTGTAAATGTTTGGAAGAAACAAGTAAAAGGTTTTAGTGAAGATGTACTAAAGCAACAACAAACATTAGCTAGAAGAAAGGATAAGAATGGAGAACCATATCTAAAATCAAATAAAGGAGTTTTTGGTGTTGGTGTTACTGGTGTTATTGATGATGCTACTAGAGAGGCTCAAAAAAGATTTGATGCTGATTGGAAAACATCTGCTGCAAAGAAGAAATCTAAGCAACCAATAAAAGATGTTTCTGGTGGTTTTGCTGCTAAAGGGGCTGATGTAGGAGAAGAATACGATATAGAGAGAGATAATCCTATTTATAAGTTTAATAAAAGCGGACAAGCATCTGGAGCTTACGGAACAGTTCCATTAGCTAAGATACCATTAAAGTTATTTAAGAACACTTCTGATGCTATATCATGGGCCAATGCTAATCTACCTGACAATAGAAAAGATGTTTCTTTTATAGATTCTGATGTTAAGATATTTAACATGGATCAAGATGACTTTAAAAGTTATGTAGATAAATTAGGAACTGGCGTTACAGTAGAGACTACTGGTGGTGTTTTTGATTGGGATGCTGTTAGAATATATCCTCCAAAAGGAGTAAACGCTAGTCCATTAGAAATAGATTTAGGAGAAGATAATTATTCATTAGATAAAGCTCAATTAAAAAGATTATCTGATTACTTAAACAATGTTCAACAAAGCCCTAGAAGTAAATTTATTGAAGATTATACAGCGGCTAATGACCCTACTAATTATGTATCTAATCAGATAAATAAACAAACTGCTTTAGGTAATGAATATTATTTCTCAGCTAAAACAGATGATGGAGTTATAAATGTAACTAGCGAAGAGGGTAGGTCTAAGTTAAACGGATATACTCAAGTAATTAAGCAAGAGCAAGAAAGATTAGAAAAAGACCAGGCTATCTTAGATGCTAAAATGAATAAGTATAATGCTGATGTACAACCATTTATAAAAAAGTTTCAAGATACTCAAGTTGAAACTAATAAGCAGATGGGATTGATAGACAAGCAATTAAATGAATTAGATGCTAGTTATAGCGCAGATAAAATAAGTTACGAAGAGTTTGATGCAAGGTCTAAAGAACTTAATAGTAAGATGTCATCGTTACAAAATAATTTGTATGACAGTTATTCTCAAATGCAGAAAGCTGTAGGTGGCAATAAAGAATTAGCTGGTAAGATTAATCAAGACTATGCTGACGTACAGGAGAGAGCTGCTGATTTTAAAAATATATCAGATAATATAGATGAGTTGGCTGGTATTCAGTTATCATTAAAACAAGCTGATGTTAATGGTCCTAAGACTGTTGCTGGTTCTATAGCAGCTGGAGTATGGAAAGGATTTTTACAACCTTATGTAACATCCATTTCTGCTGCATCTGATTTATTAGTTCAAGCTGGCGCATATCCAGAAGGAATGACAAAAGAAGAAGCGTTAAAGATGAATAATGATTGGAAGTCTGATTTTCTTTATGGAGAGCTTTCTGAAAATTTATTAAAGTCAATGGGTGCTTATAAGTCTCAAGCTTATACCGAATCAGAGGATTTTGTTACTCAAGCATTATCTGGGGTAGCTGAATCTGTGGGTACTCAATTAAATCCATTAGTAAGAGCATTTAAAGGAACTCCATTAGCTCCTGTAGCTTCTTTTATGGGATTTGCTTCTATGTCTTACAATGGAATGGAGCAACAAATATTGAATGATCCAGAATTAAGAGCTTTACCAGAATATCAAAAGAAATTAATAGCTATTCCTTATGCTATAGGGATGGGTGCTGTAGAGCAATTAGGTTATGGTAAGATATTAAGAGGAGATAAATCTTCTTTGACTCAAAAATTAATGACTGGTATTATAAATCAATCATTAAAGAAGTTACCTAAAAATGCTACTTTAGAATCTATTGAAGCTGTAATAAAAGGAGATATAAGATCTAACATAGGTAAGTTAGCTAGAGCAACTATGGCTAGTAGTATTGTAGAGGCTGAAACTGAAATGTTACAAGAAGGGTTTGACATTGGTTTTACTGAATTAGCAGATAAGACATTGAACTTAGATTCGTTCAACACAGGTAAAACTATGGAGGACTTTATGAAGCAGATTGTTAAGAGTGGAGCTGCTGGTGCTATTGGTGGTGCTGCTTTAGGTGGTGCTGCTAGAAGTATTGAACGTTTACAGACTGGAACAATAAAAACAATAGACCCTGCTGATTATGATTTCTTTAGAGTTGTAGCTAATGATGCGAACTTAAAAGAGTTGTACTCTAGGTCTGTTGCTAATAAGTTTATTTCTGGAGAGATAACAAAAGAACAAGCTGAAAAACAAATGCTTGATTTTGAGAACTTAACAGCCGTAGATAAGAAGGTTAGTGATGAGATAACAGGAGAGGATAGAGTTAAGATGGTTGATTTAATGTTGAAGAAACAAGCTATTCAAGAAAGAGCTAAGGAGCTTGATGAATCTCAAAAGAATCTACCTAATCCAGAATTAGATAATGTAAACAATCAGATTAATGAGATTGTAACTCAGACAGAAGAAAAGATTAAACTAAAACAAGAGTATGATCAAAAAGACGAACAAGGGGTATCAAGTGAAGTCGGAGAAGGGCAAGAACCTGTCACAACCGAACCTATCGAAGGGCCAAGCAATCAAGAGGCTGCTCCAGGTGGAATGGTTCAAGAAGAACAAACAGAAGTAACTCCTACTGAAGAAGTAGTAACAGAAACGGAAATAACTCCTACAGAAGAAGTTACAACTGAGACTGAAGTTAAAGCTCCAGAGGTTACTACTGAAGCTGTTGCTAAGAACGAGTTTGATGAGTTATCTGATATAAATAAGATAACATCTCCTACTAAAAAGAATAAGGCGATGAAAGCGTTTAATGAAAAATATGGGGAGAAAGCTACTCGTATTTCAGAAATAGATAGTAAATTTACAACCATTGTAAATAAACTACAAAGTCAGAAATTAATTAAAAAGAAATGTTAATATGGAAAATCTATTAAGCCCACAGGAAATAGAAATGATTAATGAGTTAGGACAGATGGAGTTGGAAGCAAGCCAACTTTATTTGCATTTAGCTAACTCTATGAAGACTATAAACTTTTTTGGTGCTGCATCATTCTTCACTAATGAGTCGAATACAGAAAGAGAGCATTACGCCAAATTAGAGGACTTTATGAACAACTTAGGAGAGCAACTGGAGGTAAGAGCTATCTCTGCTGTTAAAGCTCCTATAAACGATTTAATGGAGGCTTTTCAAGCGGCTCTAGAAGCTGAGATGGATTTGTTAGGTGAGTATGAAGAAGCATGGGAGAAATCATCTCCTAAGACAAAAGCTTTGTTTCATCACTTCATTGAGTTACAAACGGAGAGTGTTGGTGAGTATGGAGATTTAATTGCTAGACTAAGTAGAACTAGTGAACCTATTTTAATTGACCAAGAATTAGCGAAGTAATATGGCGGATTGTGAATACCAGATAGGAGGACAGGGTAAGTTCTACTCTGAAAGTGAATTTAAGAAACTTTTAAGTGAAGGTTATCTTGATAAGGTAATGATTGAGAATAAAATCAAAATTAGAAATATTAAGCCTAATGAAGAGTTAGCTAAAATATTTCAAATGCCTGCTGCTATTCAAACACAAGCTCCTACAGAAACTAAGGATAATTATAAAATAGCTCAAGATGTAACATCTGAGGTAAGTAGAGAAAATCCTGATGCTAGTGTTTTATTAACTCCGAAAGGAGAAGATTTATCTTTAACTGCTGTTTATGTAGGTAAAGAAAATAGAGGCAAGGGTATAGGTACTAAAGTTCTTGAGAGTGTTAAAAAACAAGCTGATAAATTAGGTAAGAAAATAGTATTGGATGCTACTACTGAATTAGATGAAGAAACTGATTTAGGTAGATTAGAGAGCTTCTATCAGAATAATGGATTTACTAAAGTAGGAGAAAATAAGTTTGAGTATAGTCCTACTACTGAGGCTACGACTGGAGAGGTTGTTACAGAAGAAAAATCATTTGACGATAAAGTAGCTGAAGAGTATGCTAAATCACTTGACGATTATAAAGACAATCCAGAAGAATTAACAAATCAATCATCTAGAATAAAATCTGAAATAGAAAATCTAAATAAACTCAAAAATAAAGAAATAACTGCAAAAGAATATTTAGAAAATACTAAAATGCCTTATGCAATGAGTCAGGATTTGTCAGTAGCTTCTAATGAAGAAATAGAAACAATGGCTGATTTAGTTTCTAAAGATTTTGAGGATAGATTAAATCCAGCTAAACAAAAAGCTCAAGCTGAAACTGTCACAAAAACAGAAGAAAAGGTGACAGAGCCTACTGCTGAAACTAGACAACCAACAGCAAAAGCTGAAGATTTAAAATTAAATGTAAAGTCAACTACAAATGGATTGGTTAATATCTCCAATCAAGAAAACGAAATAGAAGATATAGATGAAGTATCTATGTCAAGGGGGATGCCTGATCAATATAAAAATAGTTTTATAAATAAAGATGGAGAGCTACAAATAAAACTTCCAGCAATGGATTTTATGGGAAGGCAAGGTGGACATACACTTATAAAATTAAAGACACCAGAAGGGTTTAATGAGCAAGAGTTTTCTGATAGACTATCCAAAATAAAACACGATGAATTTAAGACTACTTCAAAAAGTGTTCCTAGTGTAGTTAATCAAGTACGTCAAGCTATATCAGAATCAATAACTCAGCCAAAAACACAAGATGCAACTCAACAAGCAGCTAAAGAATCTGTTACTGAAAAGCAACCTACTAAAGAAGCTGTTGCTGCTAAAAATCTAGCTGACTTCCTAAGAACAGGTAAAATGGAAAAAGGAACTGCTATGGCTCTTCCTTTACCTGGCTTTGATAAGCTATGGAATGGCACAATAGAAACTGTAGCTAAAGCTATTGAAGTTGGTGGTGTTACAGCTGGTAATTTTAGACAGTCTGTTGAAGATGGAATGAAAGCATTAAAAAATACTCCTGCTTTTAAATCTATTACTGATCCAAAAGAAAGAGCTAAAATAAGTCGTGAATATAAAAAACAATTATTAGAAAAAATACCACAGTTTTTTAATATAAATACAGATGATTTAAGAACTGGTGAATTTACAGACTTCAATCAAAAATTAGAAGAAAGCAAAGGTAAAGATTTATCTACTAAAGAACTTAATAAGTTAAAAGCTGAAGCTAAGAAATTTGTAACAAATAATTTACCTGCTGATAAATTTAGAAAATCAGAGGTATTATCTTATGTGAGAAATAATTTTGATAAAGCTAAAACAGTAGAAGATATACAAACTAACCTAGATAAGGTTAATAATATCATGGCCACTAAAGAAGCTAAGATTCAGAAAGAAACTGAAAAGCAAGAAGCTAAAGATAAAAAAACTTTAATTAAAGAGATAGAAGGTAAGATTGCCGCCAACAGTAGAAAAGTTATTTCTAAAAACAGAAGAACTGGAGCTAAGAAAGGTAAGATAACATTAGGTTCTCAACAACAAATCAATCAATTAATACAAGGCTTAAAAGATCAAGGTTTATTTAACAACCTAGATAAGATGACTGACCAGGAGCTTGTAACATTAAATGAGACAATAGATAACATACTTACTACAGGTAGAGTAGAGCAAAAGCAAATAAATGCTATTGAAGAGGCTAAAAAGCGTACAGACAAGGCTATGATTCTTGAAGCATTATCTGATAAGCCAGATAAATATTTAGAGGGTCAAGAAGAAATAATGCAGGCGTTAGATGAAGAAAGCGGTATCGTTATAGTTGATGGTCAAGCTATGAATAAGCAAGCCTTTGAAGAATATGCAAAACAAAATCCAGATGCTGAATTAGAGACTGTTCCTTTCTACTACAGAAGAGATGCTAAAGAAATTAAGGAAGATTTAAAGAGAGATAAGACATTTAGAAAAGGACTTAGAAATATTACATTATTTACTGTAAGAGATTTGGAAACTTACATAAAGAAACTAGGTTCTGGATCTAAAGAGTTTAGAACGTGGCTTGAAGAAAGCATAGCTAAACCAATAAGAGAAGGTAGATTAAAATCTGTAGAAACTATTTGGAATAAGACTAGAGAATACCAAAAGGCAACTAAAAAGATATTTGGCACAGATGCTTTAGGTAGAAACAAAATGTATGATACTTTAGTTGAGGTAACAGATATTAAGCCTAAAAACTCTAAAGCTAATTTATCAGCAGGACAAGTAGTTCATTTATATGGTATATTAAATAATCCAGATAAAGATAAGGCTGAGGCTAATGCTAAAAGATTACAGAAATACAATGGTATATTAGCTAAAGAAGTAATTGATTTTATGGAGAATCCAGATAACAAAGTATTAATGGATTACTATAACTTCTTAAAAGATAAATACAATGTAGAATTTAGAGATGAATTTGGTCCATCTATTGAACAGCTACATAATATAGTTTTAGAAGATAAATACTATTACCCAGAGCCTGCATCTGGAGCAGCTACTGAAGCTGAAAACATATTAGATTTAGAGAATAAGACAGTATCATTATCTGCTATTGCTCCAAACATGAGGCATAGAAAAGATGCTGTATCAGTTCCATTTGAGTTAGTGGATGCTCACGAAATGTTTTTACGATATGTACAATCAATGGCTCATGCTAAAGAGTTTATACCAGCTACAAAAGCGGCTTATACGCTATTATCTGATATGAATAAACCATACGTAATGGAGAAATTCGGAAGCGTTACTGAATACAATGACTTTGTTAAAACATTAAGTATAGCTGTTACAGATAATACTCCATATCAAACTGATGCATTTACAACAGTAAACAACTGGACTGCTCTTACTTTATTATGGTTTAGATTGAAAGCTGTACCTCAACAGTTGTCTGCGGCTGTCCATTATTATGGAGCAGGTATTAAAGATGGGGTTATGCCTTGGGATGTAGCTAGAGCATTACCTGTTACTACAAATGATTTTAAATTTGTAAAAAATTTCTATTTCGATAACCCTTACTTATATACTCGTTTAAGTGGAGGCAATATCACTCCAGAGATGCAAGCCCTTAAGAATCAAATAGATGGGAATGTAAATAAATACAAAAGAGGCGTGTTAAATGCTGTACAATTTATTGGTTTGTTTCCTATTAAAGGGGGTGATGCTGCCGCATCAGCATTACCTGGCGGAGGTATGAACTTTGCTTTAGCTCAATTTAGAAATAAATACAATGAGACTGGAGATTATGAGTTATCTAAGCAATTTGCTAAGCAACGATGGATGGAAGAGACTGAAAGAACTCAGCAGCCTTCATTAGCAAAAGAAGCTATATCTACTGCATCTTACAACAATGTAGTTAGGTTGTTGATTCCATTTAGTTCAGCTCAAAATGCTATTGCTAAAAAGTCTTATAAAGCATATATAGACATATTTAAAGACTGGAATAGTCTAGATAACAATGAGAAAGCTCAAGCTGTATCCGATTTAGTATATTATCCTGTGTTTGCTAACATGCCATTTATATTAACTGGAGGTGTTGGATTTGCATTATGGAGAATGTTATTTGACGATGAAGAAGAAGATACATTAAAAGATGCTCAAAAGAAAAGAATGTATTATGATTTAGCTATGGAGACTATTCAAGCTAATGCTACATCTGCTGGTGTACTAGGAAAAACAATAAATACATTTATAAATATAGCCAGAGACAAGGAGTTCTTTAATGAAGTACCTCTTTTACAAAAAGGAACAGATTTATCTAAATTAGCTTATGAAGTAATCTTAGTAGATAATGATTTGAGTGAAATGACTAAAGAGCAAAGATTAAAATTCTATAAAGAACATTCTGGAGCTGATGACCCTCTTGGCAGAACTGAATTTTCTAGTGAACAAGAATACAACGAATGGGTGGAAAATGTTTACAAACCAACTCCATTCTACAAAAAAATGACAGAGAAGGAGGTTGATTTAACTAAGAAAGTTCTTGGAGTTAAGAATTTGTTTACTATGATTCAAGATATGAAAGATTTTGCTGCTAGCGAAAAAGGAATAAGCGATATTATAGAGTTGACAACAGGTGCTGAGCAAAAAAGAAATGAGTTAAATAAAAACTTAGATCCTTACTTTAATCAAGCTATTCAATTTGATAAACAAGATAAGTTATTTGAGAAAATTTACGATGAAGATTATGTTCTTAAACAAATAGACGAGCAACAAGGAGTTAGCACTTCAAAGGATATAAGGTCAGCTATTAAAGCTCTTAAACCTAAAAAACCTAAGATACCTAGACCACGATAAAAACGATATATTATAAAAAATGTTAAATTTGTAACAATAAATCAAGATGAGCAATTTTAAAACTTCTTTGTTAGTTGATGGATGTAGTTCGCTACAGTTGTCATGCGATTGTAAGAAAATTACATTTAAGGACACTTCTAACTATGTTGATAGTGACATGCCTGGGCATTTGTCAACGGACTTCACAAGTAGAGTAATAACTATTACAAGAGGTGATGGCTCATTATTCCAGCTCATTACAGCTGATATAAGAACGAATAATCCTACTGCCTATCCCATGGCACAACAAGGTATATCATATAACATTATACCTTCTCATTTAGCTTCTAATAACACTTTCACATACAATTTTACAGATGCAGATGTGGATGGTATTTATTCTGTTGAATTATGTACATATCCTAACTGGAGGTCAGACGTATATTACGAAGCGTATTTAAAACCAATAGTTCTAAGGAATGGCAAATATTACAAAGCGACTGTATCATCTACTAATCTTGATCCAGCAGACCCTCTTAACGCTGCTTACTGGACTCTTTATACTGACGTTGACACTTGTAATTCTACTCGTTACTGCGCTAGTGAGAGAGTTGTTGTTTTGTGTATCTCTATTGAAGACTGTTACAGACAAGCTGTCGCAGATGCGTTCTGTGGTATTCAGAAGAATCCTTGTAAGAGTATGTGCGATAATGCATCTTTTATGAAGGCTATGAAGATGAGAGTTGTGATGGATGGATTAGAGTTTGCTGCTTGTGGATTTGATTGGGATAATGCTCAAGACCACATGGATGTTTTAAAATCACTTTGTTGTTGTAACTAATGAGTTGTAATTGTCCAGATACTAATAAATGTCCTAGCCCTACTACTTGTTTGTGTGGGCTTGAGACTAATATATATAATCCATCAGGAGTATTAGTTGAAACTGTTACAGCTTACCCTGTTATATCTGGTTTAAATACGATATATGAGATATATAATAGTACAGCATTTCAAGCTGTATTAGGTCAGCTTTATACATTAACTATAGCTTATAATACTGTTCTTGATAGATGGGAGGTTTCTTATTTCAATGACACTATAGATGAGGATGTTATAATAGGAGTTTACTCTACTGATGATACTGGTTGTCCTGCTATAAACTGTTGGGATTTAGATTGTATCGCTGTAGCGCTTAGAATATTAGGCGTATTTGATACTTATTTCTCTTGGGATGGAACTTATGTAAATGGTAGAAAGTCTTATGAGTTTACAAGTGATTGGTCTGGTTCTGATTTAGATTATAGTATATCTTGGGGTTTAGCTCCTGTATCTGCTGGCGCTCCTACTGGAACTAATTGCTGGACTTTATTTGATGAGACATCGGAATTACCTGCTGGTTATTTATTCAATAATAATAAATGCCCTTATGGAGTTTATTTAAGTGGATGGGGTCAAGCTCCTAGTAGATTCTCATTTACTGACTTAGGCGTTACAGGATTTGATTTAAAGACTTCTATAATTGATTGTGGTTGTTGTGATGAATCTATATTGGTTGATATTACTTTTGAAGATTTACAATACACAGATATAGAAGGAACTGTTGTTAAAGATGAGTACGGTAATGTAATAGCTATTAATGGTTATCAATATTATGAATTAACAATTCCATCTATTCCAAATCCAATAACTTTTTATCTTTACTTTAATGGAGATGAATGGTCGTTAACTAACGGAATAGAGGGAGAGATTATTCAATACGCTAAGTTAGAATCAAACTCAGAATGTCCATTTGGTATTTATGATTTGTTTAAGCCAAAAGGAATTGATTTCTTATACATAAGAGGAGCTGAATGTTTTGACTGTTGTGATTACGATACTCCTAAGAATAGAAACTTACTAAAGAAAAAGAAAGCTATCTTTGTAGATGAAATATCTGCCATAAGAAGTAAAGAGATATTTGGATTTAAGTGTGGACCAGAGTGGGATGACTTATTTAGAAAACACTTAATCTTTGATGTATTGTGGTGTTTGCCTTATGGAAAGATATGCGATGAAGAGCAACAATGCTTGATAAATAATTTGAATGAAAACTGTAATTGTTAAGATATGAGCTGTACTAACTGTGGAAATTTAGGATCAAATTGTTCATGTTCAGATAACTGTCCTACAAAGACATCTGATATAACTGTATTTGACTGTAATACATTTAATGTATTGGAAGTACCATGTGATGCTACATTATGTGATGTGTTAGGTTTATTAGAAAGCTATACTACTAATATGGTGGCTGAGCTATCTACTATGACTAGCGTTGTAATAGGTGAGAACTGTATAGGATTAGCTGCTGGTACTTATGGTATTCAGCAAGTGATAGATGCTATCTTAGTTCAGTTGTGCGATATACCATCTTGCCCTTTGCATGTAGGTATTACAAACACAGTAATAAACACATTGACAGCTAATCCAAGTGGAGGTGTAGCCCCTTATACATATCAATGGTTAATTGCAGATAATGATGCAGATATAGCATTTACAAGTGGTACTACAGGTGTATCAGTAACTATGAACTCTACTCCTGGTACAAACGTATTTGGATTAGTTAAGTGTATAGTTATAGATGCTAACGGATGTTTAGCTTCAGATGTGTTCTTATGGAAGAATCCAAAAATACCAACATAAAAATTAAAATAAATTAAGATGAGTATAATAGTAAACAATACTGACAATCAGTTAAACATTAATAACAATGGTGTATTAGATGTATATGCTGTTAAGTCTGTTAAATCTGTAAGCAGAGCTGTAGATGCTTCTGGCAATTATTATATTGCTATAAACTTTATAGCTAATGATAAGAATAATTCTTTAAGAATTTACTTGAATGAGGTATCATCTCCTGTTACATGGACTAATGATTTAACTGGTGCTAATGCTGCTTTAGCTGATATTAGAGATTGGTTAAGTGAGATCATTGAGGTACAGATTAGTGAGGCTAACGATAGTATTCTTGTTTACGGATGGGATGGTACTACAAATAGAAAGATTAAGACTGATGCTAATGGTGAGTTACAGGTAGATATTTTAAGCTTACCTAATGAGGGCCAACAGACTATGGCTAACTCTATATCTGTTGCTTTAGCTTCTAATCAATCAGGAGCTGCTAGGACTACTAATATATTAAGACCTACTGGTTCTGGTAACGTTAACTCTGTCGCTGCTACTTTTTATTCTGTATCGGTTGCTAACGTAGGAGCTGCTAACGGAGATGTATTAGGTGGAACTGACAATATTAAACCAGGTGAGGTATTAAACTTCTCAGCAGATGCTGTAAACAATTACTTTACTTCATTTGCTTATGATGCAACTGGAACTGAGTTTATAATTATATATGTATCTTAACTATGCCTGTTATCTTAGGTGGAAATACTGGTATTTATTTGGCTTCATTAACGCCAGCTGTTGACCCCGATGCACAAGCATTCATAACAGCGGCTGCAATAACAGACCCTACTCAACAAAGTGCTATTAATCAGTTAGTAGTTGACTTGAAAGGGTATTCTATATGGTCTAAGATGAAGGCGGTTTATCCGTTTGTTGGTGGTACAGCGAGTAGCCATTCTTACAATTTGGTTAACACAGCACAATATCAAATTACTTGGAATGGAGGTATCACGCATAGTTCAACAGGAGTTTTACCTAATGGAACAAATGGTTATGGGCAAACAGGTTTTTCATTTAATTCAACAACAGCATTAAGTTCGCATATTTCAACTTATATAAGAACTAACTCAACTGCTTTGGCTTGTGAAATTGGAAGCGGTAACGGCACAACTGGAGATGACGAATGTAGAATTGTAAGAAATGGAGCAGCTTGGTCTAATAATCAATGTGATGCGGTAGGTGGTAGATTAAGTCCAAGTGCTGCCAATTCAACTGGTTTAATTTTAAATTCTCGTAGAGCAAACAATGATTGGGAAACTTATCAGAATGGAATATCTTTAGCAACTAAAACAACTACAAATTCTTATACAGGAGGAAGTAATTATACAATAGCTTTATTTGCCAGAAATTCAGTAGGTATTTATGATATTTATTCTAATAAACAATGCGCTTTTGCCTCAATAGGTGACGGCTTAACTGACACCGATGCGGCTAACTTTTACACAGCGGTACAAACATTTCAAACAGCTTTAGGACGTCAAGTATGATAAATATTACTTTGATATTCCAATTATTGTTTGTATCTTTGAGTATGATTAAAATAACTCAACCCGAAAACAGCAAGTACACTATATTAGGGTACAGCCACACAAATAAATATTATATCAAGTATTTTGATGCGGTATGTATTTGTGGAAATCAAAGAAAATTAACAAGTCAAGAAGTAAAGAAAAATATTTCTTGTGGATGTGTTTCTAAATATATGAAACATAAAACACACGCAATGTCAAAAAGTGCTGAATATAAAACTTGGATAGGAATTAAAGAACGTTGTTGTAATGTAAACAGCCCTTCTTATTCTCAATATGGCGGTAGAGGTATTACAGTAAGTGAAAGTTGGATAAATAGTTTTGAAACATTTTTTAAAAATATGGGGTTAAAGCCTTCAAAAACATATACAATTGAGCGTATTGATGTAAATAAAGGTTACTCAAAAGAAAATTGTATTTGGGCAACAAAGAAACAACAAGCAAATAATAGACGTTCAAATTATTTTTTAACATATAAAGGGCTTACAAAAACACGAAGTGAATGGGCTGATTTTATTGGCGTAAATATTAGAACACTTGCAAGTAGATGTAGAGCAAACAAACCAATTAATGAAATTTTAAAAGAATATAAAATATGAGCCAAGTATTAGTTGGTCTATTGACCGAACAGCAAAAAGATTTACTTGTTGGACAGCTATATGCTCCAGACAGTTATTTCAACCCACTGCAAGACATAAATTTAAATTGGGTAATATCAATAGAAGAAATGGAGCAATGCGTTAATCCTGATTACCTTTGGGTAAAAGACTTAGATTTGATTCCGTACGAACCAAAACCAACACCACCACCTTTTGAATGAGTACACAGATAAACATACTATCAGCTAATCCTTATACTATAACAGGAGGTTTATTTGCTCAAACAGCAAACAGTACTCCTATTACCAATACTATAGTAGAGACATCTCTAATTAACGGAGGAGTAGGTAGCTTATCTGTACCTGCTAATTTCTTTAAGGTAGGAGATAGCTTTAGGGTTGTTACAGCTGGTGTATTAAATGCTGCTAATAATCAAACTATAAGGATAAGGGTTAAGGCTGGTTCTATTGTATTATTAGATAGTCTTGCTCAAAACATTACTAACATTACTAATGATGTATTCTCTTTGAATGTAGATTTTACTGTTAGACAATTAGGTGGTCCTGGTGTAGCTTCTATAGTTTCATTAGGTACATTTCATTATGCTAAGACATCTAATGCTACTGTTCAAGGGTTTGCTTTTAATCAAGTAAATTCTACTACCTTTGATACTACTATAGCTAATACATTGAATATAACGGTAGAGTGGGGAGCAGCTGATCCAGGTAATAGCATTTATAGTGATATATTTATTTTAAATAAAACATATTAATGGGAGCTAGTATATATTTAGGTAAGGTATTAAGCGCAGGAACTAAGGGGTGTAATATAATACTTCCTACAGCTCCTTCATTTGTAGGTTTACTTGATACTTACCCAAATGCAGCAGCTGCTTATTCACTGAGAAAACTAAGAACAGCATATACAGGTAATTGTATTAGAGTAAGACGTTCAAGTGATAATGCAGAACAAGATTTTGGCTTTGTTAATAATGTTTTAGATACGGCTTCTTTGCTTACTTTTGTTGGTGCTGGAAGTGGATTTGTAACTACATGGTATGACCAAAGTGGTACGGCAAGAAATGCTACAATATCAACAGCAGTTGAACAACCAAGAATAGTAAATGCTGGAGTATTAGACACATTAAACTCAAAACCATCTATAATAAATCCTAATGCAGGAGTAATTAGACGTTTAACAACATCTTTATCATATACTCAACCTTTACCTGTCGCTGTAATATTTGCAGGTAGAATAAACCAATTACCAACTAATCCATATGACAATGTTACATTTACATTTGGAGGCTCAACCGTTGGTGTTGGTGGAGGTGGAAGATATGAATTTATTGCTTCTCCAACTTATTTTGGTGCTGGTATTCGAGGGGGTTCATATATTACTATATCACCATTTAATACTATTCCATTTATTCAACAAGCTAATTTTAGGTCATCACAATTAGATTTAAGATTTAATGGAGTTGATGCAACACCAGTTGCACATTCAGGTACTCCATTTGGAACACCTGGAACATTTCAATTATTTGGAGGAGGAGGAATTCCCACTGATGCCCAATTTTATAGCAACATAAATATATCTGAAGTTATAATTTATGTATCTGACGAATATACAAATAGAACGGGCATTGAATCAAATATTAACTCATTTTACTCAATATACTAATGGAAGTAACAGGCTATAAATACACGAATGAACAGGAGGCTATTGACGCAAGAGAACAATGTGATGCTTACTATGGCATACCCGTTTCACCTGATGATGTAACACAAAATTGGGTTGATTATAATACAGCAAATTTGGATAATCCTATATTTTACTACATAACTTTTGATGAAAGTTTAGAAGTAGTTTTAGGACAACCAGAAACATTTGAAGTAACAGCGCCTAATCCATTCTAATATGAAGTATCTATTAATATTATCCTTAATAATAATATCCTGTTCACCTCAAAGAAGATTTGATAGATTAATAAAGAGGCATCCTTGGTTACTAACTAAGGATACTCTTTTTGTCAAAGACACTATTCGTGATACAATACGAATAACTGTACCAGAAGTTCATGTTGATACAGTAGTAGAATACGAAACTTTATACGATACAATTTTTTTAGAGAAAGACCAATTAAAAGTTAAGGTCTGGATGGATCGTGAAAAAAAAGTTTACATTCAAGGAAAGTGTGATACAGTCTATATTGTAAAGCCATACGAAAAGATTGTAGAAAGAAAGATTCCTATTAGATACTACGAAAAGACTCCATGGTATAAGACACTCTTAAATAACCTTATAGGAATTTTATTAACTTTGCTTCTAGTATATTTTACGTATAGAATTTTAAGAAAGCACTTAATATGAAAGCAAAGTTACTTTTAATGATTACATCAATGCTGGCTGTTATCGCACCAGTTTTTCCAATGATTTACATAGCAATATTAGCAATCCTTATAGACACAGGATTCGGAGTATGGAGAAGTGTTAAGAAGGGAGGATGGAAATCAATTAAGAGTAGAAGATTATCTCACGTTATAAGCAAGTCATTACTTTACTCTGGAGCGATTCTTTTTACGTTTCTAATAGAGAAGTATATCGCAGCTGATTTAATCGCTCAGTTCGTAGCTGTTGACCTTGTAATGACAAAAGTAATAGCGTTCTTCTGCGTAGTAGTAGAAGTTAAATCAATCAATGAATCTTACGAATCTGTAACAGGAAAGAATATGCTTAAAGCATTGAGAGGATTTGTTACAAGAGCTAAAGAAGAGGCAGATAAATTAAAGTAATGATTGTTATTTTATTTGCTACATTTCTATTATCTTTAGCCGCACTTTTAAATCTATTAAAAAATGACAACACTTAAATTAGGTAGTAAGGGAGAGGCTGTAAAAACATTACAAGCGTTTCTAAAGATTACAGCTGATGGGATATTCGGTCCTGGAACTGAGAAAGCTGTTAAAGATTGGCAGAGGTCTCATGGATTAACACCAGATGGCATCGTAGGAAAGAACACCTGGGCTGCTATGGGTATATTAAATACTGATAACGCTGAGAATACTGAGATGACTAATGCTTTAGATATTAAGAAGCATTACATGCCTACTAATACTTATTTCCCTGGCCCTGTGAAGAAACAATGGGTATTCTTACATCATACAGCAGGATGGGAGAATCCTTATCAAGTAATTGATATGTGGGCTAGAGACAACAGAGGTAACGTAGCTACTGAATTTGTACTAGGGGGACAATCTGTTAAGGATGGTAACACTAAGTTTGATGGTGAGTTGGTTCAAGCATTTCCAGAGGGAGGATATGGGTGGCATACAGGTACAGGTAACTCTGTTATGCATAGAAACTCTGTAGCTATTGAGGTATGTTGTATGGGTCAGATAGTAAATGGAAAGACTTATGTTAACACACCAGCTAAATCAGATCAAGTAATTAAGTTAGCTAAACCATTTAGAGGATTCCAATACTGGCATGATTACTCTGATGCTCAGCTTGATGCTTTGAAAGGATGGATATTATTTGTTGCTGAGAAATACAACATTGATATTAGAAGGGGATTGATTGAGCATGTACGAGCTAAAGGTGCTGATGGATTTGATGTGATAGATGCTAAGGCTGAGTCAACACCTGGTATGTATTCTCACACAAATGTATTAAGAGGTAAGGTAGATATGTACCCTCATCCTTACTTAATTGATATGTTATTATCTTTGTAGTATGAGAAATAGTTTAGCAGGTAGTAAAAGAGGAAAGAGTAGAACAGCAAAGTTCTATCAAGAGAATCCAGATGCTCGTAAGAAAAGAGACGAGTACAATAAGGAATATCATAGCACGCCTGCTAGAAAGAAGTATAGAGCTATATTACAAGCTATTAACAGAAAGAAAAAAACTCATGGTAACGGAGATGGGATGGATGAAAGTCACATCTCCAAAACCAAGACTGTTAAACAAGCACAGTCTAAGAATAGAGGTGATAAGAAACGTCAATTTTTTAAATAATGGCAAAGCAAACTACAGTAAGTAATTTTTTAAGAAAGCCCAAGGTTAAAAGACCAGGTATTCATTCTAAGTCTAAAACATCTAAGTCTAAAATCTCTAAGAATTACAAGAAGTCTTACAATAAACAAGGTAGATAATCGGATTATTACCGATTATTAGCGATTATTAGCACTTAATAACTCACTTCCAATCCAACTTTCACAGAAGGAAAAGTCTCTGCTATCTTTTTAAGAAGGAGAAGCCCATGAGGACCTCTCCCTTCTTCAACTTGTATAACGACCTTTGGTTTAACACCTATCTTCTCAGCAAATGGATCTACATGCATCCTAAGATGTTGTATTCTTATCATCTGTACTATCTCACCTATATCTTCTGGTGTTGCATCTACTTGGTACGTTTCCATATTTTATAAATTAAAAGGGTAATCCACCATCATCTTCCATAGAATCAAGCACTTGCTTACCAGTTTTAGGTTCTGACTTAGTCTTAGGAGCTGCTGTTTCAAACTCATCAGACTTTGTATTTTTATTTATCACTCTAATAGTATTGAAGGAAATCTCTTTAGATTCTTTCTTCTCACCATCTTTCTCCCAGCTTCTTGTAACGATAGAACCTTCAAGGTAAACCATATCGCCTTTATTAATTCTATCTGCTCGTTCTACGACAGCAGGAATACCACAAGAGCATCTATGCCACTCTGTTTTATTTATCCACTCCTCTCCTTTTTTGTAGCTTTCTGATGTAGCTACTGAGATATTTACGATTTTACCTCCATTGTCAAATGACTTAATGTCAACTGACCCAACATTTCCTAATAGGATTACTTTGTTTACACTCATTTTTCTTCTTTTAAATTGTTTAAAAATTGTAGTATAGCTCTTTGTGAGTGAAGCCATATTACATCTGTCTTTGGGTTATCTTTAAGCTGATAACGTAGCATCTTGTATTTAATCTTCGATACATCTGTAGCAAATCCTTTTATATCAATGTAGTAGTCTATATCGTTATGTTTGACTACAAAATCCACAGTTAACGTGATAGGTCTTATTGCTTTCTTGTTGTATCTAAAATCTTCTACAAGTATTATTTTCTTTTGGAACTCAAACTCAAATTCAAATTTTTTAAGTAGGTCATAGCAAACTAATTCAAGCTTAGAGTCAAACTTAACTCCATCAACTTCTAGTTTTTTATTTCCGTACTTAGTTCTTCTTATCATACTATATAGCTTTCATCGTAAACTTTTACTACGATGTTACCAGCTGATGTAACAGGAAACTTAACTTCAACTTTCTTTTTAAGATTTCTCTCAATCTTATCGTTAAGCCAGAATAAGAATCTATCGAATATGTTTAGCTTGTTTTTTATCTTAGCTACTATACGATCTTCATTCTCTTGCTTAGCCATTGATGCTAACTCTTGTAGTATCTCATTCTCTTTATATAGTGAGAAGTCTCTTTCAATTATAGGGCGCAGATTAGGAGTTGAGTAGGTCTCTGGCTTCATTACTTTACCATCAGCTCTAAACACAGCTTTACCATCTGGCCCTACCTTTGACATATTGGAACGGTGAACTTCATCAAATAGCATAACAGCTCTATCTGCTAATCCGTTCTCATGTAGTGTTCCGTAGGTAATATAAAGAATATCAATTAGTGCATCGGACACTTCAATAATGTTTTTAGCTTCTCTAAGTTCACCTACTTCTTCTTCAAGTAATAGCTGTCTTAAAGCTCTTCTTTTCTTAGATAACATCTTAGGAGATGTTGGGCAAGTAATTCCAAAAGCATTTTGAAACTCAAGCACTTGCAATAATTGTTTTTCCATATTCTTTATATTTAAGTGACAAAAGTACTAAAAAGTATATTGATAACAAATTTTAGATAAAAATTTAGATTTTTTTATTTCTACAATGCTAAAATTGTATTTACTAAAATCACCTTTATGTATCTTTTCATCGAATGTTTTTTGGTATAACCTATGCTTCTCTCTCTCTGGTATATCTTTATCTACTGCTAGTACAGGTATATCTTCGTATGTGATGTATCTAATCTCACTAGGCTTGTACTTAGACTTGGATGGAAATACTACACGTATAACGATTGTCATACAGTATATATCTGGATTAGTCAAACTCATTATTAATCCAATTTTTTAAAACTTTTCTTTTCCAATATTGAATTATACGATTATTCCGAACAGTTAAGCTTGAATGGTGGTATCGTGTTAGGTTTATTCTTCTTCTTCTCATAGCTTACCATTTAGTAACTTACCTTTTAGTAAGTTTTTTACTTTACTCCAAAATATTATCTCATCTTTAGTATTGTGGCTTTCTAACGTAGTATCAACAGCGAATATAGCCATGTCTAATGCTATTGCTTCCATCATACTTTTAGATTCTATGTTATAAGATATTATCTTAACCCAGTTGTGATACTCTTTAAATATCAAATCAGCCATTTCTTGAGGTGTCTTCTTCATCTTTCTTAATCATTTTATCACAAATAAATATTAAATCCATAGTTTTTACGAGTGTAAATATATCTAATCTTTGCTTTCTTTGTGTAAGTTTATAAAAATCAGGTATTTCTGACCATTCTTTAGCGGCACATTTATCTTTAATGAAGCCTTGTAATCTAATCTTATCTACCATTATCCAGTAATCTTCTGTTTCAAATGCAAAGTAATGAGCTTCTCCATATAACCAACCAGGATTACCTAAAACATTTTTCAACTCTACATAGTGGATATTTTCATTTGTCTTATCATCGCTACGATGTTTTTTCTTCATAGCCTTGACATCTATCTGCATGGTAATAGATACATCCCAATGCTCGTGGATGTCTTGTTCTTTACTAGAAAAGTTTATCTTGCCTAAAGTCTCTATTGATTTAGCAAACTTTCTTTCTACGCCTTTAAATAGCTCTACATTCTTTTCGTACATAATTAAAAATCAAAATCGTTATTATTATCAAATCTTTCTATGGAGGTCTGTACTGTGTTATCATCATAATCACCAGTATCTCCTATGTTTTGCCACGCTGGTATCTCAGAGTCAAACTCTAGCTCTATATCAGCTAACTCACCATCTCTATGCTTGGCTATGTAAACAAATCCTTGCTTAGCTAGTGGACTAGTGTCTCTCTCGTTTCCTGGCAGGTAGTAAGAGGGTCTAAATAGGAAAGAAACTATATCAGCATCTTGCTCTATATCTCCAGACTCTCTAAGGTCACTTAGTATTGGTCTCTTATCAGTTCTTAGCTCTACTGCTCTAGATAACTGTGCAAGGGCCACAATAGGTATTTTAAGCTCATTTGCCATATCTTTTAGCTTTCTTGATACATCGCCTACCTCATTAGTTCTATTCTGCGCCCCAGGGCTTGTAATCTTCTGAATGTAATCAACTACGACATAGTCCAATCCCTCAGCGTATTTCATTTTGTGAACCATGGTTATTACATCGGTGATAGTGAATGATCCTCCTACGATGCGAACACCAGATGCGGAGATTCTTCTCTTGGACCTTTCAAACCTACCACGTTCATTAGGCATAAGTCTACCTTTCTTAATTGAGTAGCCTTGAACACCAGAGTCAACAGCTATGAGTCTCTTCATCACTTGTACCTCATCCATCTCACACGATATGAATAAACCTTTTTTGTTATTACGTATGGATGCTGCCTTCATAATGCTAAGTCCGAACTGTGTCTTACCAGCACCAGGCCTAGCAGCTACGATGATTAGGTTAGTAGGTTGCATACCAGAGGTTATCTCATCAAACTTATGGAATCCTGTACGAATACCAGATACACCGTTGCTATCGGCAGCTATCTTCATCTTCTCCTCAAGCTCGTTGAGTAGTGTCTCGTTGTCGTAGCTTTTCTTGTTTAGTAATGATTTGTATTTGTTATTTACTAAATGGTCTTGTAATAGATTTATTA
>Ga0315901_10001500_pt1 | contig 33822 bp, 53 predicted proteins | sample LakEriMetagenome_10_FD_203761 | JGI IMG/M metagenome (GOLD analysis project Ga0315901, IMG submission 203761) | Freshwater fungal communities from buoy surface, Lake Erie, Ohio, United States - Buoy 2 MA116 | ecosystem: Environmental > Aquatic > Freshwater > Lake | place: USA: Lake Erie, Ohio...
CAATCGCGCACTTTTTCTATGTTCACCCTTTTTCTGGTGTAGCCTAGAAACCAAGAAAACAAAGGGAGAAACCTACTTTGCCCAACCCAGCCAAGCCACTTGAGCAGAAGCGACTGCTCGGAAACCCAGGACACCAGACTTTGCCCAAGGAAGGCGAGCTTGCTGCCATCCCGCCAGCCAAGCGCTCACCCGTAAGGCCACTCGGTCTGCACGGCGGTCAGCTCTGGGATGATGTTTTTAAGTACGGTGTGCCTTGGATTGGTGCGGTAGATGTCCACTTGCTTCAGATGACCTGCGAGCAACTAGATCGCCGAGATGTCATTGAGAGTCGGTTGGTTGAGGAATACGACTGGCATTTGCTAAAACAGCTAAATGACATAGAAGCCCTAATTGCTGGCAACCTAGGCAAACTCGGTTTCTCACCCGAAGCCCGTACCAGACTCGGTTTGGCAGAAGTCAAGCGAGAAAGCAAGCTAGAAGAACTATTTGCTAGAAGGGCAAAGCGTGAGCTTGAAAAAGGTAAGTAGTTGGCCCCCTGCCTGGCTTACTCCTATAGCTGACGAGATGATTCAGTCAGGCGAGGGCGATGATGTCATTGACTTTGCTGAGGCGTTCGGCATCATTACAAAAGACTCAATTGCTGGCAGGGCAGGAAGTCCGATGGACCTGCGCGACTGGCAAGCCGAGCTACTCCGCCATTTGTTCGCCCACGATGACAAAGGCTTGAAGAACAGAGTCAGTCTTGTAGGCATGCCGAGAAAGAACGGCAAGTCGAGCCTCATGTCGGTTGTCGCTGCTTATGGTCTTGTTGGCTCCACCATCCGAGGCGCTGAAGTTTACTCATGTGCTGCCGACAAGGATCAGGCTCGGTTGGTGTTTGCCGATACCAAGAAACTCATTGAGGCAAGCGAGCTGTCTGAGATGTGCAAGCTCTACCGAGATGCGATTGAGGTTCCAGAGACAGGTTCGGTTTATCGTGTGCTGTCAGCCGAAGCTTACTCAAAAGAGGGGCTTAGTCCAACAATGGTCATCTTCGATGAGCTGCATGCCCAGCCAAACCGAGAGCTGTTCGATGTTATGGCACTTGCTCAGGGTGCGCGAGGCAATCTAGCAACACTCATTGCGATTACAACTGCTGGTGTCAAGTCTGACAGCTCAGGTCAAGATTCCATTGCCTACAACCTTTACCAGTACGGGCAGAAGGTAGCAAGAGGCGAAGTAGATGACCCAACCTTCTTTATGGCTTGGTGGGAAGCTCCACAAGAGTTTGACCACACCCACCCGAAGACTTGGGAACTAGCTAATCCTGGCTTTGATGACATCTGCGCCAAAAGCGACTTTGAGTCAGCCGTGCTTAGAACACCAGAGTCTGAGTTCAGACGCAAGCGCATAAACAACTGGGTTTCCAGCAAGGATGCGTGGTTGCCAGCAGGATCGTGGGACCAGTTGGCTGTTCCAAGCGATTACACCGAGGATGACGAGTTCATCATTGGCTTTGACGGTTCTTGGTCTAATGACTCAACTGCTGTGGTTGGAGTTCGGTTGCCAAGACACGAAAACGATAAGCCTCACCTCTTTATGATTCAGACTTGGGAGAAGCAACCCGAAGATGACGCAAGCTGGCGAGTGCCAACGCTTGAAGTAGAAGATGTCATCATTCAGTTCTGCACTAAGTACAGGAATGTCCGAGAAGTAGTGTTTGACCCGCCAAGGTGGACTAAGACGATGGTGATGCTTGAGGAGATGGGTTTTCCAGTTGTAGGCTTCCCAACTTTCTCGGCTGCCCGTATTGTTCCTGCCTGTCAAATCTTCTATGACGCTGTGACCGAGCAAACTATTACGCATGACGGCAATCCTGTTCTTACAAGGCACTTAGATAACGCTGTAGTAAAATCAGACAGGTATGGCAGAAGGATTACAAAAGAGTCGGCTGGAAGTCCCAGAAAGATAGACGCAGCGATTGCTGCCGTCATCGCCCTAGATAGGTGCATAAACAGCACTAAACTAGAAGATGAACTATCTCCGCAATTCTTCATTTAGGTTGGTAATGACAGCGACAATTCTCCAAGCACTAGGGATCTTGACGATTGCCGCAGGTGCGGGTTTACTTTTTCCACCAGCAGGTGTGATTATTTTAGGTGTCGGCTTACTTGCTTTTGGCATAGCCGTTGAGCGAGGTTAGTAATGCTAGGCAATTTCTTTGAGACCAGAAATGTAAGCTTCCAGTCAATCTGGGGTTCAGGCGAAGTTTGGCAGCTAGATACTTCTGCTGGTCAGATGATGAACACCCAGAAGTCGCTGGAGATTTCAGCTTTCTTCTCAGCAGTCAGTCTTATCTCTGACACAATTTCAACTTTGCCTATTGAGGCGCATGTTCACTCAGGACTCAACAGGATTCCACTTGACCCACAGCCAGCTTGGGTAAACCAGCCAGATGTAGACATGACTCGCCAAGGTCACTACCAGCAGGTTCTTATCTCTCTCTTGATGCACGGCAACTCTTACACACGCATCTTCCGTGACAACAGAGGCGAAGTTGTAAACCTAATGGCGCTTGACCCAGAAAGAATGAAGGTCACTCGGTCAGCAGTTGGTCGCAAGCTTTACGAATACGAAGATGACAAGAACCTGATGACTGCCGACCAGATTATTCACATCACAGATTTGGTATTGCCAGGCAAACTTGTCGGAACAAGCCGAGTAGAGAAGCTTCGTGAAGCACTTGGACTAAACCTTGCACTACAGCAGTACGCTGCAAGATTCTTCGGTGCTGGTGCATCAGCTCAGGGCGTTATCGAGTTTCCTGGCAACCTAACACCAGAACAAGCAAAGAACCTAGCTGATGGCTTTGACTCACGCCACAAGAACAACTCACGCAGAGCGCACCGCACTGGTGTTCTTTCAGGTGGAGCTAAGTTTGTTTCGACTCAAGTAGATCCAGAGAAGTCTCAGGCACTTGACTCACGGAAGTTCGGTGTAGAAGAAATCGCTCGTATCTTCAACATCCCGCTACACATGCTCGGTGTTCCTGACACAGCAAGCTACGCCTCGGTTGAGCAGAACGCAATTCAGTTCGTGACCCACACACTTCGCCCATACGCCGAGAAGATTGAGTGGGCTTACTCACGCCTACTGCCACCAAATGCTTACATCAAGTTCAACTTTGGTGCTTTGCTTCGTGGAGACTTAGAGTCAAGATTCAACGCTTACTCGATTGCATCTCAGGCTGGCTTCTTGTCCATAAACGACATCCATGCCCTAGAAGACATGCAGCCTGTTGAGAACGGGGAAATCTACCGTGTCCCACTAGCGAACATAAACCTTCCTGACGCAAAGCTTGTTGGCGAGCAGATGATGTACGACATCGTTTCCAAGCTTGTACAAGCTGGATACCAGCCTGATGACATCTTGTCTACATTCGGTTTGCCAGCCATCCCTCACTCTGGAGTGCCTAGCGTTCAGTTACAGCCTGTTGCTCAGATTGACCCGAACGCACCAACTACCGTTTACGAGGAATAAATGGCAGTAATCACTTACGGCTACGACTTGGTTGCAAATGTTAGAACTCTCGTAGTCCCAGCAAGCACATCAGTACAAAAAGTTTGCATACATAATCACGAACATAACCAAAACCACGAAATCTACATTGGTAACTCAGGAGTGACTTTGGCTAATGGTATGCACGCAGTTGCTACTGCTACTGGAGAAGTACAGCTTTTACCTGGCGATGATCTTTATGCAATTTCTAATCAAGCATGTAATCTAAGAATTTTGGTGGTCAGATGATAAATCCAGCAACATACAACATAACCGCGTATCAGGGTGCAACTTACGACCTGAACATGACTTGGGCAATCGGCGGAACAGCCGTGAACCTTACTGGCTATACCGCTGCTATGCAAGTAAAAGAAAACGCAAGCTCTACTGCTTCGGTTCTTAGCCTGACTAACGGTAGCGGAATTACACTCGGCGGTACTGCTGGCACTATTGCTATTGCAGTTTCAGCAAGCACAATGGGATCTGCAACACCTGGCAACTATGTCTACGACTTAGAACTGAACTCAGGTGGACAGGTGACTCGACTTATTCAGGGTGGCTTTGCTATCCAAGCTGAGGTCACTAAGTAATGTCTCAAGTAACCCTAGAGATTACCGAAAGCAGCACGACTCTTTCGGTAGACCAAACTAACGCTGCTGTCAATGTCACTGAGACATTCACAACGCTATCTCTAGGTAATGCTGGCCCACAGGGTATCCAAGGAGTTGTTGGCCCAGCCAACATACTTTCGGTTGGAACTGTAACCAAATCAAGTGATGACACTGCTGTTGTCACAATTACTGGGACCTCTCCAGCTCAAACCGTGAACTTTACATTGCCACGAGGCTTGCAGGGAATTCAAGGTATTCAGGGTGTTACTGGCGCTACTGGTGCAAAAGGAGACACGGGAGACACAGGACCTCAAGGCCCACAGGGTATTCAGGGAACGCAAGGAACAACTGGAGCCACAGGTGCTACTGGAGCAACTGGACCTACTGGACCCCAAGGTGAAAAGGGCGACAAGGGTGATAAGGGTGACACGGGTTCAACAGGAGCCACTGGAGCAACAGGTTCAACTGGTCCACAAGGTGCAACGGGACCCAAGGGCGATACGGGTGATATCGGTCCGACTGGCCCGACTGGACCGACAGGTCCCACAGGTGCGACAGGTCCTAAAGGCGATACTGGAGACCAAGGCCCGACTGGTGCGACTGGCTCAACTGGTGCAACTGGTCCGCAAGGCCCAACAGGAGCTACGGGACCAACAGGACCGACAGGTGTAATTGCTGCAACATCACCAGTTGCCTATAACTCTGAAACCCAAACAGTTTCTTTATCAGCCACAACCATCACAATAAATGGCACAGCAGTTGCTTTGGGTGGCACAATCACAGTAAACGCGAGGTTATCGTAATGCCGTACTACATCACAGATAAGTCAAACGAATGTTCAGGCTGGGCGGTTGTAAAAGAAGATGGCGAAGTTCTAGGTTGCCACGAGAACAAGCAGTCAGCTATTGACCAGGCTGTAGCTGTGAGCCTTGCTGAAGACACAGAGTTTGGTGGCGAGAGAGCTGCGGTTGGGCTTCTTGCTTCAGGTGACTGGGTGTCATGGGAGCCAAACGACTCTAAGATTCTTGCTCAGGTAGTTGTTGTTGAGGATCAGTACGCTGTTGTTCGTATCTTTGAGTATGAGTACGGAGTATTCAGTCCGACTGACAAACTAATGGTCATAAATGTTTTCAGCATTGAGAAGATTCAGCGACCAGAGCGAGTTGCTGTTGAAGAAGAAGAACTAGATTCGGTTGCAGACATGGGCGATGAGGCTATGCCTGACGAGGAGTTTATGACTCGTGCTTTGCCAGATGAGCTAGAGGTTGGGGATTTTGTTTCTTGGCGTGCTTCAGGTGGCAGAGCCAGAGGTCGCATCACTCGCATTGTCAGAGATGGTGAGCTAACCGCGCCAGAAAGCGACTTCACAATCAGCGGGACTCCCGATGATCCAGCCGCAATGATTCGCATTTACGAGCAATCCGCAGACGGCTGGAGAGACACTCCAGTGCTTGTTGTACACAGATTTACTACGCTTACAAAGATTGACGAGCTTCGGTCAGAGCAGAGAGACTTGCCTGAGAATTACAGACCAGCTTTAGCAGAAGATGTGCCAGAAGGCCGTGCCTGTGGAAACTGCTTCTTCTTCAATGAGGAAAGACAGAACGAAGACGGCACTAAAGCATGGTGCGAGAAGTGGGAAGACTTTGTAGACGGTGGCTATTACTGCAACGCTTGGCAACCAGACGAGGAAGCTCGCGCTATAAACCAGAAGGCCCCTGCTTACATGAGAGCTGCTGCTCGCCGTGGACTAGAGCTATACGAAGAAGGATTCGGTGGAGCTGGACTTACGCAAAAGACAATTCGTGAAGCACGCTTGATGGCACAAGGTCAGGTATCTGATGACAAGTGGGTACGGCTTGGCGCATGGATAGCCCGACACATGCCAGACCTTGACGCACCAAAGAACTCCAACAGAAATGACCCTGAGTATCCAGGACCAGGATTGGTAGCTCACTTGCTTTGGGGATCAGGACCAACTAAAAGAGCTGCTGAGCGTGCAATGAACTACGCTAACGGCGTTGTTGCTAGAATTGAAGCACAGGAAAGAACTATGACTGACACTACTGAAAAGCTAAACCGTTGGGCGGATGTAGCTCGCGCAATCCAGAAAAAGATTGACGGCGAGCCAAACAGCAAACAGCCAGAAATCCGAACTACTAACACACAGTTTGAGATTCGGTCAGAAGATGATGGCATGACCTTTACTGGTTACGCATCTGTGTTCAATAGCTCCTCAGAAGACCTAGGCGGTTTCCGTGAGTTTGTTGCTCCTGGAGCTTTTAAGCGCTCGCTACAGTCTCGCAACGAAATCAAGCTTCTCTGGAACCACGACACCAACGAGCCGCTTGCTTCGGTTCGCGGTGGAAGCCTAGAGCTTACCGAAGACCGATACGGACTAAAGGTAAAAGCCAGACTACCTAAGACAACCCGTGGGCGCGATGTTGCAGAGCTTCTGCGTTCAAAAGTAATTGACTCTATGAGCTTTGGTTTCAATGTCATCAAAGACACTTGGTCCGAGAATGGTTCGGTTAGAACCTTAGAGTCGGTTAGACTGCACGAAGTAAGTATCGTGACCTTCCCCGCTTATTCAGCTACTACTGCTACTGTTAGGTCTATGCAACCTACTATTGACGCAGACGAACTTGCCAACGCGCTTCTAAAGCTAGAGTCAGGTGAAGACTTAGACGAGAAGTCGGCTTCTTTGATTACAGATGTCGTTGGCAAACTAAGACAGCAGCCTGAAGCTAAGGTTGAAGCTGGCGATAACGGTCTTGCTCTGCTAGACCTAAAAAAGAAACAACTTGACCTGCTATTGAAAAGGATCTAAATGGCTACCAAACAAGAAATCAAAGACGCTATCCTAAAGGCGGCTGGAAACCCATCAGTAGGCGTTATTGCTGAGATGGCAGACGAGTTTGCCGATGCTGTAGTTGCCCTAGAAGAAAAGTCTTCGACACCTGCTAAAGAAGTCAGGGTTGTCGAACCTAAAGAAATCAGGTAAACTGATTTCCTGCCCTCACCGAGTATTCCCTTCCTCGGTGGGGGCCTTTTCTTTTACCGTGTTTTTTCCAACTAATAGACTTGTCATAGCAGTTGAGTGTTAGCACCGCTGTATCTGTTGAGTGTTAGCACCGCAGGAATCCCCTACCAACAACTATTCAAGGAGACTAAATGTCTGAATTTGTAAAGTCTCAGGTAGAAGTTCGCAACAACTTGATTGCTCAGGCACGCGAGGTCCTAGACCTAGCTACCGCCGAGAGCCGCGGACTATCTTCTGAGGAAAGCGAAAAGATTGCTCGCATTGAGGCTGACATTGACCAGCGCGATGCAGCGATTGACACCGCACGCAAGCTAACCGAGCGCGAGAACCGTGCTTACGAAGCTGCTGCAACACTAAACACAACCGTTGAGGAAAGCCGTAAGTCAGAGTCTGACATTCTGCGCTCAATCGCTATGGGAGAAATCCGTGGCGGACACGAGTTCAAGTCTGAGAAGCGTACCCTAACTTCTTCTGACAACACTGTTCCAAAGAGCTTCTACGACCAGGTATTCCAGATCGCAAGACTGGCTGGTCCAATGCTTGACCTTGGACAGGTTATCAACACAACTACTGGTGAGTCACTAACCATCCCAACCCTAACTGCTCGCTCAACCGCGACCATCAAGGGACAGGGTGTACAAATCTCTGACTCTGACCCAACATTCAGCTCAATCGTTTTGGGTGCTTTCAAGTACAGCTTCCTAGTACCTGTGGCTAACGAACTACTAAACGATGCAGGTTTCGACCTATCAGCGCTTATCGCTGAGCAGGCTGGAAACTCAATTGGTTTCGCAGTAAACACTGGTCTAACCACTGGAACTGGAACTGTTGAGCCTACTGGTGTTATGACCGCTGCTTCTTCTGCTGTAACTGGCGGAACTGGAGTATCTGGTGCGCCAACATACGAGAACATCGTGGACTTGGTTTACGCACTAGATGGACAGGCACGCTTGCTTCCTGGTGTTGGATTCATCACCGCAAAGTCTGGTCTTGCTGCACTTCGCAAGATCAAGGATGGCGATGGTCGCTACATCTGGACTGAAGGCGGAAACGCTGCTCAGAACCAGCCAGCAACCCTACTTGGCTACCCAGTATATGAAAATCCTGCTGTAAGTGCATTAGGCACAGCGGCATTCAGCCTAGGCTACGGACACATGCCGTCATACAAAATTAGAACCGCAGGCGGTATCCAAGTGGCACAGTCATCCGACTTCGCGTTCGACAAGGATGTAACTACATTCCGTGTCACCATGCGCGTAGACGGAAACCTAACCCACGCTTCACATGTCGTGAAGTTCAAGGGTGGCGCAAGCTAAACCCTAGCTAAAAAGCTGAAAGACCCCAAGCGTGTAGGTTCGCTTGGGGTCTTTCTTTTGCTATGCTGGGAACAAAGAAAGGCAACCTACATGTCGAAAATAAAAGGGACTGTTTCCGTATTCTCAAATTCACCTGGACAACCTACAGGCTACGGCATTGCTACTGAAGCACTTATACAAAGACTAAAAAGAGACGGAGCAGATGTGGCTGCCATCTCTAACTACGGAAACGAAGGGATCAAGACTCAGTTTGCTACTGAGTATGGTGATGTTCCTGTTTATCCCCGTGGCTCGGATGTTTACTCAAATGATGGCGCTATCTTGGGTCACAAGCACTGGCGAGCGCTAAACAAAAAGCAACCTGATCTGCTAATCACGCTTTACGATGTGTGGGTGTTTCAGGGCAAGGCTTGGGATGGATTGAATGTAGCGTCTTGGACACCGATTGACCACAGCCCAGTTCCACCAGGCGTAGCCAAGTGGAGTGCAAAAGAAAATGTCACGCCTCTTGCAATGTCAAAATTCGGTCAGAAAGAGCTGCAAGCTAAGGGCATAGATTCCATTTACATTCCGCACTCTATAGATACCAAGGTTTTCAATCGCAGAGAAAAGATTGCAGGTCAGTCAATCGAAGATTACATGGGCTTTGGCAAGGACCGCTTTGTAGTCGGTATGAACGCGGCTAATAAGTCTGGCGGTATTATCCACCGCAAAGCCTTTGGTGAAAACCTTATGGCGTTTTCTATCTTTGTCAAAAAGCACCCAGACGCAATTCTTTACATTCACACAGACCCAGTTAGCGGTCACGGCTGGAACCTGATGGCCCTTGGTGAGATTCTAGGTATTCCAAAGGACAACATGGCTTTTGTAGATCCTGTCAGCTACCGATTTGGTATCAGCCAAGAAGACCTAGCTGGAATCTATAGTGCTTGGGATGTAATGCTTGCCACAAGCTATGGAGAGGGATTTGGTATTCCAACAGTTGAGGCTCAAGCCTGTGGCGTGCCAGTAATCGTGTCTGATTTTGCTGCTTCGGCTGAGTTAGTTGGCGAAGGATGGACTATTGGCGGTCAGCCTTTGTACGACAACTCTCAAGGCTCATTTTTCACAATACCTTCGGTTCCACTAATTGTGCAGGCATTAGAAGAAGCCTACGAAAGAGGAAAAGGAAAATCCGACAAGGCTATTGAGTTTGCTAAACAATACGACCACGATGTCGTGTGGGATAAGTATTGGACACCAGCACTAAAGAAGCTACTCAAGTGATTCCAGTCTTAGGCTTCTGTACCCTAAGCCGTTTTGACTTAGCGGAACGCCTGATGCTTTCTATTGACTATCCAGTTGAGCATTTGGTCGTTATTGACAACTCAGGCACGCAAAACTGGATGCCACCGCGAGTAGCCATGGCTAAGAATCAGTGGAACATCCAAGTACCACACGGACTCGGTTTAGTTGGCGCTTGGAACCTAATTGTCAAGACCACGCCACTTGCTCCTTACTGGGTACTTGTAAATGATGACGCTTGGTTTGAGCCAGGCGCACTAGCCAAGATTGCGGAACAAGCTGACCCAAACACGCTTTCTTTTCCAGACATCGTGCCAGATTGGTCATGTATCGTGCTTGGAGAGCGCGTGGTAGAGAAGGTAGGGCTTTATGACGAGCGTTTTTACCCGCTTTACTTTGATGACAACGATTATGAGCGCCGCATTGACAAAAAAGGCATTGAAATCAAGCGAATTGAAGCCAAAGTACATCATCAGAACAGCTCAACTATCAAAAGTGGCTTTGAAAGCCAAAATTCGGTCAGTTTTAGGGCAAATCAGGCACTTTTAGACCAAAAAGTCGCTGAAAATGACTATTCAGAGGGTAATTGGAGCCTAAAAGTAAGAAGAAGCAACTCGTGGGAGTAGTGTACTCGGGCGGCACCTTTGATCTGATGCATGCGGGGCACGCTAACTTTCTAAGAAGATGCGCTGAGCTTGGCGATAGGGTTGTGATTGCCCTAAACACCGATGAGTTCATTGAGGAATACAAGGGCAAGCCACCAGTTATCAGTTATGCAGACCGTAGAGATGTTTTATTGGCTTGTCGTTATGTAGATGAAGTTATCCCAAACATTGGTGGTCCAGACAGCCGTATAACTATTGAGACAGTCATGCCCGACCTAATTGTGATTGGCTCAGACTGGGCTAGGCGTGATTACTATACACAGATGGCTTTTGACCAGGACTGGCTAGACGAAAGAGGCATAGGGCTTTGTTACATTCCATACACACAAGGAATCAGCTCTACAGCCATCAAGGAGCGTATGCTGTTTAGGCGATAGACTAGACCTAGATTTAGCAAAGGAACCCAATGGCAATTACAAATGGTTACGCCACACTTTCAGAAACCAAGGCCGCGCTAAGAATTACAGATTCCGTAGACGATAGCCTGCTAGAAATGGCTATTGAGTCAGCTTCTCGATTGATTGACGGCTATACCTACAGATACTTCTACAACGCAGGAACCGCAACCAGGGACTTTGTTGCCTCAGATTCTTACCTGACAATCATTGACGATTTGATTAGCCTTTCTGAGCTAAAGACAACTGACGAAATCGGTAGTGAGTATGTAACTTGGGGGTCGGCAGATTACCAGCTACGCCCAGTAAACGGAAAGCAAGATGGACTAAATGTTCCATACACAAGCATCCTTTCTACTGATGACTTGTTGTTCAACATACTTGGTGAGCAAGCTCTCGTTCGTGTGACTGGCGTGTGGGGTTGGTCAGCAGTTCCAATCGCAGTCAAGCAAGCCACAATCATTCAGTCCTCAAGAATCTACAAGCGCCTGGACTCACCTCTTGGTGTGGCTGGCTTTGGTGATCTCGGTGCTATCCGTGTTGGTCGTGCGCTTGACCCAGATGTAGAGCAGTTAGTAATGCCTTACCGCATTATGAGGACCTTCAGCTAATGGCATCTATCTCAGACATCCGAGCTGGGATTGCAACCAACCTTGCAACCATTACTGGTCTTCGGACATCCGCAGAGATTCCAGACAACCCCAACCCGCCAATAGCTATCGTGTCTTTGGATTCGGTCAATTATGACAGGGCTTATGCCAAGGGGCTAGTAGAGTACAACTTTACGGTCACGGTGATTGTGGGTCGTTCAGCCGAGCGTATTGCTCAAAGAGCGCTAGACACTTACATTTCAACAGGGGCAAACTCTATCAAAAATGCGATAGAGTTAGACAAGAGCCTTGGCGGTAAAGCCTACGATTGCCGAGTAGCTTCATTGAACTCGATTGGTTCAATTCAACTAAATGACAACACATACCTGGCTGCTGACTTCACGGTCACAGTCTTAGCAAACTAGGAGAAATACACATGCCAAAGTTTTACGCTGCGGATTACAAAATTACCGTAGGAACCGCAAACCTCAGCACTTCAGTAAACTCAGTAACCCTTGACATCACAGCAGACGAAGTAGAGACAACCGCTTTCGGTTCTTCTTACCGCACTCGCATTGGTGGCCTAAAGGATGCTTCAGTATCCCTTGACTTCATGCAGGACTTTGGTGCAGGAGCCGTAGACGCACTACTGTTCCCACTATTGGGATCTACAGTTGCAGTCAAGATTGCACCTACCTCTGGAACCGTTACTGCCACAAATCCGCAGTACGAGTTCAACGCGCTTGTAACCCAGTACTCGCCTTACGCTGGCGCAGTGGGCGATCTGGCTACACTTTCAGTTTCATGGCCTGTAGACGGCGCAGTAACTAGAGCCACAGCCGCAGCCTAATCCGCTAGGATAAAAGAATGAGACTAAACCTACAAGTTGCTTACTCTGCTAAACCAGATGAGCTAAAAGAAGTCATTTGCAATCCGTCTGACATGGTAAAGCTTGAAACTAAGTTTGACATGTCAATAGCCAGTCTTGAAAACAACATCAAGATTACTCACTTGCTTTTCCTAGCTTGGGCAAGCGAGTCCCGCACTAAAGCAACTACTTTGTCGTTTGAGGAGTGGGTGGACACCGTTGAAAGTGTCAGCCCGTCTGAACAAAAAAAATAGTTGGGCTTGGTGACAGTTCAGCTCATTGGTATCTTGCCACATTAGCTGTCGAGACAGGCATTAGTCCCAGAGAGCTTATGAAGCTCGATGATCGGATGCTCTGGACCATTGGTCGCTATCTAGTATGGCGAGCTACGCACCAAGCACCTAAGCGCTGAGAAGAAGCACCCTTCGGGGTGCTTCTTTTTTGTTCGGTAGACTTGAGTGAGATAGGCGGACTAAATGGCATTGAAACTTTACAGCGGCACTAATAGTGCTATAAAAGTCTATGCTTCAGACTGGCGACTTTTTGTCAAAGAACTCAAAAGCATTGATCCACAGCAAATCAAAGAATTGCAGAAACGCTGGAAACAGATTTCAGAACCAGCCGTAAAGAGCGTCAAAGACGAATTGGGAGATCTTGGAGAAGCAGGCCCTATGAGGGGTATGCGTCATGGTGGTCGTACTGGTTGGGGAACTAATTATGGAAAAGTCGGAAGTGCTGTAAGCGGGGCAAAACGAAAAAGATACGACAATGTTTCTTCCTCACAATTACAAAAAAATAAAAAGGGTGCAACAGGAATTGCAAGAGTTAGGGTTTATTCTGCTGGTGTAGTTCTTGCGGATGTGGCTAGAAGGCATGGCTCAAGAGCGACTACAAGGATGTATAAAATTAGAGAGTTTGGTGGCCCTGAAATTATGAGAAGCCACGCAATTCGACCTATGGCTGTACAAGAGTTTTTGCATAACCTAGGCAGTGTTGTCAAACCTAGCAAGCATAAAAAGTCAAGAAATGTTTACCCTGGTTTTGATAAGTCCTTGCCAGAAGTAAGCGCCCAAGCTAAAAAAGCTATTGACGAAACTATTAGATTTGTTGAACAGAACATTGACAGGAATAACCGCCCATGAGCAATATGTTTTTGAATATCGTCAGCACCTTCAAGGGTACTGGCGTATCAGCCGCCACTAAAGAGCTAGGACAGTTCGGTAGGGCAACTGCAGGGCTTGGCGGGACTTTAGGTAAAGTCGGTGCTGCTATCGCCTCATTTGGCTTAGCTGCTAAGGGTGTTCAATTTACAAAACAGTCCATTGACTCTGCTCGTGACCTAGAACGAAACCTTTTTTCAGTCAAGACAGTCTTTGATGACTTTGCCCCAGCGATTGAAAAGTTTACTCTCAATTCTGCAAACATGGGTCTTAGCCAAAAAGACGCAGCCAAGGCTTCGGTCTTTCTAGGATCTGTTCTAAAGCAGTCTGGCTTTGCTATGGATGATGTCACCATGCAAACACAAAAGCTTGTAAACCTTGGTGCTGACCTTTCTGCCACATATGGCTACGATGTCCAAGAAGCCTTGCTTGGTATGACCGCCCTATTCCGCGGTGAGTATGACCCAATCGAGAAGTTCGGTGTTGCTATGAAGCAATCCGAAATCAATTCGGAACTTGCTGCTAGAGGTCAAGACAAACTTCAAGGTGCTGCCAGGCGTAATGCCGAACAGATAATTCGGTTGGAGCTTCTTTACCAGCGTGCTGCTGATGCTATAGGTGCTTTCAAGGCTCAATCTGGCAACTTGTATGTAGAGCAAAAGAAGCTCACGGCACAATTTGAAAACATGAAAGCCACAGTTGGCGCACAGCTTCTACCTGCCATTGGTGATTTGGTTCAAGCTCTAAAGCCACTTGTAGAGGAGCTAACTCCAAGACTTGTGCAAGTTGTTTCTGATGCTAAACCAGCTCTTGAAACTTTGACTCAGCTACTAAAAGACATCGGAGATCAAAGCACAACTACGGGTGCAACAGTAGGCTTCCTTGCCGATAGTTTTGGAGCTGCCTTTAGCTTGCTGTCTAATAACTTTGGAGTTTTACTACAGCTAAGTGCGTTATTAGCTACTGTGACATTGGCTCTAAAGGGATTTGCAATAGCTTCTGCTTTTGTGGCAGCAAACCCAATCGCCACTATCGTTCTTGTTACTGGAGCAGCTTTTCTTTTGGCAGCAGATTCGGCTAGAAGACTTACCGATAACACAAACCTAGCTGGAGCATCGCTCAAAGCTTTCAATGGGATAGGCGATAAAACAGCCAAAACTGGCGTTTTCATGGGCGGTAAGTTTGGCAAATTAGCTCTCAATTTTACCGAGGCTTCTGAGGAAGCAAAAAGACTCAGCAGAGAAGTAGCTAATGCTGATAAAGCCAAATTAGACAATCTAAAGCAGCAAATTTACGGAATCCAGATTTCGGCTGGAGAAGCTGCAAATGAACTTCGCAGAATGGCTGAGCAGGCTGGCGTAAAAATTGGTAAAGATGGCAAGGCTGTTACTGAGACTGCTACTACCGAAGCAACTACTGGTGGGGCATCTAAATCTCTAACAGGACTTCCCGCCCTAATCGCAGAAGCAAAAAAAGATGCCAGAGTTGCAAAAAAAGAAACCAGGCTTATTGCTGGCGGTTTATCACAAGCAGTAGCAGAGTGGGTTACAAGCAGCTCAACACCAATCAAAACAGCAAACCAAGCACTAAAGGGCCTAGAAAAGAACCAAACTAAGACTGTCAAACGGCTTACTAATCTTTACAACGGATCGGCTGCTGGTCAGCAAGCTGCGGCTCAGGCGGCAGCAGAAGCTTCTCAGGCAGCAGCTCAGGCGGCTGCGGAATTTGCACGCGTTCAGGCAGAAGCAGCGGCAGCAGAAGCGGCAGCACTAGCTGAGCGCGAGCGTGTCTACAACTCCTTCTTAGATTCGGTCAAAAACACTTTTGCTGGAATCAAGAACGCAATACTTGGAGCCTTTGACATTACAGGATTGGGTAGCTCTACAAATTCCATCCTTCGGAACATGGAAAAAATGTTAGTCAAGCTTCGCTCTTTCTCAGCCAGCGTCAAGCAACTAGCAACTATGGGTCTTGACCCAGCGCTTCTACAGCAGATTATTAGTATGGGTCCGATGGCTGGGGCAACATTAGCCTCAAGGCTTGTCCAGGGCGGAGCAGGCGCTCTATCAGCTATCAATGCAGGCTTTGGAGAGTTTGGTTCTCTTGCTGGCGAAATAGCTACAACAGGCACAGAATCCTTGTTCAACAGAGAATCTCAAAAAACCCAATTTACAATCAATGTAAGCGGTGGAGTCGGCTCTGGAGCAACAATCGGTAAAGCCATCGTAGATGCTATCAAGGACTACGAGCGCACCTCTGGTGCTGTCTGGCAGGGCGCGTAATGCCAGCTCCCGCAGTAAAGGTAGAGCTTGGTGTAAATCAAGGTCAGAGCGACCCACTTGGCTTCAAACTAGATGATGTTATTAGAGGTGTACTTGATAACACGGGATACACACTAAGTGGCGAGCGTTATGTAGACATTACAAGTCGGCTAGTAACAGCTCAGGTTCGCCGCGGTAAGTCTCAAGCCCTAGATCGCATTGACGCTGGTGTACTTTCCATCACACTAGATAACTCAGACAGAGAGTTTGACCCGCTATACGAGAATGGTCCATACTACGGTCAGCTTGTCCCAAGGCGTTCAATTCGAGTAAGCAGTAACGAACTTCCCGTGTTCATTGGGTTTATTGACGATTTTGACATTCAGTACGAACCAGGAGTGCAGTCTGTTGTACGCATAGATGTATCGGATGCCCTTTCGGTTCTTACCAACGCAGGTCTAGAAGAATTTACCCCTGATTCCGAGCTATCGGGCGCACGCATAAATACTGTCCTTGACCTACCAGAAGTAGACTGGCCTGCTGATTTGCGAGACATAGATGCAGGAAACTCACTGATGCTAGATACCGATGTCGCAGAAGGAACAGCAGCTCTCACCTACCTACAGCTAGTAGCTAACTCAGAGTTCGGTACTTTATTCTTGTCCAAAGACGGCAAGATTACTTTTAGGGAAAGAAACGCTGTCCCAAACATCCCTGACCTAGTGTTCTCAGACGAAGTGGTCGCAGGCGCTTACACAGGTATTCAGTTTGCGGATGTAAACATAGTCTATGGATCAGAAAATCTTTACAACAGAATTATCCTAGGCAACGCAGACATTTTTCCTGAAGAAGCCTTTGCTGAAGACGCTGATTCACAAGCTCTTTATGGCCCAAGAACGCTAAGTCAAACAGGACTTTTGATTCAGGAACCTGAGCAGCTTCAGTTCCTAGCTGACTTCTTCCTAGCTCGCTACAAGGAGCCACAGTACCGTTTTGAGACTGTCACAGTGGTCTTAGACACCCTAAGCACAGTAAACCAAAACAAAGTGCTGGATTTAGAAATTGGTGAAATCGTGCAAGTTAGGTTTGAGCCTTCGGACATTCCGCCAGCCATTGAGCAATACTGCCGAATCATCGGAATAAACCACGACTGGACCCCAGGTAGCAAGAACATCAGCTTTAGCCTAGAGCGCCTTGACTTTGCCCTCTTTATCCTAGATGATGCTGTTTTGGGTCAGCTAGACAATGACCGTCTTTCTTACGGGTAGTAAACTAATCTAAGAACAAAGGAACCCAATGCCAAGAAAAACCTTTACCGCTGGTGAAGTCCTAGCAGCCACTGATGTAAACCTATATCTCAGCAACGAGACCACACTTACCGTGTCTACCGCTACTACTTACACAGTTGCAGCCTCTGACCGCTACAAGATTTTAGAGTTCGACTCTGGATCAGCAGTCACAGTGACCATTGGAACTGCAACAGCTTTCCAGGCTGGCGAGCGAGTGGACATTCTTATGGATGGTGCTGGAACTGTCACAATCACCAGAGATGGCACAGCCGTTAGCCTTGCAGGTCGAGGAACCGCTGGAACCGCTTACAAAATTGCCCAACGGTATGACGCAGTTTCTGTTATCTGTGTTGGCACAAACGCCTACAGAATCATAGGTAATGCGAGCGCAGTCTAATGGCGCTTTCAGCATTAGGTATTTATTCAGCAGCGGGTGTAATCGCTGAGTTTGCTCTTGACGCTCTTGTAATCGCTGGCGGTGGTGGCGGTCAAAATTCAACTGGTGATTACTCCTACAATGGTGGTGGCGGTGGTGGTGCTGGTGGTTATCGAGCCTTTACTGGGATAACAATAACACCAGCAACAAATTATTCCGTAACTGTTGGCGCAGGTGGAGCAGCTGGAAGTTCTAGCGGTGGTAATTCAATTTTTATCGCAAACACTAGCGCTGGTGGCGGTCTAGGTGGATTAACTCTTGCGACTGGTGCCTCGGGTGGTTCAGGCGGTGGTGGAGCACGGAACGGTTCTCCTGGGTCTGGAAACACTCCAAGTACATCACCAAGTCAAGGTAATAATGGTGGGTCTACTGCGAACGGTTTTTACGGCGGTGCTGGTGGTGGTGGTGGAGCTTCTGCCGTTGGTGGCAACTCTACTGGTGACACTTTTACTGGTGGTTCTGGTGGCGCTGGCACATCTTCATCTATTACTGGCACAGCTATAACTCGTGCGGGTGGCGGTGGTGGCGGTTCTTTCAATAGGAGCAGTGGCGGTGCTGGTGGCGGTGGTAATGGTGCAGGTGGTACCTCATCAGTTGATTATATCGCTGCGACTGCTGGCACAGTAAACACTGGTGGTGGTGGTGGTGGTGGTTATACAAATCCATCGTATGGGGCAGCAGCAGCAGCAAACGGCGGTTCTGGTGTGGTAATTCTTAGATACCCAGCAGCAAACACAATCACAATCGGCGCAGGTCTAACTGGCACAACCGCAACAGACGGTGCCTTCAAGGTGACAACACTTACCCTCGGAACAGGAAATGTGAGTTTCGCATAATGGCACACTACGCTTTTTTAGATGAGAACAACATTGTGACTGAAGTCATAACTGGAATTGACGAAACCGAACTAATTGAAGGTCTTGATACTGAAACTTGGTATGGTAACTTTCGAGGACAGGTTTGTAAAAGAACAAGCTATAACGGAAACTACCGCAAAAACTACGCAGGTCTGGGCTTTACATTTGACGCTGCGCTTGACGCTTTTATTCCACCTAAGCCATTCCCTAGCTGGCAACTTATCGAAAAAACCTGCCAATGGGAAGCACCAACTCCACGCCCAACAGACGGCTTTACCTACATTTGGAACGAAGCCGAACTAGCTTGGGAGCTGGCAGACTTCTCGGAGTCTGAAGAATAATGGCTGAGGAAACAACTGGGGTACGCATTACCCAGCAAGCAATTTACGCCAAGCAACTTGAGCATGGGGAAACCCTTGTCAAGATTCTTGAGAAGCTGGACCACTTAGACGAGGTTCCTGCTCGCTTGAGAGAGGTAGAGCTGACACTTGCTCGCCTGGCTTGGATTGAAAAGATTGCTTACACAGGTTTAGCTGCTTCTGTTGTATCTCTTATCGGCCTAATTATTGGAGTTGTAAACAGATGAAATCTAAACCTCAGATGCCCCTAGATGGCAAGTTTGGCAAGGACTGGAAAGTCACTAGCCCGTTCGGTTGGAGAATCCATCCTATTGAGAAGTACAAGAAGCACCACAACGGTGTAGATCTATGGGGGCCAAAGACAAAGATTTGGAACGAAGCCTGGCACGATGGCAAGGTCATCGCTGCTGGCACATCAAAGCTAAAGAACCCAGACGGCTCACTCGGTGGCGTTGGCTACTATGTAGACCTAAGAGTTATCATTGACGGTGAGGCTTATGTCACACGCTACGCTCACATGGTTGAAGGTTCCCTAACTGTAGTGAAGGGCGAAAAGGTCAAGGCTGGAACTCGGTTGGGCATCATGGGCAACACAGGTGCTTCGGCTGGCAGACACCTACACTTTGAGATTTGCAAGGGTCGCGTTCACCGCTGGACATCAGACGGCAAGGGCTTTGTAGATCCGCTCAAGTTTGTCAAGGCAACTATCGCCAAGTGGGAGCTAAACGCTGAAGTAAACCTAGCCACCCCAGACACAGGTGAAGTCCTACCTGCCCCAGTTCACGAACCAGAGCCAAAAGCTCCTAAGCCCCAAAAGGTGAAACTCAAACTTGCTAAATAGATTAGCTAAGAACAAAAGCCTACGACTTATGTTTGTGGGCTTTTTTCTTTTTTTCATGGCTTGGCAACCTAGCCCTGCCTACTCAGCTCAATCGAGCGCCTCAATAACCTGCCAAGACACGAATGGCAATTTACAAACATTTCAGGTTGGATGGAACAATGAAAACGACTACTTTTTGGACAAGGGAAACATTGCTCAGCATTTTTGCGAAGGTGGGTATGCTGGCGGCTTCGCCACTTTTGTTAGTGTTGCTGGTTGGGATGGCGGGGAGCTGGATAGCTCTTTGCTTTACCATCCTGGTTACAATCACGCTCCCGCTCCTACTCCTACTCCTATGCCTGAACCTAGTCCTGTGGATCAAACAACGGATACAACAGTAAGGACAGAAGATGTCGAACGCACAGAAGATGTTGCTCGCACTGAGGAAGTTGTCAGAGAGCCTGAGCCAGTGGCTACGGTGGCTCCCGTAGAGCCTGCCCCTGAGCCACAGCCCGAACCTACACCTGAACCGACCCCAGAACCTACGCCAGAACCAGAACCTACTCCAGAACGCCCTGAGAAGCCCGTAGAGACTCCGAAGCCCGTAGAAAGCCCGACACCCACCCCTGAACCTTCTGACCCTTCTACGCCGATTACAGAGCCAGAAATTCCATCCGAACCTGCTCCAGAATTGGTAGAAGAAACAATCAGCATCGAACTAGCGTTAGAAGCGGTTGGTAAACTTGTAGACAACCTACGCTCAATCGGGTCGGACCTAACTCCAGAAGTACGAGAGCAGGCACAGCAAGTAATTGTTGCGTCTGTAATCGTCACCCAGGTCGCATTAGCAGGTAGGAAACCTTGAAGTTCATCAAAGACCAACTAGATCAAGCTTGGACAATTCTTGGCTTGGGTATCGCCTGGGTCGTACTTGAAGGCACGGCTAAAGACTTTGTTGGTTGGGCCATCCTCATCACCATTGCTATTTGGGCAGCAACTTACCCTCTAAGGAAAGACTAATTATGTGGTTAGACATCGCACGCAGAACACTAGCTGTAATCATTCTTAAGGTCACAGGAATCTTTGTCGGTGGTTCGGTTATCGGACTTGAAGTTATGCAGGCTGTAGCCATGGCTGCTTTTGCTGGGATCATAGATGTCGCTCAGGAGCTTTCACGAGCTTACCTGTCAGACGGCGAACTTGACCCAGAAGAAATAAACAAGACCTTCGGCAAGATTGGCAGCAAAGAAGTAAAGAAGGACTAACTTCTTCTTCTCTCGCTATCTGTAGTTCCGCCCCAGATTCCGTGCATACCCGCTGACACGGCATAGTCAAGACATCTAATCTTTACTGGGCATACCGAGCAAATAGCCTTAGCCTCATTAGCGACCAGTTTTCGGTCATGGGGGCTACCCACAAGATCATCTGGAAAAAACAGATTTGGGTCTACGGCACACCCCACTCCGCCTGGCACATCCCTAATAGCTTCTTGAAGCTCGATGTATTTGCGTTCTAATTGTCGGTGGCTAAGCATAGGTTTACATTACAGAAAAAACCCGCTAATGTGAAATCCCACACCGAGTAGATGTGGGATTCACGCCAAATGAAAGAGAGGGAAACACTTGGCCTTATCAAAGCTACCAAGCGTAATAAACGAGATACAGGATGCCGTACTCCTAGGAGACTTCGAGAACGGCTCTCCAGAGTGGCATGAGCTACGAAACGAACCTGGTGCTATCGGCGGTTCGGACATTGCCGCCATCGCAGGTTTGTCACAATGGGAAAGCGCCTACACAAAATGGGCAAAAAAGACAAAACAAATTCCAGACAGCATTGAGCCATCTATGTCAATGCGACTCGGAACAAAACTAGAAACACCAATCGCAGAAATCTTTGCCGAAGAACATCCTGAGCTGGAACTTTACACAACAGGAACTTGGGCAAACAAAGAAGAACCTTGGATGCGTGCAAACCCTGACGCAATTTACGCAGACTCAACTGGTGAGTTTGGAATCCTAGAAGTCAAATTCTCACGCGACTACTGGACAGCCGTGCCTCAGTCTTACCGCGCTCAAGTTCTTTGGTACATGCGAGTATTCGGTTTGAAGCAAGCAAAACTTGTTGCGCTCGCAGGATCTAGTTATCAAGAGTTTGACATTGAGTGGGACCAGTTTGAAGCTGACGCTTTGTTTGCTGCTGCCATTCGGTTCCGCAACCATGTTGTTCAGGAGAGAGCGCCTGAGTGGGATGGCTCAACTTCAACACTTGAGACAGTCAAAAAACTAAACCCAAACATCGCAGAAGGCGAAGTAGACCTAGACGATTTAGGTATGCACTACTTCAACAAACTTGATGAGTTCGAGCGTGTTGAAAAGGAATTGACCGAGCTAAAGAGTAGAGTCCTATCTGCTATGAACGGCAACAAGAGGGGCTTGATTTACGGAGAACACCGAATTAGCCTCAGAGCTAGGGGTGCGGGATTGCCGTACCTACACCACGAGAAAGGGAAATAAATGGCACACTTCAATCTCAATGAATACCAGACAGTACAAGAACGCATAGATTTATTTTGGAAAAAGTTTCCTGCGGGTCGGTTCAAGCTGGACATCGTAAGCCAGTCAGACACACAAGTCATCATCAGGGCTTCGGTTTGGACTGACAAGGCTGACAAGCACCCAACCACTGTGGACTTCGCTGAGGAGCGAATAGGCACTTCGCCTGTAAACAAGATAAGCCATGTCGAGAACTGTGCTACATCAGCTCTCGGTAGAGCGATTAGTGCTTTAGGTGGAGAGTTCAGCCCAAAAGGTAAACGACCATCCCGTGAGGAGATGGCAAAGGTAGAGCGCTCTAAGCAACCAGTTGCACAGCTAAAGGATTGGCTCGTAATGGCTCAGTCAATGGGCGATGACCTTGACGGTCTTAGACTGTTATACAGCGAAGCCAAAACTGCCAACGCTCCAAAAGAAACCCTAGATAGGATTGCCGAAATTGCCAATGGATCATCTGGATATGAACATCCTGATAGCAAGCCTGCGGGAAGTGCAGGAGTGTCTGAATGAGCAATGGGCTAGGGGCAACTACCCCGATGTGGACAAAATGTGGCAATTACAAAGAGAAAAGTCAGAGAGGCTGAGAAATGGAGATTATTTCACCGACACACATCATCCAGGAGCTTCAGAGACTAACAGCGGAGATGGACAAGGGCAGTAACGCCCTCTATGACGCTGAGTGCAAAATGGCAGATGCTGAGGCTGCTTACGACAAAGCTGTCTCTCTTGCGTTCATAAACAACCAAGGAACCGTGGCTGACAGGCAGGCTGTGGCTAAGTTGCAGTCAGTAGATCAAAAGCTACAAGCTGACCTAGCCAGAGCTGAGTTCAATAGAGTCAAAACCAAGATGAAAACCCTGTCAGACCAGGCAACAATGATGGCTGTAATGTCCAAAAATGTTGAGCTTCAGTGGCGGACACCCTAGCTGGTAGCCTTGAAAGGTGATTGCTGAAAGCTGCTCATGTGGGGCAAAGTTCAAAACTGACGATGCCAAGGCGATAGCCCTAGTCAGAGAATGGCGTAGGAAACACAACTGTCAGGAAGCTGCATCCGAAACACGAGACTATGAAATTAGCTCGACTATCGGTTTTTCGGCTGATTACACTGGCACAGGACTAGACCTACCTGCAAAGAAATACGACCCTTGGGAAGATGAATAGCAAAGAGTTTCAAAAATACATTAGACGCGATGAAGGAATTTGTTGTCATTGTGGAACTGATGACGATACACTCGTGCCACAACACAGACTAGGAAGGGGAATGGGCGGATCTAAAGAACGGGATGTTCCATCAAACATCATCGTAATTTGCTCATTAGCAAACGGACAGCTAGAGTCAAATGCAACCTTCGCTCAGATGGGTAGAGATTTCGGTTGGAAGCTGACACAAGGACAGGACCCGAAGAAGGTTCCTGTTTGGTTGGCAGACGGCTGGTTTTTGTTAGACGATGAGTTTGGAAAGAAAAGAGTAAACCCGCATAAAGAAGCGGACTAGAAAGAGGGAAAAGAGAGATGAGCATTGAGGCAGTTGCTACTGTTCTAAATCACAGTAGGGCCACAGGGCGTGCAAAGCTTGTGCTAATTGGCATTGCCAATCACTTAGGGGACCAGGGAGCTTGGCCCAGCATCAGCACCTTGGCACGCTACGCAAATGCTTCAGAGCGTTCGGTCAAGCGGGACATTCAAGAGCTTATGGAGCTGGGTGAGCTGCGTGTGGACCTTCAATCTGCTCCGATGAATAGCCAATACAAAACCAACCTTTACTGGATCACAATTCAGTCAGGGGTGACAGGTGAGGTAAGCAGGGGTGACAGCTCAGGTAAATCAGGGGTGACACCTGTTGGCACGCAAAACATCAATATTAACCATAAAGAACCAAAGAGATACGCAACAAAAATTCCAGATGACTTTTGGCCTACAAAAGAGCTTTTAGATTGGCAGGGTGAACACTTCCCAGAAGTAGATTGGAAACTTGAGACGCACAAGTTTATTGACTACTGGAACTCGGTCAGCGGGAGCAAAGGCAACAAGACGGATTGGCAAGCCACCTGGCGCAACTGGATACGAAACAACAAGAAGCCAAAGCGAGCCAGCCGAGAAGAAGAAAACAAGAAAGCAATGAGGGAGTTTCTAAAAAATGCAAAAGACTGAGACAGCAGAACTAATCGAGTTTCTAAGCCTTGTAGACGGGCGCAAAATCTCTGGCGAAAAGATTATGGCTTGGCACGAAGTCCTAGGCTTCTTGGACTACCCTGTGGCTAAACAGGCGGTCATTGAAGCTCAGCGAGATGCGGCAATTCAGTACATCGAGCCAAAGCACATCTTGGGCAAGGCAAAGTCAATTCAAGAGAAAGCAAAAGCCGAGGCTGTCAGAGCTGAGCAGTTGAAGCAAAAGCCTCTGACATTCGGTTCAAGGATGCCAAAATGTCAGCACGGCATAGGACTATTGCTATGTGATCCGTGTTGCAAAACAGCAGCTCAACAAGCTGGCTTGGTAAAGTAGGTGGGTGGATGAGAACAAAGCTATCTGTTCGCGTTGCGGTTCAACTTGGACTGTCAATGCTCAGAAGCGCGAGCGCACCGACCTTCGGTGTTTCTCCTGCCGTATGCGAAAATCTTTGGTCATCAAGTACGGTAGCCAGAAGTGCGTCACTTGGCAGGGTGAGTTTGACCGTGAGACGCTAACCGTTCCAATGTACGAAGGACACCCAGTATTGCCAGGATTACGCAGGTGTGGTCACATAGACTGCGTAAATGCTGAGCATGTTATCCAAGCGGATGACTAAAATAGAAGAAAGAAAGAGAGGCTGAGATGGCTACCATCGAAGTAAAAGGGAAAATCGGCAGGATTTTCTACGAGAACAAGGGTCTTGAGGTTATCGAGACTTACACCACCAAAGCTGGCAAAGAAGTAAACGCTTACTACACCGTTTGGCTAAACACCCCTGGCACTTTTAGTGTTGGCGATGAAGTCAAGGTAAGAGGGCTTTACGGACACGAGATCTCCGAGTGGGACAACGAGGGCGAAACCAAGCGTAAGGTAAAGGTTTCGGTAAACAATCCTCTAGTCACAACGACTTCAGAAGGCTTTGCCCCGACACACGGAGACACACCCTTTTGAGAATCATCCAATGGCTTCTCCCGTCATCTACTGGACTACTTTTGCTAAACCTATCTAAGACAGCAGAAGGATTCTGGAATGTGGCGGGAGTCGCTGTTGGAGTTTTTTACATCTGGGCTGGCCTCAGTGCCGCCTGGATGATTTATGTCAGAAACTGAATTTACAATCTCGGTAGTCGGAGACCCTGCCTCTCAGGGATCACACGCCATTATGAACGGGCGAATCGTTCAGGTCAATTCCAAAAAGCACAAGGCTTGGCGCTCAGCTATTGTCAGTGCCTGTATAGACAACCTGCCTGAAGGCTGGGAGCCACTAGATGAGCCAGTAGAGCTAATCGTCAATTTCTACATGTTGAAGCCAGCGTCAGTCAAACGCTCATTGCCTGCCGTAGCCCCCGACTTAGACAAGCTGATTCGGTCAGTCGGAGACGCTCTAGCCATAGCTGGCGTTTATGCAGATGACTCTCGCATAGTCCGCATAAGCGCTCGCAAGCTGTATGCCACAGGCATAGAACCAGGCGCAACAATCTCGGTAAAAACTATGCGACACGCCGAAGAATAAAAATACCTAAATCTTGCTTTTTCTCTAAATTTTTGCTAATTTCAATTTGTTAGCTAAATAGCTGACATAACGAAAGAGGGAACATGCCAACAAATTCACCAATGCAGATTGAGTTCGATTCGAGCGACTACAACCCACACCAGTACAACCACGGGGTTGCACAAGCCGAAGGAATCACAATCGGCAGAAGCCTAATGAAAGAGGAAGTGTTGCGACTGATAAATGCCGCATACCCGACTCCGACTAAGGCCACCAAGATTATTACTGACTTGATTGAGGGGATTCAAATTGAGACGGATTCTGTCCTTTCTTTATCCAGCAGATAAATTGACTGCCTACAACCAGGGCAGGCGCGATGAGCAAATGGCCGTTGAATCACTGATTGAGGCGTTTCGGCTTAGCAGATGGCTAGACATCGCAACATGCAACATTATTCTTGACCACTTGAATCACATAGATCGCAGACCGAAGGGAAAACTATGAGTGACCTACAAGACATCATCGTAAACAGCTCCATCAAGGCTTTCAAGAACGGCTATCACTTTGGCAAGACCGAAGAACTAAACCGTGTAGTCGGCTTGCTACAACAGCACGAACAGGAAACCAAATGCGATTGCGAAGGATGCAACTCCTGGACTAATGCCTTTGAGTTCATCATCAAAGAAATAAAGGGTGAGGTCAATGGCTGACAGTCAATACACCAGCGGGTTTGAGGCAGGCAAAGACTATGCCCGTAAACAAATCCTTGATTACATTCAGCAACATTTGGAAGAAGAAGTAGACATTACTTCGGAAGACATCGCAAGTGAGATTGAATACCTACAGCGTCAAGAGATAAGGGAGAAAAACAATGGATGAGGACTTTACGACAGAAACAAAGCTTGACCTTCTCAGCATTGAGCTAGATGCACTAGCCAACGAGATTCAGGCGATTGAAGATGGCTTGATTGCCATACAGAAGAAATACGGAAGGGAAAACGATGAGGCTGTTCAATCCAACTGAGACTGACCAAAAGGCCAAAGCCTACGCAAAAGGCTACGAGCGCGGCTCAAAAGAAATGTCAGAACATCTGCGGGAAATGATTATCTACAACTTGCTCAACGATGCCGTGCTTAGTACCTGTATGGGTACAGAGACTATGGAGAAGATTGTCCAGATTGTCGAGGAATCCTAATGGGTAAGCATGTAGGAGTCAGAAGAAGAACGACAGTCTTTGAGTACCGCTACTACTACCGCCGAGTCATGGCTGCGTGGATCAGGATTAGAAGACTAATCAAAGCCAGGCTAAATCATGGATGAGCTAGAAAAAGCACTGAAACTGCTAGATGACAAGAATCTAGTCTGGTCTCAGGATTTCGACACGATTCGGTTAGAATTGTCTCAGCTAATGCGAAAGGCTGCCGAAGTGCGATACCGTGAACTTGAAGCTGAACTTGACAGCTTAGCTAAGGGAATAACAAATGAAAGGGAAAACAATGCTTGAAGGGCTAACACCACCAAAGAAAATTCCAGCGTGCAAGGTTCGAGCCTTGATGGAATCACTGGATGACAAAGATAAAGTTTCACTCAAGGCAGCTCTGGACAATCCTGACTGGGGACATCAGGGGCTTGCTCTTGAACTAAACAAGCGCGGACTGTTTATCAGCGAACACCCAATCAGGAAACACCGAATCGGAAGATGCAGTTGCCATGCTTGAAAACTTAGAGCCAACCCCTAAGATTACGGCCCCTAGGGATTGGCGGCCTGCGGTGGAATTTGATGGCATGAACGGACTTGCCACCACACCACCGACCACTGGCAACCAGCCAGACTTCACTCAGTTTCTTATTGACCAAGGCTTTGACCCTGAGAGAGTAGAGATCTACGGTCCTGTAAGAACATCACGCTGGCAACAGCGCGAGGGTGGGGACTGGCTGGTTAGCTGGCGGTTCAACTTTCGGTTGAAGGCAGAGCTAGAGTTTGACCTACCGACACTTTATGCTCAGGCAAAAAAGACAAAGTTGCCAGCCGTAAAAGAAACAAAGCAAGGCAAAGCACTTGTCATTATTCCAGCAGACTTTCAAGTAGGCAAGACAGGCTCTCGAGGAAACACTCAAGACCTAATCGCCAGAGTCTTTGCAAGCTACAAGCGCATCGAGCAGAAGCTAAAGAAGGGTGGCTACGAAAAAGTTGTCATCCTTGATGCAGGAGACATGATTGAGTCAGTCTCCAACTCAGCTCAGTTCGCCCAGCTAGATTCAAACGACCTTAGCCCAATGCAACAGGTGGACATGGCTGCTGCCCTGCTATGGGATTTGGTCAAGCTGGCTCATAAGTACGCACCAGTAACCTATGCTTCGGTTGCTTCCAATCATTGTCAGTGGCGCTTCAACGGACAGACTGTTGGCAAGCCAGGGCAAGATGACTGGGGCATCGTTATCCTGCAACAGCTCCGCAGACTAAGTAGCGAGCTTGGGATGAATGTCACTTATCTAATTCCTGACCCTTACGATGAGTCACTGGCTTTTGATGTATTTGATGACCAGTTCCATGTCATCGGCTTAGCTCACGGACATCAGGCAAAACGACCTAATGGCATGGAAGGCTGGCTACAGAAGCAAGGGTTCTCCAATGCCCCTATTGCTGCCTGGACTACATTTGTCAGCGGTCATTTCCATCATCTTCGGATAGAGGAACTTGGTCAGTCTCACAACGGCGGATCACGCTACTGGATTCAGGCAAGCACTATGGACAACGGATCTGATTGGTTCAGGCTTCAGTCGGGAACTGACAGCGCAACTGGGATAGTTTGTTTTGAGCTGGAGCGACAGGTTCACTTCCAAGGCACGGTATGGAAACTGTAATTGACCAGCACACTCAGGGCTTCTTAGATGCTTTGAGACGGATAGATGCAAGGAAAAGGGAACAATGCGAGAAGCAACAAGAAACCGAAGAAACTACTGCTGGAACGAAATAGATGCAGAAAAAACTTTGGGTGCCAGGACTTGCAGTAATCCCTCTTGCGTTCGGCCTGATCATGTCATTCCTGCTATTGAGATGGAGTGGTGGGACATCAGCTATCGAACAGGCAAAAAGCTTACGCATCAAGAAACCTACGAAAAGATAGTGAGTGAATCATGGTAGCGATTCTTTTGATTTGCCCTAATGGACACATGCTTGAAATGATTATTGGACCCAAAAGCTCCTTGCCTTCGGTCTGCCTAACCTGCAACACACCTTTTGGAAAGAAGTAATGCCAAGTCTAGGAAACGAAACAACGGTCTCGGCTACCGATGTATGGCTAACTCCGCCGCACATTCTTGAAGCTCTTGGACCGTTTGACTTAGATCCATGCTCATCTGAGGACAGACCATGGGACACAGCTAAGACTCACTACACAATCAAAGACGATGGACTAAGCCAAGCTTGGTTTGGTCGTGTTTGGTGCAACCCACCTTACGGACCTAAGATGTCTCCGTTTTTGGAGAAGCTTGCCACCCACCCAGGGGGGGGGGGTGGCTTTAGTGTTCGCTAGGACAGAGACGAGAGCTTTCTTTGATCATGTCTGGGATAAAGCCACTGGGATTTTGTTTCTAAAGGGAAGGCTCAAGTTTCACAAGCCTGATGGCGAGATAGGCGGCACAGCAGGAAGTCCGTCAGTTTTGATTGCTTACGGAGATGCAGAGGCAGAAGTGCTGAAGAACTGCAAGCTAAACGGAAAGTACATAAGAATAAACTAATGCCAACCTACGAATACCAATGCCAGTGTGGGGACACAACCACAATCGTTCGGTCAATCACATCAGAGGAAAACAAACCTATCTGCGCTAAATGTGCCGTTGAGATGACAAGAATTTACGATAAACCCGCCATAGAGTTCAAGGGGGGCGGTTGGGCTGGGAAAGAGTCTTAGAAAAACAAGGGGGGCCTTTTCTACAGGGAAACTTTCCAGAAAAAACAAAAACAACGGGGGGCCGTCATGTACGCAAAACCCTGCCTAGATTGTGGAAGGCTGACCAAAGGCGGATCACGCTGTGAGACTCACCAGAAAATGATTGAGCAAAGGCTAGAAGCCAAGCGTGCCGAGAGAAAAAGAGAAACAGGACAGTACGCAGGAGACTACAGAAAGCGTGCCAAACAGGTCCGAGACTCAGCCCTTTACTGCCACCTATGCAACGAAGGCATGAGAATAGATGACCCATTCCAAGCTGACCACTTGATACCAGGAGACCCTAACAGTCCACTAGCACCAGCTCACAGATCATGCAATGCACGCCGAGGGAACAAGCCGCTTGCCACCACCGACTGACAACAACAAGCCAAGGCAACACGGCTGACAAATAAAAACCAACAAAGATTCGGTCAAAATTCGGTTGAGATTCGGTTGAAAAGTTGTTAGATTCGGTCCGATATTCGGTCAGGATTCGGTTGGAAAAATTCTGAGATTCGGTCAGATTCGGTAAATATTCGGTTGGAAATTTTCTCAGACAGGGCCAAAAAGCTTCTCGAACACTTGTTTCGAAAATTTGTTCGAAACACTTGTTCGAAACACTTGTTCGAAGGCTTGCGGATCTGAAACCGCCCCGCCCTAGGCTTGCCGCCCTGATTGAGACACCGAACCCGCCGCCGCGAGACTGACCGACACCGCGCAACCGACAGACACGGGCAACAGCTAAAGCAAAAGAGCAACCCCGCCGAAATAGACAAACGCGCCCGAAGGCATAAAGACACCCCGCGAGACGGACAGACACCGACAACGGGCAAAGGCGGCAGGGCGTACACAATAAAGAGGTAAGAGCGCCCCGAAACAGGGCCAGACACCGAAACGGGCCAGACAGGGCAAAAAAAGCCAAAAACGACTTTATAACAATTTGATAACGACACGCAGAAAAACGGAAAAAAACGCAAAAAAAGATAAAAAACTGCTATCTTTGACCTATCGCCCGAAAGGGCCTTAGGAAAGGGAAAAAATGACCAAGTTTATCCTAAACATGGTATTTCTGTTTGGCGCTTTGTTGGTTTGTTGGAACTTACAAGACAACGGACAAAACACCGCGGCGGCCTTGCTTTTGGTTGTCTCGCTTGCTTTGGCTTTTGTTCTACAAATCGAAGAAGGCAAAAAATGATTACTTGTGATATGGCGGGATGCTTTGATATGGCAGAATATACCGCCGAATTTGACGAAGACGAAGAAACAAACCAAGAACAAATTTTCAGCATATGCGAAAGTTGCGCGCAGTATTGGCGCGAACACAAAGAAGAAACACCGCTAATAACAGCATGGAAAGGGACAAAATGACAATTCTAGAAATTTTGGAAAGAGCAACGCCGCCAACATATGAAACAACACTAAGCAACGGAAAGCGCCTAGCCTTATGGCCTGAAATGGGACAGGTAGACCTTGAAGATATCCTAGGCGACCTTATCGGGGTACAAACTTTGTCAATAGACAGGTTTCTCAGCGAGATCCAGACAAACGACAAACACCGCGACCCTATTGCGGAAATCATAGAAAGACACGGCGGACAGACAACAGAAACAGAAACCGCAATATCTAAACACCTAGACCGCGCAGGGATGAATTACCAATTTGTTAGCTTGAGAGGCTACAGCCAAGGCGATTGGGCCGAGGTTGTAATCTACGCAGAAAGCGAAACAGTCGGAAACTTAAACGGCGCGGCGGATGAGTTAAGGGCATGGTTTAGGGGCGACATATTCACCCTATGTCTGGAAGACCTAAAAACCTACACAGCGCCAGACGGCGAAAGTTTAGCGCGCTGGGAAGTTGAAGACGCATTAGGCGGCATGGTTATATCCGAAAGCTACGGATTGAAAAACAGAGATATTGACTGGGACACGCTCGCCCTAGACGCTTTTGGCCTAGACATTACCAAAAACTAACAACAAAAAAACGAAAGGGAAAAAATGACAGTACAACAAGAAACGCAAATAGTCGCTTGGAACGGCGAGACATACAGGGGCGCGGGTGATTGGTACGACAAATTCACAACAGACCCCGAATTCACGGAATACACGGAAAGCCTAGACCCAGACCAAATTCTTAGACTGGCGCTTTTCGCGTATAACGGCGCATGGGGCCTAGTTCCTGAAGACATGGCGGCCTTTATTGGACAAGAAGAAGAAAGCTACCGAGGCGAGGCAGAAAGCGCCGCGGAATTCACCCGCGAGATCATCGAAGAAATGGGCTACATTACCGCAGATATGCCTAGCTGGGTTGTTATTGATTACCAAGCAACATGGGACAGCGCGCTTAGGTTTGACTTTTTTGAGTATCAAGTTATAGACATAGATGGAAATTACCGCCAATTTTTTTGGTGGAATAACTAACAAACAAAAAACGAAAGGGAAAAAATGGGAAACCGTAGCAACATAGTTATTAGAGAAACAGCAACACAGACAGACAACTGCCTTATTCTTTATTCACACTGGGGCGGGGATGACAACCTAACCGCTGTTAGAAATGTAATGGCAAAAACCGACAGGGTTGGGGATAGCTACCTAGCCGCCCAGATATTTCACGAATTCACAAAGCTAGGCGGCTATGAAGGAAATTTAGGTTATGGGTTATGGGTTGGAAGTGTTGAAGAAATAGACGAAGACGACAACCCCGCCATATTCTTAGACATAGACACAGGCGCGGCAACTTACCAAGGCGCGACCTACACGCTACAGGGGCGACACCTTGTAAGAGAAACCGCAACACTCTAAAAAAACAGGAAAGGGAAAAATGAACAACACAATAAGGCAATTACGCCTAAGCGACATTGACGCGCTAAAGACGCTACTAGAAAAGATATGGGCGTTAGGGGATAAAGACGAAATGAGCATTAAGCACATAGGCCACGGATTAGCGGCCTTAGCAACTTATGGGACATGGAAAGCGGCGCTAGATTACGAACTGCCAGATATGGACATGACAGAAAGGCAACTCGAAAGACTTAGCGAATACTGGCAACAGGTGAAAGAGTTTCTATATGGTGTTAGCCGTGATGAGCTTATGAGCGTGTTTCAATATCTGCCTATCGCTGTTTATGGCGCTGTTTACTTAGAGAGCCACGCGGACTACTACAGAGAGGGCGGGACAAAGTGAGAGAGTGGAGAATACAGCGCCCCGCGCGTATTTGGGTAGAGGCAACAGTCAAAGCGGACACGCTAGAAGACGCGTTAGAGATAGCAGATAAAGAGATATCTAACGGCGACTTTATAGAGGTAGACGAAAGCTGGGAAGTTAACTGGGATGAATTCTGGGCCAAGGATGACAAAGGAGAAACTTTTGGCTAACGCAAACAGAACCCGCTCAATACTAGCCGCGCAGAAAGTTAGGCGGGTAGACGACCCTAAAGCGATTGAACAGGCGCTAAAGCTAACGCCTGAACAGCGCCGCGAAATGTTCGCCCCGAAAGCCGCAACAGCGGCCCCGCAACACTTACAAGGCAACGATTGGGTGAGAGCTTGGCGAACTGTTGAAAAGATAACCTACGGCCTAACAGCCTTTAGCGCGCTAATCTTTGGCGGCCTGATAGTTGGCGAGAGTAAGAAAAGCGTCAAGCAATAAACACACACGCAACACAGCGAACCCCTAGGCCTAACCGCTTAGGGGTTTAGCTTTGTCTGCTGATCTGCCCCCTGCCCCCCTATGCCCGACACACAGACAACAGAAGACAAACAAACAAAGACAACACAGGGCGGCCCCCTGCCCTATGCCCTGCCCCTGCCATGCCTAGCTAACAAAGCAACAAAGAAAGACAAAGACGAAACCCCGCAGGCATTAGATAGACAGGGGAGACCCTGCCAAGGATAGAGAGAGCAACGGGCCACGCCTGCCCCCTGCCCCTGCCCTGCCACGCCTAGCCAATCAAACACTAGAGACAGGCAACAACAAACAACCCGCTTAGATACAGGCCAGACAAGGCTCTTATCTGTTAGCCTTGTGCGCCTTGTAGAGACTACGAACAACGCAACAGGCAAATCACTATCCTGCCAAAATACGGCCCCGCTACGCCCTGCCTAAGCCCTATAAGGCTAGGCTACGGCCCTACCCCCCGCGTAGCCCCTAGGGTGGGGTATTTTCTGACACGCCCACACGCTCCGAGAC
>Ga0315901_10001505_pt1 | contig 33766 bp, 47 predicted proteins | sample LakEriMetagenome_10_FD_203761 | JGI IMG/M metagenome (GOLD analysis project Ga0315901, IMG submission 203761) | Freshwater fungal communities from buoy surface, Lake Erie, Ohio, United States - Buoy 2 MA116 | ecosystem: Environmental > Aquatic > Freshwater > Lake | place: USA: Lake Erie, Ohio...
CATCTTGGTAGGAGAAGTCAACATCCTTATATAGAAGGATGAGCAATCGGTCAATCTCGCTCAATCGCTGAATTGCTGCGTTGATGTTTTCGCTATTGATGAGCGCACCCAAGTCAGGTTGGCTGCTCTCCTCCGGTGTTGATTGGTCCGTTGCGCGGTCGGGAGTGCGGTATTGAGAAGCGAAGTCGCTGGTGTTGGAGTGATATGATATGTATAGTGCGCGATGGATGTATTGATTCAAGTTGCCCTGCTCCAATACGGATTTGGTGGCAGGTGATTCGATGATTCGGACCAATACGGTGTGTAATAAGTCATCCGCATCCGTCTCATTTCGGGCGATTTTTCGGGATAACTCCTTGTAAAATTGGTAGTTATCCTCAATGTGCTTATTTAGAAGGCTTCTAAATTTCAAAAAACTATAAATTTTTCTTGCGTATAAGAAAACTTGCTATATCTTTGCTCCATCAAACAACACAAAACTACAACACAATGACAAACGTATTCCAAATCATCGATGAAATCTCCGAACAAGAGCGGATGCACGAGCGATCGCTTGAAATCCTCTACCGCTTGAAAAAGCGCGTGTGGAAGAAAGATGAACTGACTGATGAGGCGCAATCACCGAAGGGTGCAATGCACCGTGAACTGACGCTGCGCCGCCTGTCGCTCAATAACGCATTAGCGGAAATGCTGCGGCAGGCATACTCGGATTCACTCACCAAAATCATTACACAATGAAGCGTAAATTCATCTGCGTGCAGAGCAGCTATACACCTGATGGCTGGAAGTCATCCACCTTCAACGACCTTGCCACGCGGCACGCTGGTAGGTCAGCGGAATCATTCTTCTCACGAATGGTGTCTGCGGTGAACGAATTGAAACGTAATCTCTAATCAACACAATACAATGAAAATCATTGCATCAAACACGGGTGGTACTACCTACGAACCAGTACCTGCCGCAACTTACATCGCACGCTGCTTCTCGATGGTACACATCGGGACGGTGATGGAAACATTTCAAGGCGAATCGAAACTTCAGAACAAGGTGCGCCTAACTTGGGAGTTGCCTCTTGAATTGAAGGTGTTCAACGAGGAGCGCGGTGAGCAGCCTTACACGCTCGGTAAGGAGTTCACATTGTCGCTCAATGAGAAAGCTACGCTGCGGAAATTCCTTGAAAGCTGGAGAGGCAAAGCATTCACCGAAGATGAGGCGAAATCATTCGACATATCGGTGCTGCTCGGCAAGCCTTGTATGCTGAATGTGATTCACAAGGTCAGTCAGAAGAACGGCAAGACCTACGCGGAGATCGCATCAGTAAGTCCGATGATGAAGGGAATGAATTGCCCTGACCAAATCAGCGACACATTCATCTTCGGCTACGATCCGTACGAGCAATGGCGATTCGATTCATTGCCTGACTATTTGAAGGATAAGGTGCGCGGATCAATCGAATATCAGGCAGCTATGTCACCGCAACACACGCAGGCATTGCCAGCGGTTGAGGAAGCGGCAGAGGACCTTCCATTCTAAAATAAAACAGGAGAGGCAACCGGTGAGATATGTGGACAATCAGACCTCTTGCCAGTTGCCCTCCTTTTCCAAACACAAATCTACAATGAGAAAGCATATTTCAAAATCAAACACAGAAGTGTATCTGCAAGAGAATGCAATCATCTTCAATGAAGCGTTGAACTCAATGAATGATTCATACTTCACCAGCAACGAGTTCGGAAAGAAGCTGCATACAATGGGAATTTCCAAGAAAATGACCAGTCATAATGGTATAGTTGGTGCATTCCTTACCAACAATGCGATTAAGTTATCTCCTCGATGCTGGAAGAAAAGAAATGCAAACAATCAGCTTGAGCTGATTGAATTACAATCTGAATGTGTGCCAAGCAATGATGCAGATAAACTTATATCTGCTCTTAAGGCATTGGGTGGTTATCGCATTCTGCGCGAAAAAAAACAATGGGATGAAATCTAATCTACGAAAATGAAAGCAATAGAAGCATTCCGTGACCTGCCTACCACGAAGGAGCAGGTCACATCCTTCAGCGAGTTAATCATCCGTCAGTTGAATGATGGCGAGATTGAACCGCTCAAATTCAAAATCTTTATCAAATGTCTTGAGCAGGTTATTGACAACATCAAACCTGTGCTTGATGAGATGGCAAGAGATGAGGCAGAGCATTATGGCGAGAAAGAGTTTAATCTGATGGGCGCGAAGGTTAGGTTAAGTGAAGTCGGCACTCGCTACGATTATAGCAAGTGCGGATACTCGAAACTTCAGCACGTCACCACCGAAATGAAAACTTGGGAGGAGCAGAAGAAGCAATGTGAATTGTTTCTGCGAATGCTGCCAAATCCAGCAACGGTGGTGAATGAATTGACCGGGGAGATTGAAACCATCCAACCACCAGTTAAGATTAGCAAATCATCAATCACTATCACGCTATGAACCTTGAACAATTAATCCTCAAGCATTACGGCACGAAGGCACAATTCTCACGCGAGATGGGAGTGAGTTATCCCACTGCGGTGAAATGGCTGAAGAATCCGGGTATGCTGAAGATGTCAACAATCGAGAAAATCGCGATGCGGACACGCGAAGATGTCTGCGCACTAATCAACAACAATAACAATGGACTACACATTAGCTGATCACCACGCCACGATGAATCAAATGACGGAAGACCGTTACCTTGAATCGTTGCACTACACACACGATTATGTGACGCGAAAGATCGCGGAGCATTTCAATCTTGATGTGGCTGACCTGAAGAAAAAGACGCGCAAGCGACCAATCCCGGAATGCAATTTTCTCATCTATTTCTGCTGCGCGATACCATCGAAGGTGCGTGCAGAGCGCAGAGAATTTCATTGGACATTGCTCACGATGGCAGCGCACTTTGAAAAGAATCACGCCACGATTCTTCACGGAATGAAAGCTATTCAAAACTGGATGCAAGTTGATCACGCGAGGCGCGCCAAATACCAAACGCTATTTGCGGAGATGTATGCCGATGGGTACCGTTATCCGCTTACGCGATTCAATGAAATTTGTGAGGTATATAAACTTTATTGATATGGACCAGCTGAAACTATTTGAAGGTATTGAGGATTCTAAATTTCCTCAATACCACGCGGAGAATCCGCACATTTATGAGGCATTCAAACGCTATGCCTTTGAGTTGTTGAATAATGGCAGGAAGCGAGGCAGTAGTGAAGCCATCATCAATCGTATGCGGTGGGATAGCTATATACGAGGCAATGATCAATGGAAGATTAACAACAACTACAAGGCATTCTACTCACGGTTGTTCAGTAATGAATTTCCGCAGCACTCTGAATTTTTCCACAAGAGGAAGAGCAAGTTTGATTCGTAGTATGTTTGCATCGACTACCCGTATGAAAAGAAATAATCACGCCTCCAGTCGCATTGCCGTATATCCCTATCGGGAGCGGGTAGTCCTTTGCGTACTGGAGGCTTCAATTTTTTAAGCCATGACAATTACATTGACTTTTGAGCCACGGCTTCACGACAACTTGAAGTTTGAAGTTAATCCTGAAAACTCTCGCGTGTGGATTACTCAAGAAAACGAGGATTTGAACGATCCTTATTACGCTGAATGCACGATTGAGGATTTGGAAAAACTTTGCAATGACCTGAATCGCATGATTGAAGTTTCAAAATCTTTGCAAAATGGCTAAAGACCCCGCGTTCCTTTTTTATCCGGGCGATTACCTGCGGGACACTCAATGCCTGTCACCCGCCGCTCAGGTTGCTTACGACCGTATCATGTGTGAACATATGAGAAACATATGTATTTCACACGCGCAACTCAAATTCTTCACGAAACGGCTGACGGATGACGAGCGCGAGGAAGTAATGGCAGTTTTGAAAGAGGTTGACGGCTGTTTTCAAATTGAATGGGTGGCCGAAAGTATCTGTAAAAGAAAGGATTACAGCGAATCAAGACGCAAAAATCGTAGTGCTAAATCGAAATTACATATGTCACACATATCATCTACATATGTTGAACATATGGAAAATGAAAATGAAAATGAAAATGAAAATAAAGATGTAAGTGAAAAAGGAATTGCGTTGATTGAAAAAAAAGAAACTGCCATCGCTCCGCGAAATGTGCCGCACGATGAATTTGACGCATACTTCACCGAATTGGGTTATCCACAAGAGGCAGACAAGTTCATCGACTACTACTCATCCAATGGCTGGAAGGTGGGGCGCAATGCAATGAAGGATTGGAAAGCAACTGCGCGCAGATGGGTGCGGAGGAATCACGATGTGCAAGCTGACAAACGCCTTGTCCGCGACACGAAGATGAGTGACGCGCAGCGCAACATTGATAACTTTGTTGAACTAATGAATCAAACCAAAACGAATGACACACACGATTGACCAAAGAATGTATGCTGCCTCGCAAGGCAGTTTAATATCACTCTGCAATCCGCTCGATTTCGCGCAGATGATAACACGCTGCGCGGTGATGGTGGGGCAGAACCCTCCCACATCGGAAGCACTCGTGCTGATGATAGGCACGCTATCAGATCAGTATATATGGGCAACGATTGAGGATGTTGAACTTGCGATGAAGATGAACATCGCCAACCAGCTTTCGGTAAACGTGAAGCCATACGGTGAATTTAGCACCGCGTATGTCGCAGACATCCTGAATGCTTATCAACCACTACGCGGCAAGGCAATCGCCAAATACCGCGAGATTAACGAGCGCATCGATACCTCACGCCAACTTGCCCCGCCCGTGGTGACCGATGACCAATGGCGAGAGATGATGGTGGAAGATGTGAAGCGCAAACGCGCAGGTACTTCGATGTGGAGATATTGCGCATCGCGGATGGTCAAGTGGCTGGAGGAAACCGGGCAGCTTACAGATGCGACATTCAGCAATGATGAGTGGCGCACGTTCAATGCTAATGCGCGGGCTGTTGTGATGCAGCGAAGGAAGATTGGCCCTAATGCCGTTGATCGGATGAGTGGCACTGAGCGGGCGAGATTCGATCAGGAATGCCTCGACGAGAAGAAGGCATTGGTGTATGGCGTGATGCTCGACCGGATGAAGGAGGCGGTGGTATGATTACTAATCAGCAATACTGCGCCATCATCAAAAGACCTCGCAAGGCATCCAGCAAGTTCCGCGACCGGCAACTGACTTCGCTCATTGACTACCTTACCGGGTTAGGTTATGATGTCAAGACTGAACATAAATTCCACCCAACGCGCAGATGGAGATTCGACATCGCGATACCATCGCTGAAGTTGGCGATTGAGTATGAAGGCGTGTATGGTGGTGGCAAGTCGCGCCACACATCGACAACTGGCTACACCGGCGATTGCGATAAGTACAACGAGGCGCAGATACTTGGGTGGAAAGTAATCCGGTTTACGGCAAAGAATGTCAAAGAATGGAAACAAACAATGAATAAACTACTATGAAAAAAACTAAACAACACGAACTCGATGCCGCTGATTTGCTTGAGCGCATCAACCGAATCCACGATGCACAACAGGAAGATATGTTGTGGTTTCGCGATAAACTCGACAAGCAAGCGCGGTGGAATCTGCTCATCACTATGTTTATCACCACCATTACTCTCATTACCTTTGGAGCAGCGGTCGTATTGATCGCCACACTTTGGGGTTTAATCTCATTCTAATGAATAAAATATCATTCAGCCAAGCCGCAGAATTGCATACCATAAGTGAGGATTTGCCGAATGAGATATGAAACGGCATAAATGGGATAAGACAATTTACCGGGGAAAGTTTTCATCATTTGAAATGGAAGCCACCTGTGTTAACTGCGGATGTCGAAGAGAAAAGCTGTTCATGGGATATAAATACACGCTGAACGGACAATTATTTGAAACAGCACCACCTTGCGATTCATCATTAAAACCGACTGAGATATGACCGACCTGCAAAAAGAATTTGAAGCAAGTGGATACACTAGTTGGATTAACTCCGACCTCTATCCTGATGGCAAAATTTACACCCAAGAGTACACGCAATGGCTGGAAAAAAGGGTTGAATCAATGCTCACCCTCATCCGCGAGATGGTCGAACTGAAAGACCTGAGTGATAAAATAAAAAAAGCTGTAAAAATCGCTGAGGATTACAAGAGACAAGGCTATGGAATGCAGTTGGCAGACGAGGTTCATGCTGAGGCAATAGCCGACTACACCAAGCGCAAGGAAATCGCGCAAGAGGAGATGGTGAAGTCGATGCAGATTGCGGAAATCACGCGAGAGATTCGCGCAATACTTAAACAACTCAACCAAGATGAAGGCATCGCTGGAATTTAATCTTCCCGATGAGGAGGAGTTATTCACAATGGCAACGAACGGTCATCGTGCGCACTTTGTCTTGATTGACCTTGACCAATACCTCCGCTCGCGCATCAAGTATGCACCCGATGATGAACTCGATGCGGTGATTGAAGCATTCCAGCACATACGCACCAAGCTGAATGATTTGTGCTTCACTAATCAAATAAACATTCAATGATGAATGAGATGTCAGTCGAGGAAGCATACCTCATTCGCAAACGATTGTATTTTGATTTGGGCATTTACCGGATGTACGCACGGAATAGGCGCGTGTGGCATTGGTGTATGAAGGTTATCAGCGCAGGATGGACTTCGTAAATTTGTAACACAATAACCAATGGATAAACTCAGCATCAAAGAGGCCGCCGACCTCCACACATTGGTTGAAGAACTGGATATAAAAATTGCCATCATCACGGCGATGTGGAAACGTCCTGAGGTATTCCGTCTGTTTGCTATGCAGGTTCAATATCTGCAATTCATCTATGGCGCGAACCGCATCCAGTGTTTTGTTGCCGGATCGGAAGGTAAGGCCAGCGAGACGGCGGCAATAGATTACGGATTTACCTACATCGAACACGAAAATAAACCTATCAGTAAGAAACTTGACGCGGCTTGTCAACTGGCGCGCGAGTGGAATCCTGATTATTGCCTGATGCTTGGATCGGATGATCTCGTGGGAGTCACGATGATGGAAATGTATCTGAGGGAGGCGCGGGAGAATAAGACCGACTACCTGTACACATTGGATTGCTATTTTTATGACATTGTGAGCAAGAAGTCGCTTTATTGGGGCGGGTATCGCGCCAGCAATAATCGCGGCCATGCCTGTGGTGCGGGTCGAATGCTGTCGAATAAGTTGATGGAGGCAATGGATTGGACACCGTGGAAGCCCGCGTACACCAACGCCCGCCTTGATGGATTACTTGATACGGCGATGGATTATCAGATGGCCGGAGTGGAGCACACTAAAAAAGCCTTTAACTTGCGCGACGAAAACGCATACATGGTTGACATTAAGAGCAGTACAAACATGACACCGTTCCGCAAGTGGGATAATACTGATTTTATTGATTCCGCGCCGATGCTTGCATCTGCCTTCCCTCAGCATATTTCACATGAAATACTAACCTGCACAGAATGAACCTGACACACCCGAAAGAATTTTACAAAAATTACGTTGCCGACAATCACATCGACGACATTGATCGCGTGTTAATTTCTGAGATCATCAAATTTGAACCAGCGTCCGTCTTTGAGTTTGGCTGCGGATCGGGGAAGAATTTGAAGATGATAGAGGCCGTAATGCAGAAAAGGATCGAAACCTGCGGGCAGGATATTTCAATACTAAACTGCATTCAATCGCACTTGGCTGGAGTGGATAGCGTGATATGTGGGGATGAACGGCATCTTCCAATCAGGCCGTTTGATGTGGTGTTTACTTGCTCTGTATTGGATCACATCCCACACGAAAACATTGATGCGCTGGTTGACGGTCTGAAGACTATGGCGCGTAAAGCCGTGATCGTCTGTGAAACCAATAGCTTTAATGAGAACTTTTATTATCGGCATGACTACCAATCAATGGGGTTTGCGCAGGTTGGGGCGGATATGGTAAGCAATGGTGACGGGGGCATTTACCAAATCTTTGTTTTCCAATGTGCGGAATTATAGCATTCATCCCACGAGACACTACGGCACGTTACGATATGGATCGTGGCTTAGATGCTATGGCGCACAGGGGATCAGATGAGAGGATCATCAAATTCTACGATCATTGCGTGATTGGTTACCTGAGAATGTCCGTCACCGATCAGGCCGCGCCAGCAGTCGGCAAGGCCAATGGACTTGATGTGTACCTGAATGGCGAGATTTACAATTACAAGGAACTTGGCTACACAGGCAGCGAGACGGAAGTACTGGCAAAAGGATTCTTTGCCGAAGGCGACGCATTCGCTGAACGGCTTAACGGAATGTTTTCGATAATCGTGGTCAGCGATACAGAGGTTAAAACGTATTCAGATCGCTATGGTATTAAGCCTTTATACTTTGCCGACTTAGGTAATGGCGTGATCTGTTCATCTGAGATCAAGCCGATACTGAACTATGAAGGATTTGAAAGGCGCATTGATTTCAACCGCGTCAAGGAATGGATGACCGTTCAACACCCGCTTAGTCAGTCAATGATGCTTCACGGGATTTATGACTTGGCAAGAATAAACCGTAGCAGGGCTAAATGGCAATGGAAGTTTGAGCCGGATTATTCGATAACTTACGAATTTGCCGTATCTGAGGTGCGTAGACTTCTGCTTCAGGCAATCAACAGGATGCGCGTCGATGAACCTTCTGGCGTGTGTTTATCGGGCGGCATTGATAGCGGGATACTTGCCGCGCATACAGGATCGGCGCATAGCTTTACGGTTGGATATGAGGGCACGGAGGACGAGCGACCAATGGCGCGTCTGATGGCGCGGGATCATCATCACGAAATTGTGTACAATCGCGTTGAGCATTTGCCGGAGACGATCTTTTACCTTGAAGACCTTCGTGCGGGTGCATCGTGGCCAAATTACGGAATGTATCAGGAGGCAAAGAATTATGTTCGCATCTTGTTTGATGGAGCGGGCGCGGATGAATTATTTGCGGGTTATGAGTGGCGTTATCACAACACTGACTATTGGCAGGTAGTGAACAGGACGCGCGAGAACATTCCATCGGTGCAGCGTTATTATGAAGGTGGGAACTGGAACTTTGCGGATCGGTTTACATACGATGCTCAAAACTTTTTGCCGTCTGTTTTAATGGTCGGTGATAAGCTGAGTATGGCGCACACATTAGAGGTTCGCTATCCGTTCCTTGACAATGATCTTGTAGACTTCTGCTTAACGATTCCCTATGAGTTCAAAAAAAATAAACAGGTGCTAAAGGATGCATTTGCCTGTGATCTTCCATCCGAGATATTAAACGGTCCAAAGCGTGGATTTACCTCACCGGATTGGATTGCCGGAGAGGGTAATCAGGCACGCAAGTGGAGCGTTGAAGCATTCAAGACGTGGCGTAAAATCTTCACAAATGAGCAATAGCATTTATGATCTTCACGGGTGGTTGCAAATCAATGGCAATCACATTCACGAGACAGCCATTATCTATCCCAATGTGACGATGGGAAAGGGGAACTACATTGGGCCTTACACGGTCATTGGCGGCAATGGTGAGATCAGGGGAGTGGATCAGACGGAGTTTAAGGGAAAGGTATTCATTGGTGATAATAATGTTATCAGCGAACTGGTGACAATTCAAGCACCTTATGAATCTACGATGACGATCGTTGGATCAAACAATATCATTATGGCGCACGTTCACATTGGGCATGATGCGCATATCGGTGACGATTGCGAGATATGCACTACAAGCGTGATCGGTGGTTATGCTCAGGTTATGACGGGTGCGAAGATCAAATTGCATTGTGTGATCCGCAATCGCGTGACGGTTGGTGCGCGATCAATAGTCGGGATGGGAAGTGTTGTGACCAAAGATGTGCCTGCCGGATTAACTGTGTACGGTAATCCGGCATGTATTCACTAACATCATGAGCTGGCAAGATGACTACCTACCCAAGCAGATAGAGGCATTACTTCACTTATCCTCCGTAAGTCCTTGTGAATTAGTGCTTTACGGTGGCAGTGCTGGATCGGGAAAGTCGTGGCTCGGATGCCGATGGCAAATAATGCGCAGACTGCGTTATCCACAAACGCGAGGATTGATTGGAAGATCAAAACTCGACACGCTAAAAAAGACAACGCTACGCACATTCTTTGAAGTGTGCGGTCAGCTGAATATGGTGAGTGGCAAGCATTACACATTCAACGGACAATCCAACATCATATCATTCTATAATGGTTCAGAGATTATTCTGAAAGACCTATTCGCCTATCCATCAGATCCGAATTACGATTCACTTGGATCACTTGAGATCACCGATTTCTTCATTGATGAAGTCGCACAAGTGACGAAGAAGGCAGTTGACATCGTTACCTCGCGCGTGCGTTACAAGTTGAATGAATATGAATTGCGTCCGAAAGGATTGATGAGTTGTAACCCATCACGCGGATGGTTATACAATGAATTTTATCAGCCGTATAAGGATGGCACATTACCGCATTACCGCGTGTTCGTGCCTGCGCTTCCGGGCGATAACACACACCTACCTGACACATATCTTGACACGCTCGCTCGTCTGCCCGAACAAGACCGCAAACGCTTGCGCGATGGCGATTGGGATTATGACGAGAGCATTGATCGTATTTACAATGTGGATGACTTGTTGCGATGCTTCAGAAATGAGATGATGCCCGGAGAAAAATATATCACCGCAGATATTGCGCGTCTTGGAAAGGACCGCACGGTCATTGCGTATTGGGAAGGGATGACGCTGGTATCACTCACCATTCTTCGCAGAGCGCGAACTGATGAGGTTGTCAACAAAGTGCGCGAGGTGATGGCGCAGAAGCAAGTACCATTGAAGAATGTTATCGCGGATGAAGATGGTGTTGGAGGTGGTGTGGTGGATGCGCTGAAGTGTCGCGGATTCATCAATGGCTCGCGTGCAGTTCACCCGGATAGATACACGAATCTCAAATCGGAATGTTATTACCGATTGGGTGAGGTAGTGGAGCAGAACAAAATCACATTCATCTGCGGTTATCGCGATGAGATAGTGAAGGAGTTGGACCTGATCCGCAGACGCAATCCTGATGGTGATGGTAAGCTATCGGTGACTGGTAAGGAGGAGATAGCGCGTCTGCACGGATTCTCGCCTGACCTTGCGGATGCCATTATGATGCGGATGTACTTTGAACTTCGCCCGAATTATGGCACTTATTCGGTGGGTAGTGGGAGATAACAAAATTGAAAATATTATACCCGAATAGGTATAAATATCATTCATTGAGTAGTATTATACCCGATGAGGTGTGATAATCACATCACCTTGCCTTTGTAGATACGCATATTCTGCACGGTGAACTCATTGCCATTGGAGGTGATGAATGCGAAGCCGTGATTCCACTTATTGTATGGCGAATAGTCAGGTGATAACTCTGATAAACATCCCACGCTCCAAGTCGTGACCATCTTGTTATTCACATCGCGCTCGGTGTGTTCAGAGGTCTGATGCGAATGACCGCAGATAGCATTCGCTTTAGCACGCATATAAAGACCTCGCGCAACATTGACGGGACTGAATGTTGACTTGCCAAATTCGTGTCCGTGAAAGACAGACAATGCGCCTATATTCGATTTCGTGCGACCGGGGATATACTGAATATTGAACTCATCCAGCTTCAATAACGACGATAAACTGAATGCCTCAATGTCGAGCAACTCCGGTGCTTTGATTCGCATAAAACGCCAATATCTTTCTTCGTGGTTGCCTTCCTTAAAATAGATATGCGCCTTCGGAAATTCTCTGCGTAATATCTCAAAGAACTTCTGCACCTGCTTCAACTCATAACTGAATTGCCTCTTGCGCGGATCGCGCTCAAATGATGATAATTGGTAGCAATCAATGACATCACCGTTGAGATAGACGCAATCCACATCATTGGCCTTGCCATAGTTAAGCGCAATGTTCAATGCCTTCTCATTGTGGTAGGGGAAGTGAATGTCAGATAAAAACAAAATGCGCGAACCCTCTATGTTGATTCGCGCACGCTCTTGTGATGATGATTTCGGAATATCGGCAAATGGATTCAGCGGTTTATGTGGCGTGTAAAGAGATTTGTCGCGTCTTTGCTCACGCTCTTTAGCACCTCTCTTTCCTTGTAATCGTTGCAAGCAACTACGGCAAGAGTTAATATCTGAATATAATGCAGGATGCTCCTTCATTATTTTCTTCGCGAGCGTGAGAGTTGGCGTATTCGGAAATCTCTTCAAATACTCACGGCAAATGTCTGCTGCTATCATTGTGTTAGTCGTTGGTTGGCGTATGTATTTTTTCGTGCAGCTACCCACGCATTGTAGAACTCACCAATCTCGCAATCCACCGTCATCGGATCATCTTCCTCCACCATCCACACCACCGTTGCCTTTGAATATTCAATGGATTCAGCGATTCGCCTGATATACATAGCTGGAATAACTTGAGCAATGAGAATCACGCGATCTGAATCGCGCTCCTTAATCATCCGCTGCACGGTTATATCCTCACTCAACATAGCTGGTCTGCGCGGCATATCTCTTTGGTTTAAGGTCTAACTATCACTAACTCATTTGCGCCCGTGTATCGGCAATCTATGTGTGTCCACGATGGTGTATCACGATGATCTTCGATGGTTGTTATCCATTGCCTTTCAATAAATGTCTGCGCGTGCTGATGAATAACATTGTGAACCTCACGCGGTGTCATTCCACTCACGCGGAAGTCCAATGCCCTGCCATATTTATGCTGCGACCATCGCGCACCCGTGCGTGTGTCTGCACGCCTTAACCCGGATTCGCGGAACTGACCACGCGATGCCCAGTTGTTGATCGTGATTGGCTTGTTGATTACCTCGCGCAAGTGCTGAATGGCGAGGATGATGCGCATATCCATCAGCTGGATGGATTTTTCCTTGCGCTCTGAATAGGTTATTGGATCGATGAACTCATCGAGATAGAAATTGTCGGTGACGGGGATGCGCTTCATCGTTTCAAAATTACTATTTTTGAATCAAATACATACATCATGTTTCACCTTGTAAATATGCCGGAAACCCGAATCCGGAAAACGGACAAAGGATATGTTGTTGAGCGGAAAGTGAAAGGCTTTTTTTCGTCGCGATGGGTGCATATTATTTCAATGGGCGGGATGCCTGACGTTCCGGCGTACTTCAGCACATACGATATGGCACTTGAACGTGCGAACAAATACTTTGAATGGGATTTGATTATTCAATCCCGTGGTCTTGTATAGAGGTTGTGGCCCACACTCAGAAGCCTCATCGCAAAATTCAGGGGTAGCCGTCCGTGTGGCGGCTTTTTCTTTTACCGCATCTTCCGGATGGTTTCATCCTTCATCTTCGACCCGCGCGAGCTGCCAACGTAGTACGCGAATATCTGTGTTCCGATGGTCATAACCGCGCCGAATGCCATGTAAGCGAGTTCCTTATTGGCATCCGGAATGTGGACGAATATCAGGGCTGCCACGACGAATATCATCATCACAAGTCCGATGATAACGACCGCACCCATCAACCAATCACGCTTGCCACCTGATGAACGCATAAATTCCACCTCACGATTTCGTGCAGATTCGCGGTCCTGCACCTCCAATCGCAATGCCTCCATCTCTGATTGAAGTTCTAATTTCTCCATCTCCATCTGCCACTCCAATCTCTTCATCTCAAATTCAGAAGCGAGCGCGGCAATGGCTGCATCTTCATCGCGCTTCGCATTGAGCAAATCACCCACGCGCTCCAATGCCTCGATGCCTGTGACATCACCAGCAATGGACACTACATCACCCAACACCGGCTTCACTTTCTCTTTCAGAAATCTACCAAGACCAGTTTCATTGAATGGCTTGCGTGGTTTTTTTTCTTCGCTCATCTTTTGAAGATTGAAAGTAATGTATCAATGATTCGCTTGTAGTTGGTGCTGATATAAATCATCCCTTTCTCTCCCATCAGCGTGCAAAGTGGAACGAGATACTTTGCCTCTTGTTCATATCCTTTCACATCACAATATACCGCGCAGAAGTAACCGCAGAAGATTGACACACCTACGATGCCAATCCATTGCAGCAATGACAGCTTCCTATTCATCAGTAGTTCGGTGCTGATTTTTGCGACTACGCCAGCGACAACCCCACCGATATACACCCATCCCTTCGTCAGGAATGTCAATATCTCATTGATTGGTCCTTCCATTCTTCTTTGCTTGTTGGAATTTTGCATAGTATTCGCGGAGTTTCTTCAGATACTCCTCGCGCTTTTTCTTCTGTTCTTGTGTCACGATCTTGGTTTGTAAAGTTTATCGTATTGCTCGTATGATGTGCGACTCATCTGCGTGTTGCCGTGCGAGAATCCATAACTCAACATATCCAACTTGCCGATAGGCGCACGCTCCGGTGATGTGTTGCTGCTATATTCCGGGTATAGTGATGAGTTGTGGCACAAGTAATCGCGTAATCTGCCTGTGTAATACTCGGCATTGCTCTGATTTTTCTTACGCATCTGCTCGATGGTGGTGCTATCCACAGGCGTAGTGTCCTCGCTGACGCGCTGCACGATGCTGCCATTGTCGATCTTGTATGCAAGATCACCAATCATCTCATACATTGTCCACCACACCACGCACGGCTGCACATAATCATCCATCAATGTCTGATAAATACCAGCCAATGTGTTATTCTCCACATCATCCTTCAGACGATTCATCAGGTCATCGCCCAAATAAGGCGCAACATATTTATCCTGCGCCAATCGGATGGATGGGAGAATGAGGTTATCATCAACCGAACCATTGAGTGCGGTATTTTTCTTTAGGTATGTGGGAGTGATAAAAAGTACTTGTGCCATTGTTAGATATTTTTAAGTGAGCCGCGTGTTGGTGTGTCGATGGGCGCGATGCCTTCCTCACCTTTCGGTGGGAGGAATGGAACATTGCCCACTCGCTTGTCATTTTCCAATCCTTTATTGGGCAGGAATCGCCCATTCTCGTTGCGCTTGCGGAAGTAGATTTGTCGCTTCCAAAAATGGTGGCAATACACACCACCTTTCCAAGTGAAGATGTCGTAAGTCGATGAACCTGCTGGAGCGAATGAACCATTCACACCACTATCACTCATATTCGCGATGTCCTCATATCTGAACACTTTACCGCGTTTGCTCAAGCCAACCATCTCGCGGCAGAAGTCGCGTGAGTCTTCAGATAAATTTTGCGAGTAGGCATAGCGCAATTTATACAAACCACTATCTCCCCACTTACTCTTCTCATCGCCATTGGCGTAGTCATTGAGCGACAAATCCGCACGCTGGAGCGCATTGTATTTTTCATTCAGATCAGATTCAAATTCGTGACCTTCAGCAACATCCTCACGAATCAATTCCCACTCATCTAAATCTATCACCTCACCTTTATCTGCGAGATAACCTATCCACGATTGCTCATCCTCCTCACTAAATTTAGGGATAGCACTCAACTCCTCATCGCGGTAACGCTCGACTATTCGTGCTGACCAATCACGACCGGGATCACCTCCCCACAACTGCCACGCGATGCGACCAGCAGTTGGAAATCCTTCCTCTCCATCATTCCATCCTGTGGCTTCCTTGTCCACTTCGTGTCGCGAGAAGTAACTATTCATCCGCTTGACGGTGTCGTATGAGAGATTGCGCAAGTTGCTGATGTCACGCGCACGCGCAACACCTACCTCTGTGCCACCACGCCCATACTCTTCGCGCCATTTCAAACCAAGTTCAGCTTCTGCTGCCATTTCATTGGTCGGCTCAAATGAATCAGGAATTACAAGAGCAGTTTTTTTTTTTTGAACTGCGCTCAACACAATCGAGCGCAACACTTCAGTTGATTGAACGCTGCCCGGAATGATTGCATCAAAGATTTGATTGATGGTAACAATCGACAATGTCGGGAATGCAGCTTGAACAATGCTCTTCGCGCTATCCTTTGGCAACAATCCAGTTGATACTTGAGCAACTATGTCAACAAGACTTGTTATCTGCGCACCATTCAATGCGGTGTCACTCACATTCGCTGCATCTTCATCTTCGCTAATCGTAATGCCTTGTAATGAATATGGCTTAATGGCAACCACCTTGCCTGTGATAACCTCCAATGCCTCCACTATATCTTGCTGCGCTGGCTTCACCACATACGCATTGAAGATAGCGAGTGATTGACGCAATTCATCAGCGTTACTTCCAAGACCTGTGCTATCACGAATACCAAATAAAAGAGGAGAGGTGACGCGGTGACCAATCATAATCTGTCGTGTCTGCGATTCCTCCAAATATTGATACTGCTTATCCGCATCACTCAACGGGAATGTGGTGATGTTAGGTGGTGTCACTCCAGCTTCGTGGAATGTGAAGAATGCCTTACCAGCATTACGCGCACCCGATGCGTGACGATTCCATTCCGCGATGATCTCGCGCTTGGTTTCGGGATCAGGCACGCCATTGAATTGCGATATAATGAATGACGGGAAGAAGCCATTCATAATGTTATTGACGTGATAGATACCTATCTGCCGCGCCAATTCGATATAATTAACAACGCTGAAGTAGTCTGGCTTTCCGTAGTATTGACTTCCTGCGCGATTCGCGAAATGGAAGTACACCTGTCGCGGTTCATCACCAGCAGTTGCTTGATTGAAGCGAGGAATGAACATAGGTTCACATCCCTTCTTCCTATAGTTCGCCCAATCCTTTGAATACCAAATGCCCGTCACCTCATCCGTTTCATCAACAATCGACAATCGGCAATTCTCAAAGGGCAGATGGTTGATCTGCGCTACCGTTGTGCGATCATTGCTCCATATCACCTCCAAATAAAAGCCACCTTGCACCTTCAAATCAAAGGCGGTGCGATCAAGTTTCTTATCACCAAACATCGCGACCACCGATTCATCACCAGTCAATCCATCACCTGCTATCATCTTGCTGATTGATGTGCAGAGAGGTCCGTGAATTGGCGCGGTTTCATACAAATCAATGATGTATTTCGGGAAGAGGTTATCATCACCATACTTCACCCATCCACCGCGATCCTCTTTCTCGCTCGCACTTACAGGTGTGTAGTCAGCAAGCTGAACGCGATGAACCTTGTTGATTTCGTTGTTATCCATTGTAAACAATAGTTGTGTCAGCAGTCATATCCGGCTGCGTGAAATATGATGTGTTGTCGCTTATCACTCCCCATCCCTTCTCCACCAATCCCACCACCGCGACATTTTCGGGATCAGTATTATTCGCGCTATTCTGACCATACACCTCGTAACGATAACGCCCCGGCACGGTAATGCCAACCGTTGTCACTTCTAATTTTGTGATGCGGTCATTCTCATAATCAATCACCGCCACCTGCGCGAGAGTTTCAGGCACATCATTCAAATGCGCCTCGCGCGTCAACACAAGCAGATAGTGAGTGAATGCACCGGGCAATCCTGCGCGTGCCTCTTTCAGTGTCAGATATAAATCTTGACTTGCGGTGTTGGTGACGAGATATATCATCGATTCAAAATTAAACCAAAAGAGCGGGCAAATGCCCGCCCCTTTGATGAATATATTGATCAGGCAGATTAGCTATTGCTGCCGTATGCGGGAGATACGGTGATGCCTGCAAAGTTATCAAATGGCTCGGTGGTAAATGCCTCAAGGTGTTCAGCTGGCTCACGCTCTTCTGCAGTTGCTACAAGAGAGTAACCATTCTGATCTCCTTTCGCCTGACCAGTCTGCGCGGTTACGGCAATGGTGCATCCCTCTTGCCTTCCCATACACAAGATGTTATCATTGCTATCGCGCACGAAGATGATAGGTGTTGAACGCGCAACATTGTCGAGGTTCTTGCGCGTCACAGGATCGAGTGTGCGGATGATAGCATTGAGCGTCTGAAGATAGAAGAGAGTACCTGTGGTTTCATCCGGTGTGCCTACATCGGTGAACGATGATGATCCGCGACCTACTTCAAATCGGTAAAGTGTGGCAGTAGGCAGACCATCAATCTCTTCAGTAGATGGATCTATTGTTATGCCTGTCTGAAAGTCCCCACGATTACCAATGAGAAATTCCTTGATGCCTCCGAGTGCCTCCTTGCATCCGAGCGTCTTACCTGCGGTGATTAAACAACTCATTGTGATTTGTAATTAAAAGTTAAGGTGAGGAGGTGTTACCCTCCTCACCTATTGATTCATTGATTAAGACAGACCAGGACCGTAAGCAGCGATCTCGTTACCGAAACCATACTGCACACCAGCGAGGAACTTCGCGCTGAAGCGAACATTCTCCTCTGCCCATTGCTCCATATCCACTACCTGAATTGAGTTCCAATCAGACAGGAGGTTAGTACCGAACCACAGATTGCTTTTCTGCGAAACAATCATTGTGTTGTCAGGCATACCGGGGCAGATCGCGATGTCGTAGATGCCCATAAAGGTCGGCTCAACTGCTGGACCTGCATAAGTATACCATCCATTACCAGCGGCAGCATTCGCCTGACGATAGAGGTGGAAGGTTTTCTTATTCATATAGAGCAGCGGCTTCTCTGTTGAGTTCTCAACCGCAGTTGGAACTTCAGCGAGGAGCAACTCAATCTTCGCGATGATGTTATTGGCAGTAAGAGCAACAGGAGATGATACGAAGTTCACGGTGTTATCAGCATCAATCTGCGTGATAAGACCATCGTATTCACCAGTATTGCCATTAACACCTGACCAAATCAGGGTTTCATTTTTCGCTGCGATACCTGCGAGCATATTAGCTACGAGAGTATCTACGAGCGCACCTTCCAAACGACCATTCTGCGCATCGTTAGCTGCCCAGTCGGTGAGGAAGTCTTTCTTACAAAGTTCGCGCTGAACTTGGAACTTCTCAAGCGTCAACACGCGCTCGGTGATGGTCACCGTGCCTGTTGGTGTGAAGTCGCAAGTTGGTGCTGCGAAGGTTACCGTATCAACGAGCTTCTTAACTACTGCTTTGTAGTCGATATTCTCCTTGACGGTTACATACTGAAGTGATTCATTCGCAAGGAATGCTTGACGAATATACTCACCTGCATATTTACCAGCGTAGGTAGTGGTGAGTGAAGTGACTGTTGCCATTTCTATTTATTTATTTAGGTGAGTTACTAATTTGCCTTGCGAAGTCCTGCGAAGATTTTCCGCGCGATAGGATTCTCAAGAGTTTTTGGAAGATCGATAACATCATTCTGCGATGCAGCAGCGAGAGCAGCTTTCTTCACCGATGGTGCAGCAGGTTGCTTGCTCAATTCAGCCACCTTCGCCTTCTGCTCGGTCAGCAGTTTATTAACTGCAGCGAGTTCGGTGTCTTTGGTGTTGATCTTTGATTCAAGTTCAGAGATGCGCTGCGCGAGTTGTTCGATGATGGATGACATCTCTTCTTCTGCCATCTTCTTTTCTTCTTCATCTTTCTTCGCTTCAACTTCAACCTCTTCCATTTCGGTGATCTTGCCACCGCTGACGGAGATTGTCATTGTGCCATCTGCAATTACATATTCACCATCAGGCATTGCAACTGGATTTCCTTCGGCATCGTTGTAGAATACCTCTGAACCAATGGCTAATTCTGCATCCGGTGACATAATCTCCACTCCATCGCTGGTAGTGGCTTTGGCGATGAACTCTACCTGTGCGGCAGCAGCTTCATCAACCGATAGCTTCACGCCATATTTGACGAGGATGCTATTGATCTGCTCCTTAATGTTCATTATTGTGAGTGTTTATGTACTATTATAGAAAAATCAACCCCTGATTTGGTGGTATATAATTTTCTTTATACTTTTGCTATAAACCAACAAACACAAACACAATGGAAAAACGACACATCAAGCAGTTCGATCAGATGATTTATGATGCAGCGTGCTGCGCTATCACCGATGGCAAGCATCACGCTACTGAAATCATTGGTGATGATGACTATGAAGTGGAACTTATCATCAATGGGTATGATGTTAAAATCATACAAGCGGATGTCTATAATTGGGCAACTGAACAAGTGGAGGAATTGCCGTATAATTACATAAAAGATTGGGAAAGCGAAATAAGTCAGATGGTATATGAGCGCAAGAATCACGATAGTTTCGGCTATGAATAACCGACCAAACATTAGTCGGATACTTATCAATACGCACAAGAGATTACAAGCCGATGTCAATGATGACATCGGTTTTTTTGTGGGCGTTACTGAACAATGCGACATCGACCTGTGCGAGCAGCACGGAGTGAGTTATGTTATCCAACCGAATGATCCGCGTCAGAAATTCAATGCCGCCCTCGCGATGGCATACGACAAAGGATATGACGCATTCCTCATTATGGGCGATGATGATTCCATCAGCACCGATGGATTCATCTTTGCGCGTGATGCCATTGAATCAGGAGCGCAGTATGTAGGCTTCAAAAAAAACTACTTCTGCGATTTGCTGCGCCACAAATCGATGATGCACACGCAGCCTTATGTTGTGGATAAGCTAATTGGAGCAGGAAGAATGCTCTCACGATTTGCAGTTGAATCTATCCTATTGCGAGCAGTTATCAGTTGGCGCAAAGTGCATCTTCATTACCAGCTTGGCGATGAGATAGAGGTGAGTGAGCGCACCGCTGAATACTTACAAGGATATGGATATGCGAAAATAAAAGAGCGCAAGCAAGGCGCATTGTGGCAACCCGGAAGAGCGAGAGGATTGGATCACGATAGTGAACTGCATCTTGTGATGAATGGATTCACGCCCATTGCCGTTGATGATAAGCGAATACACATCACCGATTTCAAGAGCAATCCACAAGCTAACATTTGGTCCTACTCAATATTAGAGGAGAAATGCCGAGTTGTTAAATACGAAGATGCGATGTGGTTCTTGAGTGAAGAAGAATTGAGTTACATTCGCACCGTTTAGTCATTGTTTTGTTTTAGTTTGGTTAATTAAGGAAGATGCCCACTAACGAGTGGGCATTTTCATTATTGAACTGGTTTACGCGGTAATCGCCACGCTCTGCCGCACGGATCATCCGCATCGCACCCCTGCACTACCCAATATCCTGATGTAGTAAAGTTCTTACCCTGCGCTGGAGTTTCCTCGATCTGACATTCAATCGTCACATATTCACGCGATGAATCCCAACTGAATGTCTGTGCATTCACCTCTGAATAGGCAGCACCTTGCCGCAATTCGCAAAGTCCAAAGTTACCTGCTTCATAACCACCACTCGTTGCATTGGTCGCGGTGCAGTCGTTGTATAATTTCCAACGCACCACATACGACACACCAGTCTTATTGTAACTCGTCACAAGATTACCATACCCACTCGTCATCGGTAACATATTCACATAAGTCTGCGCGGTGAATGTGTTGGGTGCGGTGCGATTGACCAACACAAATACGCTTGTGATATGCGTCTGCGGATTGCGTGCAGAGCCATAGTAATAATCTATATCACGATTCCACAACTGATCAACGGTGATGCCTCCAATCGCGGCAAGCTGCGCTGCGGTGTAGGTTACCCATTTGCGATTCACCAGCAATTTATACGATGAAGTTTCAGCACGAATGGCAATGGTCCACAACCCTTGCGCATCGCGTGTCATTCGCATCGTTGATGGATCGATGTGATATGCCACTCCATTGTAAGTAAAGTCAATCGCTGCCTTTGTGAATAACAATGTACCATCCGATTGCTCGCCTTGAAAGACATATCCATTCTCGTGTATTTGTCCGTGCAGATAGTTGAGTGCGTATGCGCTGAATCCGGGTGTGGTGGCTGATGTTATCAACTTACCCGAACTGATGCGCATTGTGTTCACTCGCTGACTTGTCAACACAATATGCTTGACCTCATCGAGTGCGAGAGGAAGTCCGAAGTCGGTTACCGATTGCGCCCACATCGTAATGGGCATCAGAAGAAGAATGATGGTTCTCATTTGTTTGTATGTTGTTTTAATATTGCTTCAATCTCTGCGAGCAATGCGTTGTGCATTGATAACTGCTCGCTCATATCGCGGAAGAATCCTTCGATGCTGAATCCACGCAGGTTGCCTTCCTTCACCTCTGCCCACATCTCATCGTTATCTATCTTCATTCCACCATACCAAGTACCATCAGGTTGCTCGGTAAGACCAAGCGCGATGCTCTTGTCTTGGCTGCCCTCCTTGATCCACGATTCAACCAGCACGCATCCGGTGACTGCCGCTTCGTGCATCACCGTTGCGGAGTGATGTGAATTAGTGCGCATAAACTTGTGCGCGACCGCCTCTATCACATCACGCGGAAACATCACATAGTATTCCTCTTGCGTTTCTGCATCTATGCGCAGTATCTCTTTATCCGGGATGAGGAGTGCGCCATAGACGATGCGCCTCTCATCATTCACCGCAGCGAGTTTCACCTCCTCCGCTTTGAGCGCGATGAAGTCATCCTCGATAGCTGGATAGTCAACAAGACTGATGGCATTCACACCAAGTGTTCCGAACTCGTCAATGCCATATTTGATTACTTTCTTTTTCTTTTCCATTGTATATTTTTTTATAGTCGTGCGCGATCTTCTACCTTCTGCCGTGCCTCGCCTTGCGATTTCACATCACCAGCGAGTACATACGCAGGTGTCATCTGCGGTGGTCGGTTGTTAATTAGTGATGCGTTGAATGCACCGAATCCTGATGATGGTGTGCTACCTCCACCTGATGCGCCTGCTGCGCTTAATGATCCACCACCACCGCCACTTGATCCACCGCCTTCAAATTTAGTGCGTGCGATTTTTGCTACATTGGCAATACCAGTTGCAAGCACAATACCTGCCTTGACAAAGTTAGCACCAGTCAACTGATCCTTCGGCACGGCAAGCTGCTGGTTCACACCTTGAAAAGTACTGATTAGTGCTTGCGCAATACTGAATGCTTTATTGGCTTGGAATTGCTTTTTCGCATCCTTGCCAAATGCCTCCGATAGTGATGATGCCACGCCAAGTAACTGCTGCGCGGTGTCGGCTGCATTTGCTAATTTCTGCGCGTTGGTTAACTTGACAACTTCAACTTCTTCCTCGGCATATTTCTTCGCAATCTCAACCTCTCTCTTCGCTTGCTCCTCGCGCAATGCAGTTGCATCCAATCCAAATTGTTCAGCGAGTGCTATCTTCTCAAAGAATGTATCGCGCACCGCCTGTAACTCGCGCTCTTGCTCGGACAATCCAAGTTGGAATATCTCTTCCGCAAGTGCCTCCTCATCATTCAATCGTTGCTCACGCGCTTCACGGATTGCATCTTGTGTCTTCTGCTCTTGCTCAATGCGCTTATCAAGATTTTCTTCTTCAGTTTGTTGAATTTCTATTTCATTCTTTATTGTTTCTGTTTTGATTTCTTTTGATTTGCTCAATCTCTCTTCCTCAATTCTCTTTTGATCATCGGCTCTTTTTTGACGAGCAGCAGCTACACGCTCCAATTCTCTTACTTCTAATTCTCCAAGTTCAGAAGTTAATTGACGATATTTTTCTTGCGCTTCATTCAACTCCTCTTGAGTTGCATATATTAAACTGGCTGAACCGCGAAAGCCAGCATCAATCAAACCTTGTGATTTTTCAACTTGCTTTTGCAATTCAGTTACTACCGCTAATTGCGCTTTCGTTGCTGCTCTTGCAGCTTCCAATCTTGATTTATTAGCCGCATTTCTTTTTTCAGCAATCTCATCTTCTGCTACACCTAATGCTCGCAACTTTCTTTCTTCTAAATCAAACGATTTAGCCGCCTCCTTACTTGCGTCATTAGCTGCAAGAGTTGCATTTGCCATCGCGAATGTGGCTTCTTTCGCGTCATCTAATGCGTCTTTCAATGCCACGCCAATCGCGATGATTGTTGCTGCAATAAGGAAGATAGGATTTGTCAATAACGCCTTACCAACTGATGCGAGCGCAGCACCCATCGATTGAACACCTTTGACAAAATCACCAAATTTGATATTGCTGATATTACCACCGATGGCTTTGATGCTCTCTCCTGCGCCCTCAAAGTCAAGGTTAGCGAGTTTGCCTGTGAGAAGTGAGAAGTTATTACCAAGCGATTCAACGGCAGGACCAGCATTCGCATTGATGCTCTCCGCGACATCCTTCATCTGGTCTTTTAACTTACCAGCCTGCTGCGTTAGTTGAACGAATTTCTCCGAACCCGGTTCAGTCGCGAGGAGTTCATTGGTCACATTACGCAACTCCTGCTTCATCTGCTTGAGTGAAGTGTTTGCGCTGCTAACCTTCTCTGCAACCTTGTCTATGTTATCAATACCGCCTGCGGTGATATTGAGTTCAACACCTAATTTGCTCATTGTAGTGCTTTGAAAAAGATGAATATTAAACCACCATAGAATGCCGCGCGTAATGTCCATAAGATGGCTTTGAACATTCGCTCCTTACCTTCACTGATGCGATATGAACGCGCATAGTGGTAGTACTTCCCGTGCTTGGGTGCAAAGCCATTCTCCTGCGCCTGCTTCAACATCTTGAGTGTTGCGTTTACAATAGTCGTGTCCATTAGCTTATTACATCTTCGCTACGCACCTGCACATAATCCAATCGTGCGGTGATATAGCAGTTATTATGCGGATGCCCTGCGCCTGTCAGCGTCAACTTAAATCGATGCTCTGCGGTGTTTGTCAAGTCAACATCTAAAGCAAGATTGCCTGATGAACCATCAACACTCACCACCTCTACATTCGTTGCCTTGCTGATCGCGCCATCCTTGTAAATGCCCACCATAAATATTGCGTTGTGAACATTAGTAACCGCACCTGCATCTATCTCGTGCTGGATAACATTCAACACCGCATTCCAAGTTGTGCCATCAATAAGATTGATACGGTTATCCGTGATGCCTTCCACGAATAATTCAATCTCAGTTGCGTTGTTGGTGAAGTCACCGCTACCAGCGAGGATGATAGTGCCTGCCTGTGCGCGACCTTGAATGTTCATCTCCTCCCATCCACCACCAAGATGCCATCCGGGATTATTTGCAATCACATTCTTCCCGAACATCTGCGCACCGCCATTCTCACCCATCAAACGCAAGGTGTCACCTACTGCAATCACATTCTGATTACCACCCTCCACGCGGATGTTCTGACCTAATGCCATACTGAACACACTATCCTGCGAGATGTCGCTGCCTGATGTCATACTGATGAAGGCATCAGGCATCTGCGTTGATTGACCAGCATATCCAAATCCTTGCGCACCCATCGACATACGTTGTGGATTACTTCCCGCACCGGGTCGAGTTACTGACCAACAACGATCATCGATCCATTGATAACCATAACGCACGCAGCATTCCTCTGAATTACCCGGATTGCCTTCCTCATCTTCAAAGTTAACAAGACCACCAAGAGTGATGCTGACTGGTGTGTAGGCGCAATCGAGTTCGGGCGTGACTATCTTCATCAGCTTCACCTGCGTCACATCGCGCTCACCCACATTGTAACCGCTGATTTCGATGATGCGCCAATACGCATCCTTGATGAATATCTGATCAGCAAATGAGAATGAGAGGATGTCTGATAGTTGCAGATAAAAATACGCAGTCATTATACGCGCATCACGCGCATACAATTCATTGAATGTGCTGCGGTAATAGTTGTTGAATAAGTTGTTATATGGCTGCTGATTGATCGGATAGATAGTGTCCTCCGGCGCGAAGTTCAAATCCTCATCATCCAAATCAGGATAGATCACGCTGAAGTGATTCAGCACGGGAATCGATGTGGGAATTGCTGCTTCAGTTACATCATCATACAACTGAACACTTGTTGCACCACCAGCATTGAATAGCAGACGCGGACCGGGATTGACAAAGTCACCGCTATCGCTGATGAACTTGGGAATAATGATGGCAGTACCTGCAATCTCATAGCAAGGTGTTGATGATAAAGTGAGTTCTACCTTCATCTCACCGAGCGCAAAGTCATTCTGCACATCGGTAGGATTCACTACATAACCTTCCACCTTGTAATCACCATAGATGCGCCCCAATTTCACATATTGCTGCGAGGCATATTCAGCACCTGCCTTGTAGGTTAGATGATTGACACGCGCGAGCAGTTCATTGGTAGGCGCAATTTCGATGTCCTTGCTTACATCGAGTTTATTGGTCCAATCGATGATTTGCCCCGTGCCGACAAAGGTATTCATCGGCTCGATGTAGAGTTTGTTCGGAATGTTGCGATCAGGCACTATCACCGCATTGTGCATCTTGAGGATGTCGCGCACGAAATCAATTTGCTTGTAATCGGGTGCGTTCTGATAGGTGAGGATGTTAGCGTTTGAAAGTGGACCGCTTGTTACTGCCAATCGCCATCCTGTGCCTGTCTGCGGAGCATAAGTCGCATCGCCATGAATAGTGAAATCCAATCCTGTGACACCAGCTATTCGATAAGCCACCTCATCACCTGCATTCAGAAAGATATCAGATGTAGTTCTGAACATTGCGATCTGCTCACCAACGGTAAATGTTGTTGAATCACTTGACCAATAACTCACATCCGTATTTGGATCATATAATTGGATGAACAAAATCTCTTGATCGAGGAATGAATCAGTTACTTCACAATTCAACCATAATTGAAATCGGTAGAATCCGGTGAATGGTGCGGTGAATACTGATGATGCTACATTGCCATCATTGTCATAAACCTCCGTGAATGTAGGTGCATAAAAGTTACTGCCACCCGATGGTATGGACTCACTGTCATCTGCCGCAAGGCTCAACTGAAATAGCGCGTCATCCGCAGCAATATCAAACACCGTATATCGCTGATTGAGGAAGGGCATCCAATAAGTATTCAGCGCGTCATCCAACACCGTGCTGCCATCCCATCCTGACCAACTGAATCCTGCCTCCGTCATTATGTTATCGAAGAGGTATTTCGCTTTGACCGCTGGTGTAAGTTCACCCGGATAAATCGGTCTATCTGCATTATACACAGGGCGCGTACCTGTCGCACCTTCCTCGCTCCACTTCTGCCCACGATCCAGCAGAGTGAAGTACATATCAGGACCAGTTTCAGTCACATTCGCATAATTCACCTCGACATCCAAATCATCAAGAGCCAAGATGTCGCTCAACTTCTTATCACCTAACGCAGTCGCGAGGTCAGGTGTTTCAGCGTAGAATGTCAACTCAATTTCGTGAATCTCTCCTGCACGAGTGTAAACCTTATTTATCTGAATGTGACCAACGCTGACAGGGATAGTGTCAACGGATAACACCGCATCAAGTTTGCGTCTGAAATCCACGCTATCGGTGTTCACATTCCACAATGCACCGAATGCCTCAATGTTGCGCGGTGAGGTAGGTATGCGGAAGGAGCGCGTGAAGCTGCCCTGCGTTTCAAGTTTACCTGCGTCTTGAAAGCGGAAGGTGAGCGAGATGCTCTCATTCTCGAACAAGTCAAGCAGGTAGCCTGTGCCATCCACATATACGGTTAGATGCGTCATACCCAATAGTCTTGCGCGTAACGCAGTCGCAGCGTTACATTGTATTTCTTCCCGTTGCGCTCTTTCTTTTCGGTGTAGTCGTTGCGATCAATCACCACCGCAGTCGCATTACCAAGTGTGTCGATGATATAAACATCAGGCGAGGTGATGAGCGATGTCATCAGCACAAATTCACCCTCCGTCAACCAATCACTTGTGATCTCGATATATCGCTGCGTCACACCTTGCGTCTGCGTCACTCCGCGCTCATAGTTGTATATATTGAATGCAGTTGAATCACCATTGGCGAGTGCGTAATTACCCGGAATGGATTTGAATTGTTTACGCTCTATCTGATAGTTATTCTCATTCCTCTTGGTGAAGTTGAAGTAATCCCATCCGCCTTGCGTATTCAGCCATCCCAGTCGCACATTGTCGTATCTGCAATCTGTGCCGCCATACAATGCAGCGTTATACATTATGTGAATCATTGACACGGTAGCGTCACTTGCGTTCAGCATCGTTACCCACATCGCCTTCCAAGTGTCCGCATTCAAATGTCCTTGAATTGTTGATAAACCACCGATGGTTGATGCGCGTATATTACCCGGATAAACACCGAAGTGTAACACTCCATCGTCAGGATCGAGCGATGCTAAGTCCTCGGTGTAAGTGATAGTGCTGCCTGTAAGTGGTAACAATGTAACGCGCATCTTGGTAGCAGCGTAATTCGATAAGCCATTAGCGGATTTATCAGCTTGTGATGTGTAAGGTATTGACCACACACCCCAATCGTTCTTTGTCGTTCTCACATACATCCGCGTATTTGATGGCGCACCGAGTGCTATACTTTCTGACAAATCCCATTTGAGAGTTTCCCAAGTGCGATCCGTCATCATCCTGAGCGTAGGTCCGGATGTCGTGTCGTACTTGAAAAAGGAGGTATTCGGATTGGGATTGAATCCATCACTCCATTGCGGAGAGCGATTGATGAATATCTGACTGAAGCTATCCGCTGCGTGAATGTCTGGGTTATCAGTAAGGATGCCATTCACTATCCACGCCTCGTCAACCGTCACCGTCACCGGCTCATCCTCGTAGGTGAATGAAGTTCCGGGATATACCTCGCTAATTAACGTGCGCGTCGATGACGAGAATTTATGGACGGTGTTACCCGATCCAATCGAAACCATACTACCTATCTGCGAGAGGATAGGATACAGGTCGAAGATCAGCGCATCTGCTGGATTCGGAGATACATACCCTTGATACCATTGTTTGCCGCCAGCCTCAATGGTCACCTTGTATTTGAATCCATCCTGTGCGGTATTGGTGGATGATGCAACTACGATGTTATTGCGCTGCCTGAATCCGCTGAATGGATTGGGTTTTTGTTCAATCGTTACTGCCATTATTCTATCTCGTTAAGTCGTTGTTCAATATCTTTTTTCATCGCCTCCTCCAGTCGCACTCCCCAATCTTCAATGGCTGCGTTAATTGCCTCCTCGTAGAATTTGATGCCTTCAATACCGCGCTTGCCGATGGCGCGAGCGATAAGATATGCAGCTGCTCGTTGCGCTTGCGGTGTTGATTTGATGAATCCTCCACCTTTGGCTTGCAGCTTTACTGGCTTCTTCTTCATCCATTCCACAATGGCATCGATGGGCGGTGGCTTGCGATTTGGTCTGCGACCTCTTTCAATCACATCCCAATAGTTACTCGCTGAACCTTTCGCATCGAACTTCACATTTGCGCCATCAGTTTTCCTTTTCACCGTGTAACGCAGCGAGTTCTTCAAGTTGCCCGTTGACACACGCCTCCTGCGCTTACCGCGAATAGTGCGCGTTGCGCCAATGTTGCGCTGCGCACGCTCGATGATGTCATCGCACATATCGCGTATGGCTTGCTCGTAGAAGGTCATATCTCGGAGAGGAATATGGTGTATGCGGTGTTCGCGTCTGCCTCCAACAATTCAGCGAATCGTTGCTGATTAAGCGGATTGATGAGTGCAGCAGATATGCGATTGCGATCGGCTTGCAATGAGATGGCAGTTGACCAATTCAATGAGCCATCCTCATTCTCCGTTGGCTCGGAAGTATCAGGACCAAGTTTGAAAATGATAGTGCCTTTGACATCGCTATGAACGATGAAGTCAATCTTATTACTGAAGTCGAATGTCATAGTTTATCTTGTTAGTATTGATGCCCAACTTCTCAAAGTTATTGAAGCAGCTGATGCATTGTTGACGAACTTCACATCACAACTATCACCCGCGCTTATTGCGAGAGTATTAGTCGTGTCGCTATAATTTCCAGCTGATGAACCAGCAGCAATCGTAATCGTTATCGCACTATCCACACCATTGCTCCTGACGGTTACGACTAACGATCCGGTTGCTGATTGCGAACCAGTCGTGTAGAGGTAATATCTGCTCAATGTTCCAGCAACTGGAATGAGAGATTGAACGTTATTCGCATTGGTGGTGATAGCTGCTGCATTACCATTCAGATAACCGTAAGCAGTTGCGCCAGATGCTACCGTCTGCGTTGTAATCGTTCCTGCGCCCAAGATTAACGAATCCTGTTGAGGCATCGTTTGAATCTTATCGTACACCGCATTCTTCGTAGGCACTTCAAGTGAACCATTCCATCCGCTTGCGTAGGCATCATCATCCACGGCTACTTTATCAACCGTCAGAGTGTTTGTTGATTTATTGTAAGTGAAGTCTGCCTCCGCGCCAAACGCCCCACCGTCATTGAACTGAACTTGTGTGTCTGAACCTCCGGGAGATGTTGAACCTCCAGCACCAACTTGTGTCCATACTGCTGCGCCTACACTTGCATCCTCGCAGACATAAAGTTCGGGCGGTGATACTGAATAATCAATCCACAATGTGCCAACTTCAAACTCATCGCTTGAATCGTCATTAACGGTAGGCGCTGCGTTTGCGTGATAGATAAATCCTTTTACAAATCCAGCATCAACGAGTGAGCGCAGCGTGAAGTTCGCAGAGTTGTCCGCATCGTACACCGCGCCCATAAAATTCGCGCCACTACCTAACTCAACATATTGTCCATAAACTTGGATATACGCTGCGCCAGTCACATCCGAATAATTCAGATTAGCATTCGTTGAATGAGCGTTGACATTCGATGTGATAGTACCATCGGTATATTGAAGATTCGCAAATGAATTGTTCAGCAATACACGCGATGTAATGCCAACACCACCATTGCGAATCAGCTTGACATCATTATCAAATTCAATATCACCAGTTACTGGATAGCCATTATCAGTACCTGCGAGAGGCACATACACATTGGTCGGGTCAGGTGGTATTGTCGGGAATGTCTGAAGGTTGCCCTCACCATCGATGTAGTCAGTTGACGCACCATTGAACTCAATGTTGATAGTGCCACTTGTAGTGATTGGACCACCATCCGTAGTTATCGCATCACCATCAGCAGTAACATCAACGCTCGTCACCGTGCCACTACCACCAGCAGCGACAAGCGGATCACCGGGAGTGCCATCGCCCGTTATCGTCACGCCATCAACTGCGATGCGCACTATGGGATTTTGAGGATCGGTGTTGTCAGTATCTAATCCAGTCACGCTAATCACATAAACCACAGGCACACCCGGTGTGTCACCACCACTCTGCCCGATGGTCCAATCCGCAGGGATGTCACACGCGCTCCAATCGTTAGGTAGTTGGAGAGTGAACGACAAGCTAACAACGACAAGATTATTTTTCGTTTCTTGAGCGAATGCCTCCATCCGCGGAGTGCCGATGATTTCCGCATCTTCACCGAACAACATCACATCATTCTCATTCGTGATGGTGTTCAGCAGGTCCTGACCAAGACGGAACAAATCGCTGATCTGCTCCATCTGATAGGTTGTCTTGGTTTCAATATCACGCGGCAAGTCCGCGAATTGAATAACGAGGTCATAATTGATAGCACCTTTCTCAACGCTCACCGTTGGATGCAGAACGTGCATCGCTGGGTACTGACCTTCCTTCTCTAAATCATAATCCGTCTCTTCACCGAATGTGAATTTGCGAATGATGAAGTGTCCGTCAGCGAAGGCGGTCAGCTGATCGATTAAGCTTTTGTATGATGGTGCGCTGCTCAAGGTGATAGTGTTTTAAGTATGCAAGGTGAGTGAAGATTTCAAACGCCTTCTTCTGAAGAATCGCATCAAACTTCGTGAAGTCGCGCTCCGCGATTGTTTCCAAAATATGAAACCATCCGTAGCTTCCTGCGAGTGATGTGTCGGGTCGCTTGGTGTCGTCACCTCCCTGATCGTTGTCATCATCATCTCCTCCAAATACTGCTGGGAAGCGGTCACGAGTTCGTTGCAGATAGTTGAAAAAAAAAGCATCGTACCTGCCACGACATCCATCGGAAGGTCCTCAATGTCCTTGCGGTAATCAGCAATCTTATCACTGCTATATTTCGCGATGGAGTAATGCCTACCGATGCGATTCGTCACCGGGCGGTAAAGCACGCAGAACAAATCAACAAGATGCGAGAGGTCCGGTGATTCAGGATTGTAAGCCGCGCTCGATAATGCGCTCGCATCGATGAACTCATCGAACTGCATCGCCTCCAAATCGGGTATCAATCCATACCAAGTGCCGTTTATTTTGACGGTTCGCCCACCTTCAAGGATGCGCGATGCCACTTCAACTGATAACACCTCATCCATCTGCTTCACGATGAATTGAATGGATTGCAACTTGAGTGAACGCACTTGTTTATGCGTTAACTGTGTCACCGCCATCACGCGATCGATGTCATCCTTCGCGCATTTGTAGTCGATGTATTCGCGCAAGGTGACTTGCGAGAACGATGTTGGTATTCTGACTTTCAGTTCCATCCAGTCTATTATAGAAGAATGTGTGCGTTTATTGGTGTTAGATAGTGGGGGGGATGATAATATTTATCGGAGCTTCAGCATCGCCAGCGTGAGTTACACGAGCTTGTTTAGGCTTGAAGTATTCAAGCATCTTCATATACTGCTCAAGGAATTGCTCATCATCCAATGTGGCAAGCACCTCCATTGCGCGTTCTGCGCCTTGATTAACAACATATTGACCAAGTGCCTCCCACAATAATGTCTTTTGGCTGACCGCGCCTTTCGGCTTCAGCCCTCCGTGACCTTTAGCCAATCGTCCTCGTTCATCTCTTGCCATTATTGTCAATAACTTATTGTTATATAGTCAGGTCCTTGATATTCACCCATTCAATATCACCCATCATTGCGCGGATATTTTTGAATGCGTTTTTCTTTGACTTCAAACATTCGCTATGAGCGAGCGTCTTTCCGTTTGGAGATACATAGCTGACGAAAAAATCGCCATCTTCGGTTTGTTGAATCTTTGCAGTTACCATATTATTGATTATTTGGTTTCTTCTTTGAGAGTGCGATAAATCTTATCGATCATATCACGCACGCAGCTTGGACACATCTTCACTTCGTGCTTCTGCCCGCTGACTTGCTCACCATAGCCATATAGCTTCTCCACATCAGCGCGATTGAGGTAGCCACGCTCACGCACTTCGGTGACGAATGACATAATCTCTGCTTTCTGCTTGTTGGTAAGGTTGATGAATTTACCCCATCGATTCACCGGACATTCCGCGAATGTCAATCGCGTCTTGAGTTTCATTATGCATCCACACAAACGAATCTTACTGCGATTTTTGGTGATGGTGTTGGCTTTTTCGATTTCGACAATCTCCTCTTTTGTGAGTGCGCGACCTACGAGCGGAGTGCCGCACGTTCCGAATTCCACATTGTAGAATTCACACTTTCGGCAAGTAGATAACCTCTTGCTCTGAACTTCCGGTGGCACAGTAAACATAGGTGCGGATGTAATTAGTTGTGTGGTAGATTCTTTCGCGAAGGTAAGCAATCGGAATCCCGGTTGCGTTGTGAACATCTTGGTAGGAGAAGTCAACATCCTTATATAGAAGGATGAGCAATCGGTCAATCTCGCTCAATCGCTGAATTGCTGCGTTGATGTTTTCGCTATTGATGAGCGCACCCAAGTCAGGTTGGCTGCTTTCCTCCGGTGTTGATTGGTCCGTTGCGCGGTCGGGAGTGCGGTATTGAGAAGCGAAGTCGCTGGTGTTGGAGTGATATGATATGTATAGTGCGCGATGGATGAATTGATTCAAGTTGCCCTGCTCCAATACG
>Ga0315901_10001510_pt1 | contig 33719 bp, 62 predicted proteins | sample LakEriMetagenome_10_FD_203761 | JGI IMG/M metagenome (GOLD analysis project Ga0315901, IMG submission 203761) | Freshwater fungal communities from buoy surface, Lake Erie, Ohio, United States - Buoy 2 MA116 | ecosystem: Environmental > Aquatic > Freshwater > Lake | place: USA: Lake Erie, Ohio...
CTATTAGTAGTAAAAGAGCTAGCAAGATTATCCTCTGTGAAATAATCTGTATAATATCTTACAACAATTGAATGTTGAGAGAGATCTGTTTCAATTATTTTAAATTTTACATTCATCCTGAAGTCTCCGGCGCTGTGTTATTAATTATACGTTGAATTAATTGCTCTATTTCACTCTCAGAAATATTTGCATTTGCATTTGCATTTGCAATAATAGGTTCTAATCTGATAGGCCTTACAGCTTCTCTTACCTGCCCTATTAATGAATCTACGACAAACATATCTGTGTCTACATTAGCATCTACGATCTGCTCTTTGAGATCGAACCAGTCGTATGGAGCACTGTCATTGATCTGTTGAAAGATTATATCTGTATTAGCTCCTGGTTGGGTAGCACTAACATCCCAGATATTAATACTATAGTCTGTTTGACATCTTTTTGGGGTCCCATCAGGGCCTCTATCTATTATAGTATTTCCGTCGCTATCAACAACAAAAGATGTTGCTAAACTATCTTCACTGAGGATATCTGTATAATATCTAACAACTATAGAGTGCTGATTAACATCTTTATCAAGTATTCTAAATTTAACTGCCATTGAACGTTCTCCAATTAGACACGGGTTGTATACCATAGGCTCTACCTATCTTACGATTATAGGTTAACAAGAAGTCTCCTGCAATAGATATTCTTCTAGGTTTAAGGTCATCAAGGGTTTTACATCCCATGTCTGGCTGACCAGAGCCATACCCTCCTGTGTGATGATATAGTTTACCTGGAAACATAAATAGCTGTCCTTCTTGCGGTTTAAAAAACCAAGTCGGGCTATTCCAGGTATTCCATTCTAGGATATTAGCATTAATCATACCATGAAATAAATCGTTAGGTTTGTGTTCACAAGAAAAATAAATAGGCTTATCTAATCCCTCGGGTATCTGAATATAGTAGACAAAAGATAGATGAGCATCTTGATGATTATGTGGTGGTGTGTGAAACTCTGTTATGATATTGAGCCAAGTCTTAACTAGATTAAGACTAAAAACGTTTCTATCTAGTTTCAAGGTGTCTAGATACTCACCGGCGCAACTAGCCGCAAAATCAAATAGAGGATCAAACTCTTGATCAAGATGTAAGTCTACATCTCCTGTAGTTTCCATAGAATATCCATGGGCATCTATATGATGAAACACGCGTTTGAACAAGGCTTGTTTGATAGACTCAGGGTCTGGATGTTTCCATTCTCCTATAAGAGTAGGAAATAAAGAGTGTGCTATCATCCAATCGGTCCATTTCTTGTGCCTGTTGCTATATATTTGATATTCGAATTACCGGAAACGGAGTTTCCTTGCGGGCCTGTAGAGCCGTTGGGACCAGCAGATCCGCCAGCCTTACCACCGTTTGCACTTCCTAGTGGATAATCGGTATTTGATCCTCCAGCGGTTCCGGCTGCTCCAAGATTACCTCCAGGTCCTCCGGCACCTGCCACCATAGTAGAGCCTCCGCCACCAGGACTACCTGCTCCTCCTGTAGTACTAGTTCCGCTGCTACCAGGAGTATTTCCGGCTCCTCCGGCTCCTGCAGGAGAGCCTGCTCCGCCACCTCCTCCACCGCCTCTATAGTAATCATAATATGCAGGAACACCCTTGCTAGCAGGATTATAGGTATACCCGGCAGCTCCGCCCCCACCACCGCCTCCACCACCACTACCTCCAGGCCCTCCAGAACCTCCAGTAAGTGTTCCACTAGCATTATCTAGGATAGTTACAAGACCAGAAACAGTATCGGCTGTAAAAGCAGGACCTCCTGTTCCACCAGGAGTCCCAGAAGTACCAGCACTACCTGCTGTAGAGTTAATAACAGGTCCTGCTACTGTAGACCCTATACCTCCGGCTCCGCCTGCTCCATTAGGGCCAGTAGATCCCGTAGCTCCTGTAATAGTAGTGCTATTTTGAATATATAGCAAAGATCCAGCAGACCAACTAGACCCCGTTCTAAAAGCAGGAGTCGCTGTAGCTGTACTAGATATTGGAGCTGTTATAAAACAGTAGAGATCTAAGGGATAGGTTACGCCCTGAGAAGTATAGAGATTATAGTCACTAGCAGGGCTAGAAAGTCTTACTACTTTTTGAGGTCTAGGAATAAACGCTAGTAACATACATCTCCTTATATGAATTTAGGCCCAGTTACCCAAACTACTATGGATCTACGTATACCTTCTACTACAGGAGTAACCCTGTGTATCATAAAAGATGGAAAGGCAATAATTCTACCACGAGGAAAAGGCACAGTCTCTGCCTCTTCTTCCATTCCGAGATTAAGTTGAAAAGAGCCACCCCTGTAGTCTTCCTCTGGTTTAGAAAGATTTAAAACTAGAGATAGTTTTCTAGTTTCTATTAAGGTGTTAGCTCCTAGCTGGGTATCCATATGCCAATCATATCTACCTAATTTACTGCTGTCGTATTCAGTATACTGAAAAGAGTCATATCCATTAAGATTAAATCCATAAAATCTTTCATTCAATCTCATGATTATATCATTAAATCTATCAAATATCCAAGCAGTATTGTTATCTCTGTGGTGAAAATGGGTTTGAGATACTCTAACTCGTTCTACTTCTTCTTGATTACTTGTCCCCATAATTGTAGAGGGCTCTGCACCTTTAGACAAACAATATTGAGTTATTTGATCTAACTCTTCATCTGTAAATGCTTGATCCCAATATACCCAACTATAGGTATTTTGAGACCTTTCTCTTGGGTCGTTATAAATATTTTTGTACACTAATTTTCATCCTACAGGACCGTTCCTGGTTCCTGTTGCTATATATGTAATATTCGAATTACCGGAAACGGAGTTTCCTTGCGCGCCGTTTGTTCCAGCAGGTCCGGTAGGTCCTGTAGGTCCAACAGCTCCAACCGGGCCGGTAGGACCAGTTGGTCCGGTTGGTCCAGTGGGGCCTGTAGCTCCGGTAGGACCAACGCTCCCGGCCGGACCGGTAGGTCCGGTAGCGCCTGCAGCGCCTCCGCCACGTGCTCCGTATGTAGTAGGATAAGCGCCTCCGCCTGCAGACCCTGAACTACCAGCAGCTCCTAAATTACCTCCAGCGCCACCAGCACCTGCCGCACTTCCGGTTCCGCCGCCTCCGGCACCTCCGGCGCCGCCTGTTGTTGAACCCGAAGATGTTGTAGTGCCCGCAGAGCCGGGTAGACCACCTGGACCGCTTCCAGGACCTCCAAGACCGCCCGCAGCTCCAGGAGTGCCAGCACCTCCGCCCCCTCCGCCCCCTCCGAAATAATCAGTATAGGGCACACCTTTACTAGGAACAGTTGTATAGCCCATGGCTCCCCCGCCACCACCGCCGCCACCGCCAGTTCCGCCAGGGCCTCCAGCTCCAGCTGGTCCTCCTGGACCCCCAGGCCCTCCTGGACCACCCGGACCTCCAGGACCTCCAGGACCCCCAGGACCAGCAGGTCCTCCGAGGCCTCCAGGACCACCTGGACCGCCGGTGCCGCCTGCGCCACCTGTTAAAGTTCCTGATCCGTTATCTAAGAGAACTCTAACATTAGGATTAGAGCCTGCCAGAAAAGATATACCACCAGGACCTGCAGGAGTACCTGGACCTCCAGTTCCGCCAGGACCTCCATTGCCACCAGGACCTCCGGTCCCGCCAGGACCTCCAGTCCCTCCGGTTCCGCCAGTAACTCCTGTTCCTCCAGTCCCTCCAGGACCTCCTGTTCCTCCGGTACCACCCACAGATCCTGCCGTTCCAAGGTTATCTAAAGCATTACCTCTACCGCCAGCACCTCCAGCACCGGGAGTACCTGTCGATCCTGTAGCTCCTGGGGTTCCCGTAGCGCCTGTCGATCCAGTAATTCCAGGTGTTCCTGTAGCACCCGGAGTTCCTGTAGCACCCGGAGTTCCTGTAGCACCCGGAGTTCCTATAACACCGTTAGGACCTGTGCCTCCTGTGATGGTGCTGGTATTTTTAATATAGATATCTGTTCCGCCATGATAACCAGTTCCAGTCTGAAAAGCTGGAGTCGTATTAGCTGTAGCGCCGATGCTAGCGGTAACAAAACAGTATAGATTATGAGGATAAGTAATACTACCAGCTACTACGCCTACATTACCTGTGGCAGTATAGAGATTAAAATCATTAGTAGATCCGGTTACATTTACTACTTTTATAGGTCTAAGAATAGGAACTAACATGATTACCTCACATCAGGAATCATAGCACCGTATAGGTTTGTCCCGTCTGATATAAAAGAAAATACGTCACGTCTTCCTACTACTGTTGAAAGAGTAGGGGCTACTGCGGCTGTCCATTTGAATACTCCATTCCATGTAATAGTATAAGAACCTGTTCCTCCTTGAATTACATGAAGAATATAAGTTCCTACTCTGAGATTTGTAGGAGCCCCCATGGTTCTACTAGCTCCTAAAGTAACTGTGGCTATTTGGCCTAAAGAAGTATCCCATGATATAGTTGCCGCATCAGTCAGAGTTTGTTGTAGTATATTAGCTTTTGCAAAACTTACATTAGTATTAAAGGTTGCTAAATTAGCCGAAAAACTAATATTAGAATTTAAATAAGTATAGCTACTAAAATCATTAGATAACGCTGCAAGATAAGTAGTATAGTCGTTACCACGCGCAGTTAGGAGCGTAGCACCGTCATTAGATAACGCTGCTAGATAAGTAGTATAGTCGTTACCTCGTGCAGTTAAAAGTGTAGCACCGTCATTAGCCTGAGCGTTAAGATACGTAGCATAATCGTTGGATAGAGCTGCAAGATAAGTAGTATAGTCGTTACCACGTGCAGTTAAAAGCGTAGCGCCGTCATTCGCTGCAAGCGTAGAATAAGTATTCCAGTCGTTGCTACGCGCAGTTAAAAGCGTAGCGCCGTCATTAGCCTGAGCGTTAAGATAAGTAGCATAATCGTTGGATAGAGCTGCAAGATAAGTAGTATAGTCGTTACCACGTGCAGTTAAAAGCGTAGCGCCGTCATTAGCAGCTAATGTAGAATAAGTATTCCAGTCGTTGCTGCGCGCAGTTAAGAGCGTAGCACCGTCGTTAGCTAAAACATTTACGGAGTTGACTACAACAGACATGAAAGCTACACTGTTAGAACTATGTAGTCCTAAAGCGGCTTGTGCACTGGCCTGAGTAGATTCACCTGTTCCGCCAAGATATATGGGAACTCTAGTTACCATTAAAACTCCTATACTATTTTATCTATTATTATAATAGTAACAGATAACTTTGTCGATTTTTATATTATTCATTTAACGTTGGCCATGTGATACTAAAGAAAGTTGACTGTTTTGTGACATCCGCAAGAGCTTGTATGTATCTATCTAAATTTTCTATGGTATCTATTTGTGGAATATTTAATCTTTCGTGCCTATAATATCTAGCATATCTCCACTCTACTTCTCGTATTCTTTTATCTCTTTCTAATCTAACAATATTCCATTCATTTAAAAGATCTTCTTCATTTTTATCTGAAATAAGCCAAGAAGACCCTGACCATTCAAGTTTTTGTGTTACTGATATTTCTGGAGGATTATCTACTTTTCTATATCCTATTAGTGCTAGATCGTCGTCAGTGATATCATCCGTTTTAGTTAATCCGTTAGGAAGTCGTATTCTAGAGGGTTTAGGTTCCGGGTATTTACCTTTATATGTATACAGCATTTAAACTCCTAAAAAGGGACAGTAGAGGTACTAAATTGTGCCGGTGAGGTGCTATCATTTCCAGAAGAGTCTTTCATAGATCCTTTAAATCTATTAGAGCTAAAATCTACATCCCAAAGTTGATTAATACTTACCAAAAGAGCTGTATTAGATACAGCAGTAAGAGTAGATAAAGGAGGTGTAAAGTTTGATGTATAAATAGCTGTGCCTTTTATTACTCTAAAATTAGAAAGATATCCTGTTAAATAGTCTGAATTAAAACTATTTCTACCTATATTTATATTCCTATCTGTAGAGTAGTTATTATTATCTGTTGCATAAGTATCTAAAACTCCATCTACCCAAAGTCTTAAGTTACTACTCTGTCTGGATATAGCACAGTGATGCCAGGAACTATCTGCGATAGTTATAGTTCCATGAGTATTTGTAGTCCCCCAACGTAATTTAGTGCCTGTGCCCCCTATTCCTCCAGTAGTAACGTGAGGATTAGTAGAGGTTAAACCTTGTCTATTACAGTAAAAAAATTTATTAACCTGAGCAGCTCCATTAAACCAAAACTCAATAGTAAAGTCTCCAGAACCAAGAGTGTATGCACTCGGAACAGTAGCATTATCGGTTGTAAAATATCTACCTCCATCAAAATATAAACTTGATGTTACTGCCTTATATATTTTAACTCTACCATCAGCTCCACTAGTTCCTTGGGCAGCATTTCCTCCCCTACCTGCAAGATTACCCATATCACTATCCGCGATAACTCCAGGAGCAGCACCAGACCCTACTGTAGTTGTACCACCTACAACGCCATTAGCTGTTGTTCCTAATCTTCCAGATCCTCCACCTCCTCCTCCTACGTTTCCCCCTCCACCACCAAAATAACCACCTCCGCCTCCTCCAAGAGAGGCCTGTGAAGTTGCATTTTTTTGAGCTACACCTCCGGTTAAAGCAGAGCCTGCAGTAGCCCCGTTAAATGAAGACGCCGAGCCTCCGGCGGACTGAGATCCTCCACCTCCACCCTGCGATCCAGAAGAAGTTGCTGCACCACTACTACCTCCTCCAGCACCTCCTACTCCACCTACAGAAGTAGCACCTCCCGCCCCACCGCCTCCTGCAATAATCAAACTATTAGCTTGACTTACTACAGTGCGAAATATTCCTGTGTATCCTCCGCCTTGTGTACCTCCATAAGTAGTGCTAGTTTTACCTATACCGCCGGCGATATAGCTAGCACCATTACTAGCGTTATTAGACCTTATACCTCCTTGTCCAATCTGCAAAACATAAGTATTACCTGCTAAAAAAGATATAGCACCTTGACTAAAACCCCCGCCTCCTCCATCGCCTTGTTCAGAGGTAGAAGTTATACCTTGTCCATAGTTATAACCTCTAGCACCTCCAGCACCTCTCATTTTTACTATTACATCTACGTTTCTATTAGCGACAATAGTGTACTCACCATATGTATTAGCATCTAAAGTTCCATGAATTGAAAAATCCCACTCAAGAGTATTATTAACAGAGGGAGTTATAGAAAAATCACTATTAATAACGGCAGGCCACTTATTACCACCAGTTAGTGTTTGTTGGTCTATCTGATTGAATATACCAGAAGCTGAGTCTCTAGATGGATTTTGTAAGGGTCCTATGATACCGCTATTTCTTCTCATCAGCTAATCTCCTCATAAGAACATACAGCTTGTAAATCTCCGTTAGCACTAGCAGTCAATCTTATAGTGTCATTTTCTTCTAGATACAAAGTCGTGTCTTTGGATAAGACAACAAGAGAAGCGTCTGCTGGGACCGATACTGTATGAGCAAATTTCCATTCTACACTAGATCTATAAACACTAGCAGTAATATCTGCTGTATTAGCTCCATCTATATTAGATATTATTAGGGAGTTAATCTTAAAAACTTTACCACTTGCAGCAGAATTTGTTACTATATCTGAAGCAATAGTAGTTACATTTGCTACTGCAGTTTTACCTGTGATTGTTGCTACGTTTACTATATTAGGGGCCGCCATACTCTTATCCTCCGAAAATTAATGATATTGCAAACATTTTATTCACCGTTACATTACTAGAACCGCCAGATCCCCCACCAGATATATTGCTATTAAGCGCAGTGTAAGTGTTATAAATGTTAGCAGTTAAAGTTAAATAAGTACCATAGTCATTAGATTGGGCTGCTAGTAGTGTGTTATAGTCATTAGATTGGGCTGCTAGTAGTGTGTTATAGTCATTGGCACGTGCGCTGAGAAGTGTAACGCCGTCATTAGCAAGAATATCTACACCATTTAGAGTAGAACCTTCTGGAAAAGATAGACTAGCTCCAGAGCTAGAGAGCGCAGCGTCTCCTAAAAAGATAGTAGCACCTTTAACCCAAATATTTGCCCATCTAGCACTTTCGGACCCAAGACTATAAGTGGTGTTTGCTTGAGGAATTATGTCTCTACTATAAACCGTACTATCAAAATATTTATCTGCGGTAAATCTGGCAACGCTATTAGCTAATACATAAGTAAGAGAGTTATAATCATTAGCTCTAGCCTCTGCAAGAGTAACTCCGTCGTTAGCTAAAGTATTAAGATATGCTAAAAAGTCGTTTATAATTGCAGCAGATAATGTGTTATAATCATTAGCATATGCAGAAATTAAAGTAGAATGATCATTCCCTTGAGCGCTGTTCCACGTTACAAGGTCATTGGCACGTGCACTCAATAAGGTAGAGTGATCATTGCCTTGCGCGTTGTTCCACGTTGCAAAGTCATTGGCACGCGCGCTAAGAAGAGTAGAGTGGTCATTGCCCTGAGCGCTATTCCACGTGGATAGGTCATTAGCACGCGCACTCAATAAGGTAGAGTGGTCATTGCCCTGAGCGCTGTTCCACGTTGAGAGGTCATTAGCACGAGCACTCAATAAGGTAGAGTGATCATTGCCTTGCGCACTATTCCAGGTTAAAAGGTCATTTGATAAAGCTGCAAGATAGGTGTTATAGTCATTACTATAGACAAGTATCTCAACATTAGTTTCTGCTCCGGCCTGTATTAATAAATAAGTGTTATATATGTTGGCGGTAAGTGTTAAATAAGTAGACCAATCATTAGCATAAGCACTCAACAGAGTAGAATAATCGTTGCCCTGCGCGCTGTTCCACGTTACAAGGTCGTTAGCACGCGCAGATAAAAGAGTAGAGTGGTCATTGCCCTGAGCGCTGTTCCACGTTACAAGGTCATTGGCACGCGCACTCAATAAGGTAGAGTGGTCATTGCCCTGAGCGCTGTTCCACGTTACAAGGTCGTTAGCACGCGCAGATAAAAGAGTAGAGTGGTCATTGCCTTGCGCGCTATTCCACGTTACAAGGTCATTGGCACGCGCACTCAATAAGGTAGAGTGGTCATTACCCTGAGCACTATTCCATGTTGCAAAGTCATTAGCGCGCGCTGTTAAAAGAGTGTTCCAATCGTTAGCGCTAGCATCTGTACTATCTATTTGACCTTGTAGTGCGAGATAAGTCGCATAATCGTTGGCTAATGCAGCCTGATAAGTAGTTAAATCGTTGGCACGTGCACTTAACAGAGTAGCGTGATCATTACCTTGAGCGCTGTTCCATGTAGCTAGATCGTTAGCCTGGGCAGCAAGGTAAGTTGCATAATCATTAGATCTAGCTGCTAAAAGAGTGTTCCAATCGTTAGCGCTAGCATTTGTACTATCTATCTGCCCTTGCAGAGCAAGATAAGTCGCATAGTCGTTGGCTAATGCAGCCTGATAAGTAGTTAAATCGTTGGCACGTGCACTCAACAGAGTAGCGTGATCATTACCTTGAGCGCTGTTCCACGTTACAAGGTCGTTGGCACGCGCAGATAAAAGAGTAGAGTGGTCATTGCCTTGCGCGCTGTTCCACGTTACAAGATCATTAGCGCGAGCATTGAGTAGAGTAATTCCGTCATTACTCTGTGCATCAAGGTAGGTAGCCCAATCATTGGCACGTGCTGTTTGTAAAGTATTCCAATCATTGGCCCTTGCTAGATCTAAGGTAACACCGTCATTGGCTCGAGCTTCTACTAAAGTATTCCAATCATTAGCATGTGCATTGACTAAGGTTGCGTAGTCATTAACAATCGCAGCAGATAAGGTTGTATAGTCATTGGCCTGCGCGTTGAGATATGTAACATGGTCATTCTGATGTGCAGAGAGTAGGGTAGCGCCGTCGTTAGCCTGAGCTGTGAGTAAGGTTGACCAGTCGTTAGCCTGAGCTGCAAGTAAGGTTGACCAGTCATTTGCTAAAGCGGCTTGATAAGTATTCCAATCATTAGAATATACAATGCTAGTGGTTACTCCACTAACATTTTGTAAAGTGGAATAAGTATTGTAGATATTAGCAGTAAGAGTTAGGTATGTTGAATAGTCATTACTACGAGCCTCTAGGAGTGTAGCGCCGTCATTAGCCTGCGCAGCTAACCACGTTGAGTAGTCATTACTACGAGCCTCTAGGAGTGTAGCGCCGTCATTAGCCTGCGCAGCTAACCACGTTGAGTAGTCATTAGATATAGCCGCTTGATAGGTAGCCCAATCATTACTACGAGCCTCTAGGAGTGTAGCGCCGTCATTAGCCTGAGCAGCTAACCACGTTGAGTAGTCATTAGCCTGAGCGTTGAGTAAGGTAGCGCCGTCATTAGCCTGAGCAGCTAACCACGTTGAATAATCATTCGCTAGTGCCGCTTGATAGGTAGCCCAATCATTCTGACGCGCAGAGAGTAGGGTAGCCCAGTCGTTACCACGTAATTCAACTAACGTTGAATAGTCATTCGCTAGTGCTGCTTGATAGGTATCCCAGTCATTTGCCGTAGTCCCCTCTAGATTGGTAGAGATAACCCCTGCACTGTTAATAGTAATAGTGGACCCATCTACACGAACGCCTCCCAGGTCTGTATTAGAAGCTGTTGGAAGCGTATAGGTCCCACCGCTACCGAGAGGTAGTTGAAGTATATTGACATTACTGCCGACAGGAGGGGCCGAGGTAAAGCTAACGTTTCCGGTGTCATCTAGAGTATAGTCTGCGCTAGGTCTCTGGATAATCCCGTCTAAGTATACTAAGAGGTTATTAGCATTAACAGGTTTAGACTGACCTGTCTCAAAGGTTGTCTCTCCTTGTGAAGAGTAGTTCTTATAGACTAGGTTACTTCCAGCACTACTTCCAAGGGCTAACCAAGTAGCATAGTCATTTGCATAAGCAAGACTAAGATCTATACCACCTCCGCCACCTCCACCTCCACCAGATAAAGCCTGATATGTATTGTAAATATTAGCAGTAAGAGTTAAATAGGTTGAGTAGTCGTTAGCACGGGTAGAGGCTAAGATAGTGGTGAGATTAGCACGAGATGTGACACCGCTTTGCACCACAGGAACAAAACTGTTGGCCAATACAGTGCTTAAGGCTTGAAGTTGACTGATCTTTACATTAGCGGCCACCGGTTATCCTCTAGGTTGTTCTAATGTTAAGTATACACCATCTTCTGTGACTAAGACTAGTTGATCTTCCGTCTGTGTAATGGATATACCACCACCAAGAATGGCTAAGCGACGTTTTACAGGCTCACTAAGAGATCTAAGAGCTTGAGAGAGACTACGTCTCATTTATTCAAACTCGGTCACATAGAACTGGACCGTAGTTGTAGGGTCTACAAGTCTTACTGCCATGTAACGATGTCTATCTTGCGTACCAGGTGTTCCTACGTTAACCATGAGCGGAACTCCCTCAGCAAGGAAATGAGCATTAGCTCCTTGGCTAGTTTGTGTGTCTTCAAAACCACCTTGATAGAATACACTACCACCACTAGCTACAAGACCTATAACTATAGTCTCACTAGCCCAAGGGCCTAAAACCTGATCGGCTTCTGTAACTGTAACAGTATGAGCGCGACTAATTCTAGGACGTAAAAGTGAAATGGGACCATATCGGTCTATTCCAAAACCTGCCATTATTTCTCCATTAGGTCTTGCATAAGGCTATCATAGTTATTAACCTGCACAGCTACAGTAGGACCTTTTTGTTGCGGACGAGCTGACTTATCCATATCCTGGAGTAGACGTAGCCACTCAAGGAGATCTTTCTTAGTATATTCTTCTCCAAGAGCAACATCTTGGATCTTCTTTTCTATCACTTGATTAATCAATTGGATTCTTTTGAATCTGTTGAGAAATCCTTGTGATAAGTAGACTTGATCCACATATTGCTTAACCTCTCGGCGATCTAAAACCTGTGCAACCCGGTCCTCACTTATATTGAACTGGGTGGCAATAGTTTGAATTGTGTCTCCCTCGATATGGCGGTTTGCTATACCGAGTAGAACAGGATCTATTTCTGGGGCTTCAAGAGAGCGATTAAGCACATCGCGGGTAGAGATTTCATTCATACTCATACACTAGCACGGGGCCGAGAGGTGGTCAATTTTTTTTTATTTGCACGGGCGTTTGCACAAGCGTTTGCACAAGCGTTTGCACGGGCGTGGGTCTTAATGCACGGAGTGCATAAACGCTGGTCAAGATTGCACGGAGTGCATAGACGCTGGTAACGTGTGCACCTGCGTTACGGACGTATGCACGGAGTGCATAAACGCTGGTAACGTGTGCTAGGCTCAGCCTATGGCGGGAAGTCTTAAAAAAGTCAAAAAATTTCCCTGGTCAAGGCTCTGGAGAGGAGCGATGAGACCGATTGAAAAAGCAAGTCCTCGGAACCGCCCCGGTCTAGATTCAATTTCGATTTCGATCATCCACCCGACTCCTTGATCTTCGCGACGTCCTTCGCGAGCTGGTCCGCGATCCACCTATGCTCGACGCTCGACTCGGGCAGCTTGCGAAGCGCCGTATCGAGATAGGCGAGGAGTCGGCCGCAAAGCTCCGGGTCCTTGCGCATGGCGATGAAGGTGACTTGATCGAGGAGATTGAGAGACTTCATGTTCGACTCCGTTGTTTGCGTTGTGGGTAGGTAGCGCCTGCCGCATTAGGCGCGTCGACGAGACTCCTTCGCCCGCACGATCATGTCGACGATGGTCTGGCGCATGGGATCATCCTGCGCGAGGCAATCGACGGCCTCGGCGAGGCACGCGATGATCGTGCCCGTGAAGGCAGGGCTCTTGAAATCCTCGAAGGCGATGTCAGTGATGGTCTGGCGAGGCGTCATGTTCGACTCCGTTGTTTGCGTTGTGATGCTTGGATGCTAGGCGATTCGCGCCAGCCCGTCAAGCGGGCTGGATCGCCACCATCCTGTCGAAGAAGAAGCCCTTCCACGCCTGAGCGTCGAGGTCGAAGACGGCGATCAGGTTGCCCTGATCCTTCCGCGTGTCCGTCCCCTTGACCGCGCCGGGCGGGAGCAGGTCCGGCGAGCGCGTGCAGCGCATGGTCCTCTCCGTGCCATCCTTCTTCGTGAAGGTGACGAGGGCCGGGCCAGCGGCGAGGATGGCGAGGGCGGCGGCGGGGTCGAAGGACATGGGAGACTCCGTTGTTGTCCGTTGCGATAGATGGAAGATAAGCGCGCGCCCGATTCGTTGCAAGGGGGCTCGTCGCCTAAATAGTCCAGCCCGGTGCGACTAATTACACCAGACTGGGCTAGATAGGCGCTTGACGCGCGGCAGGCTCGCGTGCTAGGGTAGCGCCCCGCCGATTCGGACGAGTCGAGACTTGGCACGGTTCTTGCAAGCGGATCGGGCGCGAAACGCGAAAAAAAGCTTTTAGAATCAACTACTTAGCGGCGGGGCCGGCCCCACGCCTAAGTTATTGATATTGTTGGCCTTTTTATCCATCTAAGGCCTGCGTGGCTTGCAAGAACTGTGCCAACTCGCCGGACACGTTAGGTCGGATTCCCACACTAGCAGACTAAGCGAGTCGCCTGCTAGGGGCAAGAAAAAAATCGCATGGCACGAAGATTTTTTTTCTTGTCTCGCCTTTGCGAATCGGCTAGGCGCGCCGATTCTGGTTGCGCTCGATTTCACGATTCATGCTTGCCATGACAGCCTCGCGAGTCTCCGAGTCAACCTCTAGGATCAGGCTTTCCACAAGCGCACGCAGCGCGCCGATAGCGGCGGCTTGCGGGAAAGGCTGGCCGTTATTGAAGGACTCGGCGAAGCGGCGAGTCAGATAGACGGCATCCAAGATGGGATGATTCATTGCGGGACTCCTTACAGAGGGCGATAGGAACGCGCGACGCAAAACGAAAACGTGAAGCGCCCGATTTTCAGGAAGCGGATACCGCCGACGCGGCGAGTCGAGATATTGAAGATGGGAAGCATGGGCGACTCCGTTGTTTGCGTTGTGATGCTAGGCGATTCGCGCCAGCCCGTCAGCGGCGACGGGCGTCCCACGATTCGGAGGTTTCCAGCGACTCGACCCAGCCTTCGCGATAGGAAGGACGCATCGGATCCGCGAAGCGCGCGAGAACCTTGGCGCGAGCCGACTCGACGGAGTCGGCGGTGATCGTCCACCGCTCGCCCCACGACGTGAAACCGTCACGCGCGAGACTGGAATTCGGGTGGGCGGGGAAGCGGCACTCGGCGATGTATTTCATGGTCGACTCCGTTGCGTTGTGGACTATGCATAAGATAGGGATGCGCCCGATTCCGTTCAACGAAAAAATTTTCGCGCGATGCGTTTTTTTCTGTTGACGCAAAGTCGGCGGCCATGCTAGGGTAGCGCCCCACCGATTCGGCCGAGTCGCGACTTGGCACGGTTCTTGCAAGCGATTCTGGCGCGAAATGCGGAAATTATCGTTTAGAATCAAATACTTAGCGGCGGGGCCGGCCCCACGTCTAACCCATTGATTCTAAACGACAATTTATCCATCTATGGCCTGCGCGGCTTGCAAGAATCGTGCCAACCCCGCAGCCTTGCAAGAATCGTGCCAACCCGCCGGACGCGCCGAGTCGGATCTCCACACTAGCACATTGCCTGATAGGCCCGCAAGAGTCCATTGCAAAATACGCATGGCAGCCATGCAAAAATAGATAGCTCGAGTCCGTTGATTCTAGGATGGCGACTCCCTATCTTATGCATAGTCCACAACGCAACGGAGTCGCTCATGTCGTCTACCCTCGCCAGCCTCGGAATCACCATGCAGGAGTCGCCCGTCTACGTCGCGCGCGGCTCTTGGACATGGCGTTTCATGCGCAACGGTGCATGGTTCTGCGATATCGACGTCGCGGAGCGCACTATGCGGAAGAGCCGCGATGCGGCCGCTCGCCGCGCCCTTACCCTCGCCACGGAGTCCCGCTAATGAAAGCCTCCCGCGATGCTCGCAATATCCGAAACAATACCCTGTCGCGCGTGCGAGTCGCGCGCGACAAGGGCAAGGCGATTCCTTGTCTGGACTCGGAGTCGCTAGCGCACGCCATTGACTCCGTCCTGCGCCGCAAGGGCCGGTCCATGGTTTGCGAGCATTGCGACCGCTTCCTCGCCTTTGGCGACAAGGAGTCGCATACCCTTTCGCCTAGCCTCCACAAGATTCGCCCTGAGCTAGGGTATGTGACGGGAAACCTTGCGGTGCTTTGCTTTGAATGTAACACGGCGATCGGCGAGTCGGGCGATGCCGACTCGGTGCGCCGCAAGATTGCCGCAATGCAATGGCAACTTGCCAGACTCGAGGGGTGATGCAAAAATGTCACAGCGTGGCAAGGCGGCCACGCTGTGACATCTTGGCCACAGTTGCAGAAAGGCCACAGCGTGACAAACCAGCCACAGTTGCATGAAAATCACGGTGTGGCAAATTTGCCACAGTTGCTCTTTTGCCACAGGTGTGGCTTCCGGGCAACGCCCGGCTGGGCGAAACGACCAGCAAAAGGGGCAGAATCGGTATCGGAAGGCCAAAAAAAGCCTTTAGAATCAAGCACTTACGGGGGTGTTTTTAGGCCTAAATTAGGCTAAATGGTAGTAATTCAACGACTGGTAGTAAAACTACTACCAGTGGTAGTAATTCAACGAATGGTAGTAATATGATGACTGGTAGAAAATTAGTGCTAATTCAATAGGTTAGAGCCCGGCCCCGGCCCGTGGCTAACCCATTGATTTTAAACGCATCTTTTTTGCGTAGGGCCAAAAAATTAGGTTGACCGCTAGGGCGCGATACCCTATGGTGCAGACATCAACAGAGGAGACAGCGATGACCGACGCCACCAAGAAATCGACCCCCAAGTCCCGCGCGGCCTTCGTCGCCAAGCTTCGCGCCCTGTGCGCCAAGCATAACGTGCTCCTGTTTGGCGACCAGGATGGGAACGCGATTGCCCATTTCCTGGATGGAGGGGAGGACGCGGTACAGTTTGTCCGCTTGTGGCCTGAGATAGGCACTTGACTTTGTCCCGGAAGCCGCCTATACTGACCCCATGATCACCAAGGAGACAGCGATGACCGAAGCCACCACCGTCCAGATGCCCCAGCGGTGGGATTTCGCCGGAGATTATGATGATTATTTGGTGCCGCTCGAAGAGGGCGATTATGTAAAGGTCGAGGATGTGAGCCCTCTGGTGGCCGAAATCAACCGCCTTCGCGCCCGCGTCCAGATGCTGGAACGCGAGGTCGAGCGTCTGGAGCAGAAGTCGGAAAAGGACTGGAAATGGTTCTCCGACGCTACTGGAATGTAGGCCCCCAGAAAACCCTAAGCCTTTTCAAGGGCTTAGGGCTGGGCCCCGGCCCGTGGCTAACCCATTGATTTTAAACACATCTTTTTTGCACCGGGCTAAAGAATTAGGTTGACCGCTAGGGTGCGATACCCTATATTGTAAACATTAACAAGGGAGTTCTAGATGACCGACGCCACCACCCAGACCGCCGACCTCATTGCGGAGATCGCCAGCCTTCGCGACAAGCTGGCGCAGGCGCGCAACCTCGCCGACGCGATGCTTAATGGTGTCCAGGACCACTACACCAGCATGTCCGACGTCCGGTCGGACCTGTGGATTCTTCAGGACATCCTGAAGGACTGAACTAGGCCCCCAGAAAATCCTAAGCCTTTTCAAGGGCTTAGGGCTGGGCCCCGGCCCGTGGCTAACCCATTGATTTTAAACATAAAGAATTAGGTTGACCTCTGGGAGGCGATGCCCTATGGTGTAGATATCAACCGAGGAGACAGAGATGGCCAAGACCACTAAGAAGTCTACCCCCAAGTCCCGTCGCGACTTCGTTGAGAAGCTGCGCGATATGTGCGACAAGCAGGGGGTGATACTGTCTGGTCACCCAGATGGAAGCGTGTTCGCTCATTTCAAGGAGGGTTTTATGATAGCTGCTTCCACTCTTGTGGTTCGGGTGAAGGATTTTGGCAAAATAGACCCTTGACAATTTCCTAAGCCTTTTCAAGGGCTTAGGGCGGGGCCCCGGCCCGGGGCTAACCCATTGATATCGTTGGCTTTTTTATCCGTCTAGGGCCTGCGTGGCTTGCAAGAATCGTGCCAACCCGCTGGACACGTTAGGTCGGATTCCCACACTAGCAGACTAAGCGAGTCGCCTGCTAGAGGCAAGAAAAAAATCGCATGGCACGAAGATTTTTTTCTTGCCTCGCCTTTGCGAATCGGCTAGTCGCGTGGGCCTAGCCAGACCGAAAGCCAGACGGCCAGATAAGGCCCGATGATCGCGAAGAGGCCGAGAATAAGATAATCCATCAGCGCGACTCCTTGATCTTCGCGACTTCCTTTGCAAACTCGGCTGCGAGCCACTTGTGCGTGAATCCATCCTCCGGGAGTCCATGCACCGCTATGGACAGATAGGCCATGACTCGACCGCAGAGCGCGGGATCGTTCCTGATCTCGTCGTAGGTGATCTGAGAAATGAGGTTCAGGCTATCCATGTTCGACTCCGTTGCGTTGTTGACTATGCATAAGATAGGGATGCGCCCGATTCCGTTCAACAAAAATATTTTCGCGCGATGCGTTTTTTTCTGTTGACGCAGAGTCGGCGGTCATGCTAGGGTCTAGCCCCGCCGATTCGGCCGAGTCGCGACTTGGCACGGTTCTTGCAAGCGGATCGGGCGCGAGACGCGAAAATTATCGTTTAGAATCAAATACTTAGCGGCGGGGCCGGGCCCGTGGCTAACCCATTGATATCGTTGGCTTTTTTCTGCCCCTAACCACAGCCGGCCTTGCAAGAACTGTGCCAACGCTTTAGACAAAAAAAATGCGCCATAGTGGCGCATTTTTCCCTTGACAGGTTAGGCGATCGGCTGGATCGCCACCATCCTGTCGAAGAAGAAACCCTTCCACGCCTGAGCGTCGAGGTCGAAGACGGCGATCAGGTTGCCCTGATCCTTCCGCGTGTCCGTCCCCTTGACCGCGCCGGGCGGGAGCAGGTCCGGCGAGCGCGTGCAGCGCATCGTCCGGTCCGTGCCGTCCTTCTTCGTGAACGTCACGAGCGCGGGACCGGCGGCGAGGATGGCGAGGGTGGCGGCGGGGTCGAAGGACATGGGAGACTCCGTTGTTGTCCGTTGCGATGGGAGATATATAGGGCGTCGCCTCTAAAGATACAACGGAATTATTTTCGCGCGATGCGTTTTTTTCTGTTGACGCAGAGTCGGCGGTCATGCTAGGGTCTAGCCCCGCCGATTCGGCCGAGTCGCGACTTGGCACGGTTCTTGCAAGCGGATCGGGCGCGAGACGCGAAAATTATCGTTTAGAATCAACTACTTAGCGACGGGCCCCGGCCCGCGGCTAACCCATTGATCTATAACGCTTTTTTTGAGAGCTAGGATGCATAGGGCCATGCGCTTCTTGCATAAGAAAGATCTTGCATAAAACGAGACTCGGCCCTATATAAGGGGACGTTCAAAACAGGAGTCGACGCATGGACTACTACAATGCCGGATATGAAGCCTACTATAGCGGCAAGCTTCGCCCCGAGAACATGACGGAAGAGGACGCTGCTAGCTGGCAGCGGGGCTGGCGCGCTGCCAACCGGCTCGAGGAAGATCGACTCGATCGCGCCTATGATAGGTGAGGTGGTAGTAAAACTACTACCTGTGGTAGTAATTCTATGAGGTAGAAAATCAGTGCTAATTCAATAGGTTAGGGCGGAGCCCCGGCCCGCGGCTAACCCATTGATCTTAAACACATCTTTTTTGCATCTAGACGAAAGAATCCTGTTGACCACTGGGGTGCGATGCCCTATATTATATGTATCAACTGAGGAGAACAGACATGGACCTCAAGCACCTCGCCCGCCTGATGCTCAATGATGCAGAGCAAAACTGCGAAGACCTTGCGTGGGCCAATGAACTCTCGCGCGTGGGCGAGCGTCTCCTCGAAGTGGGGCAGCCTTTCGGTCCTCGCAGGTTCCGTGACCTCTCCGAGCGTGAGCGTTGGGTCGCTGCCTATGCCGCTCGCGCCTATGGCCTCCTCCCAGCGTGAAAGGGTCCAAAATGAAGAAGCTCTACCGCCGAAAAAACCGAGACAATTCAAAGGGTTAGGGGCGGGCCCCGGCCCCCGGCTAACCCCTTGAAACTCAACGCAAAAAATAATGCTTGCGCTAACGCGAAACTGCTGTATAGTGAGTCCATCAACAGGGAGATACCCATGCAAGATCCGAATCGCGAAACTCTCGACAACGTCATCGACGAAATGGTCCCCGACGTCGACCAGTGGACTCGTGAGGAAACCATCTATTGGTTTGCGAGCGAATACCACTCGGGGCAGCGTTCCAACCTGTACAGCGTGCTCAGCACGTCGCCCTTCAATCCCGGCCCGATGGCCAACGGCCCTTCGGACTGGGAGTCCTCGGATCTGCTGCAGCGCTTGGTCGAGCACTTCGGGAAGTAAGGCCCACAAAATCCCTAGCCCTTTCAAAGGGTTAGGGGCGGGCCCCGGCCCCCGGCTAACCCTTTGATATCGCACACAAAAAATAATGCTTGCAGGGATCGCAAGTTTCTATATAGTGCCGCCATCAACAAGGGAGACGAAAAATGGTTGTTGCGAATCTTCACGAAGTCAATCTGGGTCGCGGGATGATCTATACGTCGCTGACTCCGGAGCCTGTCGAGAAGGTGCTCGAGAAGGTTTTCACGCACCCGATCTACGGAAAATACGCGAGCGAGCTGGAGTGGGTTCGCACGCGACAGGTTGTCCTGAACGCGAACACGGGGGAGAACAAGTCGCACCCGGTCACAAAATTCCTCCGCTGACCCTAAAAAGCTAAGCCTTTTCAAAGGCTTAGCACCGGGCCCCGGCCCCCGGCTAACCTATTGATATCGCACGCAAATTTAGTTGCGTAGGTTCTCGTCCTCCGCAATGCTGATGGCACGGAGGATGGCCACCCTCCGACTCTGCTCCATGGTGCGGGCGGGGACGTCGAGGACGAAGGCTAGACGGCTGCCGCAGGTGAAGTGCCACGACCAGCACCCGCGCGCGGAGTGGACGGGGACGGGGTTGAGGGTGAGGTTGTGGGCTTCGAGGTTCATGGAGGACTCCCTTGATTGACTATCGCTAGACTAGACTGCCTTCCTAGACTTTGCAAGAGAAAAAATTATCGTTAGATATCAAGCACTTGGCGGCGGGCCCCGGCCCCCGGCTAACCCGTTGATATCGCACGCAAAAATAAAGGTTGACTTGCGTGTTGGCTCTGCTAGTTTTGAATACCCACATAGGAGATGACTGATGGTTGATCTTGATCTTGAATACCACGTCGCGCGCTTCGTCGCGTTCCACACGCGCGCCTTCGGCGAGGCTCCCTCCGCCGAGGTGATGGCCGAGCTGACCGACGTGGAGGCAGCGGTCGAGGCGTGGGACAACCTGCACGCCTACCTCACCGACTGCGACGAGGGGGGTCGCGATAGCCTCGGGGGTTGGTCAGACTGACCCTAAAAAGCTAAGCCTTTTCAAAGGCTTAGCACAGGGCCCCGGCCCCCGGCTAACCCATTGATATCTCACGATAATTTCTGAGGTTGCCATTTAGGCGATCCCTGATACCCTTGGTTCCTGGGAGGCGGGCGAAGAGGTCAGTTGAGGGGTATGCTACCTGCGGTAGTAATTCAACGACTGGTAGTAATTCGACGACTAGGTAGAAAAGTGGTTGACTCTCTAGCGTATTCTGCTAAGTTCCCATTCTCACCAAGGAGGTCGCGATGTTCGAGGAAGCCGTCAACGATCCCACCCTCTGGCAGGGTTACGAGGAGTGGCTGGACTCTCAGGAGGCCGAGGAGGCCGAGCTGGACAGGCAGGCCGACTATTTCTTTCACCTGCTCTCCTTGGAGGAAAGCTAAGCCCTTTCAAGGGCTTAGCGCCCGGCCCCGGCCCGCGGCTAACCTATTGAAACTCAACGAAAAAATAGTTGTTGCATGAGGCAAGATTTCGGGTAAGATACACCTATCAACGACGGAGAAACGAATTTGGGCGGGCGAAAGCCCTGCCGACCCCGGCGAAAGCCGGTGCCTAGTCGTCCAAGTAAGGACGCCGCAGATGGCGGAAATGCAGGTGCAAGGCCTGTCTAGGGGAACGTCGGTTAGGCCTCACGGTTGCAAACGTGAGGCCCCCACTACATTTGGGCGGGCGAAAGCCCTGCCGACCCCGGCGAAGACGTCTTCGCAACTGGTGCCCCAGTCGTCTAAGTAAGACGCTGTAAACTGTGGAAATGCAGGTAGTACCCTTCATATGGAAGGCCTAGTCCTGCCTGGGGGAACGTCGGTTAGGCCTCACGGTTGCAAACGTGAGGCCCCCAATACTTATGGAGCGTTCGTCTAGTGGCCTAGGATAGCGGAACTTCACTCCGTTGACAGGGGTTCGAATCCCCTACGCTCTACCAAAAACTAAGCCATATCAAGGGCTTAGGGCGGAGCCCCAGCCAGCGGCTAACCCTTTGAAATTCAACGAAAAAATAGTTGTTGCAACTCTGCGCGGATAGTGTAGAGTGTGCTCATCAACAAGGGAGAACGATATGCCTCGCAAGAACACGACCTTGCTTCTCGAAATGGTGGCGGAAGGGACGATCGACAAGGACGCCCTGATCCAGGCCTGCCTCCTGTGGATGTCGGAAGATGAGGTCACCGAAATGGCGAAGAGTAACGAGTTCCTCGAGTCCGATTACGACGAAGATGACGAGATGTATGAGTCGAAGGACGATGACCATGACTCGGCGATGACTTCGGCTGGCTGGGGAACCGACGAGGACTACGGCTACTCGGGAGATGTGGACGACGGAACCTAAGCCCTTTCAAGGGCTTAGGCCCGGGCCCCGGCCCGCCGCTAACCCATTGATATCTCGCTCAAAATTAGTGGTTGACGCATAGGATGAACATGATAAATTCAGAACTCAACAAAGGAGACAAGCAATGACGGATCTCGAGCAGGCTGTGGCAGAATACTCCGACTTCTACAAGGACACGTTTGGCTATCGTCCTCGCGGCGTGACGTTCCAGACGCTCGCAGAGGTCAATGCGGCTATGAATAGCCTCTTTACCTACTGGGAGGAAAACGAGCCTGCCCTCGACGGGCGTCTAGAGGAGGAGAACTAAGCCATGATCGTTGCAATCGGGTTGGCGATATTGTGGGTATTGGTACTTGTTTTCCTTGCGGGGATTTATGTAGGCCTTTGCTTGTCTGAGGATGATTATTGCGGTAAGTATTGCTCGCACGCGTTCGAGGTTGCGGAGAAGGAGGCCGAGCCATGAGCGACATCTACCGGGAATTTCAAGTTGATGTTCTACGAGACTCCGAGAACGCAGGCCCCACCGCAGCGGAGATGAATATGGCGCAGGAGATCAAGCGACTCCGCGCTGAGGTGAAGGAGCAGGCTCGCCTCCTGGGCGTGAGCGCAGCGCTGGAGGTGAAGCTGCGTAATCGCATCGAGTTGCTAGAGTGGGCGATGGTGAACACGCCACAAGCCATGTAGCGAAATCGCTAACCCCGTCAAGGGGTTAGCCCCCGGCCCCGGCCCGCCGCTAACCCTCTGAAACTCAACGCAAAAATAATGCTTGCATGGTGCGCGGATTAGAGTAAGATACACCTATCAACAACGGAGAAACGAAATGAAGCGGTTTGTGTTTGTGATCGAAAAGGACCCCGTCTCCCTCGCGACGGACAAGCAGATGGTGTTCGCGCAGGATTTCCGTGCAGCCTGCGAGCGCGTTCAGGATATCCTGTTTGCGTGGAACATCAATGCCGAGAGCATCAAGGAGGTGCAGGAATATGACGCGTGAAACCCTGCGAGACGAGCTTCAGATGGCACACGACCTTCTGGATCTCATGGCCGATCCGCTACTCGAGACTCCGCGTCTCGACTACCTGTTCGGGGTTTTCAATAAGGCGCAGAGCCTTTATGAGTCCGGGCAGTTCGATAGGGCAAGTGAGTTTCTCAATTCCTTCTGGAGGGCAGTAAAGTGAGCGAACTGGAAATGAAGCGCAAGGTGGCCGAGCACTACAAGGCGCTGGCGAATCAGTCGGACGATCCTGATCGCAAGGCGCATTATGACCGGGAGTTCGAGCGCGCGGCCCGCGACTACAATCGTCTTCTAATGCGAGGGAGGCGATAAAAAAGCTAACCCCGTCAAGGGGTTAGCCCCCGGCCCCGGCCCGTCGCTAACCTATTGAAATCTCACGTTTATTTTTTCTGGACAAGTCCTTAGTTCCTGCATATGATCACAGCATAAAGTTTTGAAGGAGCAACCATGCGTAAAGACATGAACAAGGTTCTGGTGGAGCGTCCCCGGCGAGGCGGTTACGGCACTCGAAAGGGTCGGAAGGCCGATCACGATCTGCTTCCGAGCAAGGAGGGGATGCGCGCGCCCCATGTCCGTAACTGGGGCGGCAAGGAGCTGAACGAGAATCTGTCGCCGCTGCGCCGGTTCATCGAGAGTCGTGTCGGGCGGCTCTGGGACAAGGTTTACAGCGAGATCTGCGAGAACCTGCGTGCCGACAACACCGTGCAGCAGCACGTTAGGGATCATGTCGAGGACTTCGTTGCGATCCGCACCTCGATGGTCGATGGCGAGGTCGTCATCTACCACAAGTATCGCTCCCCCATCCTGCTGAAGAACAGCTTCATCGGACTGTATGTGCATCCGGTTACCGGCGTCCTCCTTCGCAATAAGATGAAGCTGACCCGTCGGCAGGAGAGGAAGGTCTGGAAGGATCAGAAGGCGGCCGAGGAGGCCAGCAAGATCCATGTCGCCAAGGATGGAACGGAATATCGAAAGGTTGACGGACTCTGGTATGAGGTGCTTTGGGGCGAGGTCACCGGAACGGAGATCCGCCGCATGGAGAGGGACAAGATCGTTACCATCATCATCCCCTACTCCCGACAGGATATCTTCACCGACAAGTGGCATGACAAGATCGGTGACCTCTACAGGAGCGGCAAGCTGCAACTTTCCAAGAAGGAACTGCGGGATCTCGGTCTCGCCAATGGGTGAAAAAAGCTAACCCCGTCAAGGGGTTAGCCCCCGGCCCCGGCCCGTCGCTAACCCTTTGAAACCACACAACAATTTCTGGTCTTGACCCTACCCCTACCTATGGTATCCTTCTTTCTAGGCGGGCATAGGGCCAGCCACTTGTCAAAGCCTACCTCTGGTAGTATTTAGACGACCGGGTAGAAAAGTGATTGACAAGTAACAATTAGACCTGTAAGGTAGACACATGATGAATGATTTTCCGATTGCTTCCGCAGAAACCCGTCGCCTCCACTCCCAATGGATTAGGAAGCGTGACAAGTGGCGTAACGACTACAACGAGGTCTCTAACTGCATCCGAGCGACCAAGGCTATCCTTCGTCGTTTCCCGGATGACAGGTTCGCCCAGATTACTATCCGTTCTCTGCGTCAGAGCGCCAAGGAGTTGATGTGGACTCGCCGCCGGATCAAGAGCTTCCTCCGAGGGACAGCATATCCTTGGGCTCCGCGTGAGGCTGTCGAGCGAGCAAATAGCTAAGTCCTTTCAAGGGCTTAGCGCCCGGCCCCGGCCCGCCGCTAACCTGTTGACATCTAACATCTTTTTTCTTCTAGACATCTGCCTCGGACCCTGATAATATGTTTACAAGATGAGAAACGCACTAGACCCTGATGTCATACTTCGACCGGATGGGTGGTATTGGTTCGACCCTAGTGGAAACTTGATTGGCCCCTATGAGTCTCGAGCCGAGGCTATCTATGCGGGTCGATATGAGGAAGATTTCTCTACGGAGTATGAAATTGATTAGTGCAAAAACGGCTGCAAGGCTGTATGATATTCACCAGTATAAAACTGCAACCCCAAGAGGAGTTAAGGTAGATGTATGTGTATGAAGTCACGACGGAGAGCATGGACGGTATGCACGTTCTGGGTAAGTTCAACAGCCTCGAAGAGGCTAAGACGTTTGCCACAAACTGGCTGGGCAGGAATGCGGAGTGGGTGAACTCCCACAAGGCTATCGACTGCTTCGGCGGTGTTCTCAGGATCGAGAAGTGGCTTGAAGATGTGGGGGCTGATAGCTCAGTTGGTTAGAGCGGGCCGCTCATAACGGTCTGGTCGGGGGTTCAAGTCCCTCTCGGCCCACCAATTCTAAAACCTCGCTGCCCGAGGTTCTCCCGCTGGGTTAGGAAGGCAGCAATTTCAACCACTTAGGGCTGGGCCCCGGCCCGCCCCTAACCCCTTGATATCTCTTGCAAATTTTCTTGTTGATCTAACTCTCCGTTATGGTAAGATCCTTCCATGAATTGGATGGCGCTAATCAAGTGGGCAGGGACAGGGCTAGTTCTCGCCGGTATCGGTTTGACTAGCGCCAATGTCTGGTTCCCTCTGAACCTGTGGCTGGGATTTGCTAGCTGCGTCTTGTGGGGCTACGCTGCCATAAAGATGCGCGAAAATGCCCTGCTACTCATTGAAATTGTTGCGGGTATCATGTATCTTGCAGGTATCCTCAACGCACACATGGGTGCCTAGCTCAATTGGTAGAGCATCGGTCTTTTAAATCGAGGGTTGTGGGATCGTGCCCCACGGCACCCACCAAAATCTAAAGGAGAAAAAAATGTTTATTACTCGACAGTCTCAATGGTCCGGCATCACCCGGACTCTCGACATCCCCGTTACCCACGAGCAGCTCTATGAGTGGCAGCAGCGTGGCGCAATGATTCAGAACGCTATGCCTAACCTGACGGCTGCGCAGCGTGAATTCCTTATGACTGGAGTCACCGAGGAAGAGTGGAAGGAGATGTGGGGCAAGGAGGACGAGGATGCCTAAGTTTAGGATCAAGTTCGGCTTGTTTAATGTTGACATGACAGAGGAAGTAATCGAGGTTGAAAGCCTTGAAAAGGCTGAGGAAGTGGCCTATGAGGCTGCTATGGGAGTAGCAGAGGGTTGGCTAATGAGCGAGGCCGAGGAAATTAGCGACGAAGAGGCAGAGGAAACCTAAGCCATTTCAATGGCTTAGGGCCCGGCCCCGGCCCGCGGCTAACCCCTTGAAATCTAACATCTTTTTTGTGCTTGCAGTCTCTGCCCATTGTGATATGATCCCCCCATGAAAAAGCTATTCATCTTTGACCTCGACGGCACCGTTATCGACTCTGACCATCGGACGCCTCGTCTGCCGGATGGTAGCGTCGATGTCCATGCGTTTCTTGCGCTAAAGACGCGCAAGACCGTGTTTCGTGATACGCTTCTGCCTTTGGCCCGCACCATGCGACTTGCTAATCGCGATCCCGATACTACGGTCGCGGTTTGCACCTCGCGGACCATGCACGATATGGATCTGCATTATCTCAAGTTCCATCGGCTGGATCACGATATCATGCTTCATCGCATCAAGGGTGACTTTGACACGCCCGACGCTGCGCTTAAAACGGGGCTTATCAAGCCGCTGCTCGACAAGTTCCGGTCGGTCGTTATGTTCGACGATAACCTGTCGGTAATCGAAGCTATCCGCGCGCTCGGGGTTCGCGTAATCAATTCCACCCACCATAACAGGCGGCTTGCTGCCATGAAAGGATAATATAAAATGAAGATTTACGAACTCTTAATTCTCGACGCCGAGGATGTTAGGGATTTTGCTTACCACGCGGAGCGACTTTTTTTCTCTAGCGTAGAGCAGGCGGAGAGCTACCAAAGGCAGCATTTCCAGAACCCTAACCTTTTCTGGAAGGTTAAGGAATACACGCTGGATTCTGACGACGAGTCTAAGACCATTGCCGGGAACTGGACTAGGGCCGGACTGGTTCAATACTACGGGGCAAAAACCTAAGCCTTTTCAAGGGCTTAGGGCCCGGCCCCGGCCCGCGGCTAACCCATTGATTTTGGCTGTTTCTTTTCTCTAGACAACGGATCGGGCTGAGGGTATATTCACAACATGAGCAACGCACAGAAGAAAGTGAACTACACCGACGAGCAGGTCAGCCTGCTTCGTTCCCTGTATGCCGAGAAGGGCAACGCCGGTCTGGATGAGATCGCCAAGACTCTCGATAAGAGCGTCCGCAGCGTTCGCGCCAAGCTGGTTCGCGATGGACTCTACATCGCGCCCGACAAGCCTGTCAAGCAGGCTAAGGAGGAGGGGCCTTCCAAGAAGGAGCTGCTCCTGACCGTGGAGTCCAAGGGTTTCGACCCGAAGGGCTTCGAGGGTGCCACCAAGGAGGCCATTGGCCGCCTGATCGGTCTGCTCGGCTGATCTTCCAACCTAGGGAAAATCCCGCGGCTAAAAACCGCGGGATTTCAACACGTTAACGCGGAGCCCCGGCCCGGCGCTAACCCATTGATATCTAATGAAGTTTTCGGCTTGCTAAAGGCCCGAGCATATGATAAGGTAAGGAATGCTTCTCAAGAATATTACCAAAACCATGCAGCGTATCAGCGACGAAGTCGTCTGTGGCATTGCCGAAGATTTTGTCCTTGACGCCGACAAGCTAGATCCTCCGGTGGTGCTAGTCTATAGCGGCAACAGGCTGCCCGGGGATGATAAGGACTGCATTGGGGTTTATGATCCCGAGGCTAATGAGATTCTGGTAACTATCCCAGAGGGTTCGGTGTATGAGGAATACCGTAAGTTCAGCTCTAGCCCGGTAATCGGTAACTATACCTCAAAAGATTCTAATCGTCTTCTACGGGTTCTCCTGCTTCACGAACTGGCACATTGGATGGTGGATCATGTTATGAAGAAGCATACCCACAAGCACAATAAGATCTTCAAAGTGTGCTATGCCTACCTCCGCGAGAAGTATCGGCTCACGTAATCCTAAGCCATGTCAATGGCTTAGGGCGGAGCCCGGGCCCGCGACTAACCCCTTGAAACTACACAGAAAAAAATAGTTGACTAGGCCGATGGTTATGGTAGAGTGTGACTCATGAAAACCGTGTTTGTTGTCATGGACTGCGAAACGACTAAGCGCAACGGTCTAGTCTTTGATTTTGGCTGGACTAGCTTTGATCGTGCTGGCAAGGTCTATGGGGAGGGCTCCTTCATCGCTAAGGATGTTCTCGCCCTCGACAATCCCTTTTACAAGTCGAAGGTCGCCCGTTATTGGGACATGGCTTATAACCGGGAGATCATGCCTCTTACCTTCGCAGAAATCCGCGAAAGGTTCAACACACATCTAAAGGAGATTCTGGATGGACGCAACAAGCCTATTCTCTGCGCTTATAATGCTGCCTTCGATACTCGAGTCCTCGCGGAAACTAGCTGGAAGATGCTGGAGAAGCGTTTCCTCGACCATCGAGTCCATTTGCTCGATATCTGGGATGCGTGGGCAACAAACTGCCCGAAGCGTTACACGGCAGAAGTCAGCCCGTCCGGTAATGTCCGCACAACGGCGCAAAGCGTTTATCGCTATGAAACAGGCCAGCCCGCGTTCGAGGAAGCACATATTGCGTTTCCTGACACGCAAATCGAAAGGGTGATTCTCGAAAAGGTTCTTCGTCGCAAGAAGAAGCTGCCGATTGTGGATCATCCTAGCCAGTTCCATAGCCGTCCGTGGAAAAAGGTGCAGGAGCGTGTCAAGCTTAAAGATGTGCCTCGGGAACTGTTTCCGGCCTAAAAAAGCTAACCCCGTCAAGGGGTTAGCCCCCGGCCCCGGCCTGCCGCTAACCCATTGATATCTCACGCAAAAAATAGTTGTTGCAGGGAGCAGGGTTCAGGGGTATAACTAGACCTGTGAGCGGCACCGAGGGTGCAGCAAGATGAAAAAAGAAGTTGACGAGTTGCGAGAGGCTTGATAGAATATAAAAACGATAGGGAAGGCAGCTCCTTTATGCGCCACCGGCCCAAGAGTTTCCGGCTTTTGCTCTGGGGTCCGTGTAACAAAGCCGGAAATTGAGTTTATAGCTTCCGAATGAGTGTGGACGCACGAAAATGCGGTCCTTTGCCGAGGGCGAATTACTAGGGCGGCAACCCTACTATAGATCTGCACTCAGTCGAAAGCTATAAATAGAGCTTATGACGGCATGGAGCAATAATCCACAGCGACGCTAGATTGGCATTAGCCTTGATGCGTTATCCGTAGCCAGTCGGAACCGTCACCAAATTGCAAGTGTGGATGTAGTGAAAGCAAGGCCTCGAAAACCTTGTGAGCCAAACGGTTCAAGTCCGTATAAATTGGGTTCTTGGCAAGTAACTACTAGCACCACGCACCTCTAACCTGAGCTAGACAGGTAAAATGGTTCCGAATGAGGGAGGCGGAACGCTTGCAACCTTCCCTGGGTTTTCTTGTTTTTTCAAGAGGTTAGACCCGGCCCCGGCCCGCCGCTAACCTATTGAAAATCAACGCAAAAATAAAGGTTGCGTAGGGTCTGGGATGTGGTATCTTACGCCTATGAGATTTCCTCGCGCCCGAGAGGTGAAACCGGGCCGACAAAGGCAGCAGCGAAGTGCGCCAAAACCTCTTGACGAAAGCCGATGTCTGGGTTAGTATACAGACACAACGGAGATGCGACAGGTCCGATGAACTCTGCCGCCCTACAAGTTGGAGTTACCACTATGGCCGAGAAGGCTAAGAAGGTCAATTATTCCGACGAGGATGTTACCAAGCTCCGCACCATGTATGCGGAGATGGGTAACGACGGACTGGACGAGATCGCTAAGACTCTCGGCAAGTCCCTTCGCTCCGTGCGTGCGAAGCTCGTGAGGGATGGTCTTTATGTGGCTCCCGAGAAGTCTGCTAAGGCTCCGAAAGAGGATGGTCCTTCCAAGAAGGAACTCCTGAAGGAGCTGAGCGAGAAGGGTTTCGATCCTTCGGGCTTCGAGGGTGCTACCAAGGACGCGATCAAGCGGGTTATCTCGCTGGTCGCTTGACCCTTGGAGGGGCTGGCGTTAGCGGCCCCTCCACTCTACAACCAAACCCTGCGAGAAATCGCAGGGTTTTTTGTTGCAAATTTTTCAACAATTTCAACCACTTAGGGCCGAGCCCCGGCCCGCCTCTAACCCCTTGATTAAAAATGGATTGTTTCGTGCTTTTCATGGATATAGGTAACGTCTACCTGACAGATCTTAAACTTACCCTTCCCTGTCTTTAGAATGTCTTCTCTGTCACCAGGATGGCCGCCGCTATTCAAATAATTTAGATCCCTCTGAGCAGTATGTATACTGTAATACCTTTTGGCATCCTTAAAATTCTTTGAAAAAATAAGTCCGTCAGTAAGATAGAGGCTGTATTTATTCCCCACATAATACAGACCGTTAGTCTTCCTAATAACATAGCAAACGTTAGCTGTAGGGGTAAGAGAGTGCGGCTTGGTGTTGGACTTAAAAGTTTTCTGAGGCATAGGGCTAAACTATCATATCACCACACCCAGTCAAGCCCAAAAACTATAACAATTTCAACCACTTAGGGCCGAGCCCCGGCCCGCCTCTAACCCTTTGAAATCTCTTGCAAATTTTCTTGTTGACCAGCGGTCCCGATATGATAGATTACGTCCATGAAGTGGTTTGAACGTCTCGCACGTTGGGTAGAGCATCGTGGCGGTATGCGCGAACTCTATCGTCCCCATCCCGTAACCGGCCAGCCGACGCTCTATATGCGTCGATTTTACCTCGCAAAGACTCCGTTTGGCGAGGCTATGCTACACCAGTTTTTCATGGGCGACGAGGGCGGTCTGCATGACCATCCTTGGTTTAGCTTCGGTCGTATTCTCGCGAAGGGATATCGGGAGCATCTCTGCGAGAAGGTGGAGAACGGCGCGCCTGTCGGCGAGTTTGTGGTCGAGCGTCGCCCCGGCGATTGGGGCTGGCGTCCTGCCGGTATCTCGACTCGAGATAACTCGCGCGGCTTTCACCGAGTCGAACTGCGTCCCGGCGAAGAGGGTCAGGTGTGGACTCTTTTCGTTACTGGTCCCCGCAAGACGGTGTGGGGATTTCTGAGCGAGAACGGATGGATTCCATTCTCGGAATACTTCAAGAAGGACGGAACCTCTGCGAAGCAGGCTACCCCGGATCAATACCGGGGCTGGTTCTTCCCGAGAAAGGTGGCCTAAAAAAGCTAACCCCATCAAGGGGTTAGCACCCGGCCCCGGCCCGTCGCTAACCTCTTGAAACGACACGTAAAAATAATGCTTGCAACCCTTATAGTCTATGGTATCTTACGCCCATGGAACCAGAACTTGAAATGTATTTCCGAATCCACACCGGCGGGACAGTCGTAACCATTGGGCCTGACGAAGACGGACTTGGGCTAATTAAGATCGAGGAGGATGGTAGATATCTCTATCTTAGTAAGGATGTTGCTAGGCTGCTCGTTAAGGCTGTAACGCGACTCTGCGAGGAGAACGACGATGACAATTAAAAATGTTTACAAGATTTCTGAGGATGGGTCCGATCTGTTCATGGAATTTGACGAAGACGAATGCACGGTAGAGATAACCCCAAAAGGCGGAAAGAGCTTTAGTCTCACTATTGGGCAGGCCCTTGAGCTTGCTCATTTGATTATCAAGCGTTGGGAGGAAACAGGCTAACCCCGTCAAGGGGTTAGCGCCCGGCCCCGGCCCGCCGCTAACCTCTTGAAACTCAACGAAAAAATAAAGGTTGCACCCGGCAGAACTTGTGGTATAGTCAGACTCATGAAACAGACCCTCTTCGTCGTGTTCGATACCGAGACCTCCTGTCAGGCCTTCCCGGTCTATGACATGGCATGGCGCATTGTAGACCGACAGGGTCGGGAATACAATCGTGGCAGCTATTTCATGCCCGACATCATCGAGCGCATCACCCCGATCTTCCGTAAGCACGAAGAGTATCCCGAGTATGTGGCTAAGGGCCATGTGGAACAGCGGTTCTATCAGGACGTTAAGGATATCTTCAATCGACAGGTGAAGACCCTACGCGAGAAGGGCCACCGTATCCTGCTGGTCGCTTATAACGCGGACTTCGACCGCAAGGCTCTCAAGCGCACGGCCGAGCTGATGGGCGGATCTCGCCGCTCTCGGTTCTTCCGTTTCGAGCCGGAGTGGGTTGATCTCTGGCAGTATTGGGCGGAGAGCGCGCCGCGCCACTACACTTCCGAGCGCCTTACCGAAAACGGTAACTGGAAGTCTAGCCTAGAGGAGGTTTTCCGGTTCGAGAACCATAACCCCGAGGGCTACGCGGAGAAGCATACCGCATGGAGCGATACCGATGACGCCATTTCGGTTCTGGAAAAGGTAATCCGACGCAAGAAGCGGCTGCCTGTCTACAAGGGCGATGCGTGGATGCCGGGCGGCTGGCGCGCCTTGCAGAAGCGGTGTCCCGGTCCCGGGAAAGCTGCATGAAAAAAGCGGCGAAAGATAAACTGGAATACAACCAGAATCGAGAATGGGCGGGGTATCTTACCCCGTCCGACTTGCGAGAGCTTACAAAAGATCACACTATTAAGATTAAAAAGCGGGATCTAGAATGGATGCAAACTAATCTTAAGGCTGGACGTAGTAACCCTAGATGGATTTACGTAATCATTTCAAAGGGTTAGGGGCGGGCCCCGGCTCGGCGCTAACCCTTTGACAACGCACATCTTTTTTGTCCTTGACACTTGCCCGTATTCTGTGAGATAATGTGTGCATGATGAAGATTGGCCTGCACTATTCAAATACCGGCGATCGGCTTGTGGAGATCAAGCGGATCAATCCCGATAACACCTATGCGACGGTGTTCCACAATCGACTCCGAACCATGTGGGTGCCGGTGCGTGCGGATTTCTGCATGACCGAGACGGAGGTCATCAATTTCCTCGCGGACGGATACAATAAGGCAGGATGGGAGAGTGTCCATGCGTAAACCTGTAACCCCTACCGGGGAATGCAAGCATTGCGGTATCAACCTCTACGGGGACAATAAGTTACCCGGCATTATGCCATGCGGGGTTAACGGTTGTCCATATGAGACTGCTGCCGAACAGGCGAAGAATAATGCCTTCGACATTCTGGTGGATGCTTTCAACCCCGGCGCGTCAAACTATGACGTTGACTGAAAAAACCTAAGCCATGTCAATGGCTTAGGGGCGGGCCCCAGCTCGCGGCTAACCCATTGATCCGCCACATTTTTTTCTGTTTGACAACCTCTACCACTATGATAGGATACGCCCATGAAAATCGTAATTAATCGCTGCCACGGCGGGTTCAGCCTGAGTGATAAGGCTCTTGCTCTTTACTATAAACTGTCCGGGAATGAGGGTATGTACGATAGGGATATCCCTCGTGACGACCTTCACCTTGTCAAGGTTGTGGAGACCTTGGCTAAGGAGGCTAACGGCCGCTGCGCTGCCCTGACCATTGTGGATATCCCCGATGATATTGAGTGGCAGATAGAGGAATACGATGGCATGGAGTGGGTTGCGGAAGTTCACAGGATATGGCAATAATATACCGTCGCTGCCTCAAAAAAAGCTAACCTCGTCAAGGGGTTAGCCTCCGGCCCCGGCTCGCAGCTAACCTATTGATCCGCCACATTTTTTCTTACTTGAAATCTTGGAGAGAGGTGCTACTATACACCCATGAAAAGCACTCCTACAGAAGCCGTCGTCTCTTATGCCGCAATCAAGATTCGCGAGATGCCCGGAGACGAAGCCGCTGCCCGAAAGGTTAACGGATGGTGGGACTACGAGCAATCTCTCATAGAGGTTGCAGAAAATCTGTGTCCAC
>Ga0315901_10001512_pt1 | contig 33707 bp, 35 predicted proteins | sample LakEriMetagenome_10_FD_203761 | JGI IMG/M metagenome (GOLD analysis project Ga0315901, IMG submission 203761) | Freshwater fungal communities from buoy surface, Lake Erie, Ohio, United States - Buoy 2 MA116 | ecosystem: Environmental > Aquatic > Freshwater > Lake | place: USA: Lake Erie, Ohio...
CGACGTGGTGGGGAGGTGATCATGACCACCGGACCCCCGAGCACCGAGTGGGCCTGACCCGCCCAGCCGTCGAGCACGCGCTCCACCCAGGGTCACCGTCTCGTCCGTCCCCGCCCGCAGCCGGCCGATCACCGGCACGGGCCCGAACCCAGGCGCGCACCCCGTCGACCACGACGGCCGGGGCTTCACCACCACAGCGTGGCCGCGCACCGCAGGCCCTTTGACAACCGAAGAACCGGCCGGCGCGGCCTCGTCGCGGCGTGCGTCAGCGGCGACGTGGGAGCTGGCTGAACGACGGCGTCGGGCCGACGACGGTGGCGACCAGGTCGGCGTCGTCGGCGGCGGCTGCCTGGTTCGACAGCAGGATCTCGCGGTACACCTCTTCGCGGTGCACGCTCACGGAGCGGGGTGCGCGGATGCCGATGCGCACCTGGTCGCGGTTGAGTTCCAGCACCGTGACGACGATGTCGTCGCCGATGAGGATGCTCTCCCCGACGCGTCGGGTCAGGACCAGCATGGGTCAGACCCCCTCGGTGACCGGCAGCACGCCGAAGGGTGCCCGGATGGGCCAGCGCGAGTCGGCGAGGATCACCTGCTGCAACCGACGGCGGGCGACGTCGATGACGAGCGGCGCCCGGAGGTTGGCGGTGAGGTGGGGGATGTCGTCGTCGCGATGGACGGTCACGAGCGCCAGCACCCGGACGTCGGCCTCGTCGGTGATCCCGAGCGACTTCTCGTCGATGTCGATCTCGTAGTCGGGGAAGACCTCCCACGGCACGAGGCACATGAAGGCCAGGTCGCCGTCGTCGAGGTCCTGCATCCAGTAGAGCGACGAGTCCTCGCTCGGCGTGGCGCCCGGTGCGGGGCCGGCGCCCAGCAGCGCCACCCGGCGGAGATCGGGAAACCCGGGGATGCCGGCGGGGACGGCGAACGCCTCGTCGTCGTCGATGACGATCGTGCCGAACCGGCGTGTCTCGAACTGCATGGGACCTCCTGTCTGCGTGTCGATGGCAGGGGTGAACCTGCCTGACAAGGTCTGCTTCCTGCGAACAGTCGTCGACCGTCCGGGGCAGGCGCAGATGCGCAGGAAGGTTCGCCCGGGACCGACACGCAGGATGCGGCCGGACAGGAAGCGGAGGACACGTGCAGAAGAGTCGACTGGGTCAGGTGACGCTGCCCGGCGCTGTCGTGCTCGTCGTCGCGGTGATGGTCATCCCGCTGCCCGCGTCGATCCTCGACGTCCTGATCGTCGCGAACCTCTCGACGGCGATCCTGATCCTGCTCGTGTCGATGAACGTGAAGAAGGCGCTGGAGTTCAGCTCGTTCCCGTCGCTGCTCCTCGTCGTCACCCTGCTTCGCCTCGGACTCAACGTCGCCACGTCCCGAGCGATCCTGTCCGAGGGACATGCCGGCGGTGTCATCGCCACGTTCGGCTCGATCGTGGTCGGCGGCAGCCTGGTCGTCGGTCTCGTCATCTTCCTGATCCTCACGCTCGTCCAGTTCGTCGTGATCTCCAACGGTTCGGGCCGCGTGGCCGAGGTGACCGCCCGCTTCACGCTCGACGCGATGCCCGGCAAGCAGATGGCGATCGACGCCGACCTGAGCGCCGGCATCATCGGTGAGGAGGAGGCCCGCCAGCGCCGCAAGGAGGTCTCGGACGAGGCCGACTTCTACGGCGCGATGGACGGTGCGTCGAAGTTCGTGAAGGGCGACGCGATCGCCGGCCTCGTCATCACGCTGGTCAACCTCATCGGCGGCTTCGTCATCGGCGTGGTGCAGATGGGCATGCCGGTCGGCGAGGCGATCACCACCTTCTCGCTCCTCACCGTCGGTGACGGCCTCGTGTCGCAGATCCCGGCGCTGCTCGTGTCGATCTCGGCCGGCCTCATCGTCACCCGCGCCGCGGGCGGCAGCGACCTCGGCTCCGACGTGTTCGCCCAGTTCCGCCGCCAGCGTGCCGCCGTCCGGGCGGCCGGCGTGGTGATGCTGATGATGGGGCTGATCCCCGGCCTGCCGAAGCTGCCGTTCATCGCCCTGGGCGTCATCCTGCTGCTGGTCGCCAACCGCCTGCCGCGCGAGGAGGAGCTGGCGATCGAGGACGCGCCGCCGTCGGCCCTCGCTGCGATCGACGCGCCGCCGCCGCAGTCGCCGCAGCAGCTCGCGGTCGACGCTCGCGTCGAGCCGCTCGAGCTGAACATCGCCTTCGACCTCATCTCGCTCGTCGACTCCTCCACGGGCGGCGACCTGCTCGACCGCGTCGGTGCTCTGCGCCGCAAGATCGCCTCCGAGCTCGGCTTCGTGATGCCGTCGATCCGCACGCGTGACGCCGCCGATCTCCCGGCCGGTGTCTACGTGATCCGGGTCCACGGCGTGGAGGTGGGACGTGGCGTGGCACCCGTGGGGCGGGTGCTGGTCATCGGCGACGCGTTCGACGGCCTCCCCGGTGACGACGTGCGCGAGCCGGTGTTCGGGCTCGCCGCCCGCTGGGTGCCGGTGGAGTTCCAGGCCCAGGCCGAGATCTTCGGCAACACCGTGGTCGACCGCTCGACCCTCATCGTCACGCACCTCGCCGAGATCGTGCGTCGCAAGGCCGGCCGCCTGCTCGGCCGCACCGACGTGAAGGTGCTGGTCGACGGTGTGCGCGCCACCGATCCGCAGGTGGTCGACGACCTCACCACGATCGGCGTCACGATCGGCGAGGTGCAGCGTGTGCTCGCCGGTCTGCTCGACGACGGTGTCCCGATCCGCGACCTCGTGCGGATCCTGGAGGCGATCGGCGATCGGGCCCGCACGGTGCGGACGGTGGAGGCGATGGTGGAGGCGGCCCGTCACGAGCTCGGGCCGGCGATCACGTCCGGCCTCGCCGCTGACGGCCGCCTGACGGCCGTCACCCTGTCGGCCACCACCGAGAACCGTCTCATGAGCGGACTCCGGGTGGCCGACGGCGTCAGCCAGATCGAGCTGCTGCCCGAGGAGGCCGACCGGATGATCCGCCAGCTCACCGAGCTGGTGCACGCCGCGGGCGTGCAGGGCATCTCGCCGGTGCTGGTGTGCTCGGCGCCGCTGCGCAGCGCCCTCGCCCGCCTGGTGCGCGCCACCGTGTCCGGCATGTCGGTGGTCTCGTACACCGAGATCGGCGATCACCTGCAGGTCGACGTCATCGCCAACGTCGACATCACCCCGATGACCACGCCGAACCCGTTCGGCTCCAGCCCGGAGGACTTCGATGCCTACGCCGTCCAGTGACGTCCAGCGAGACCCGCGTCCGGGTGCCACCCGTCCGGCGGCAGCGACCGCAGCGCCGTCGGCGCCGGGTCCGACCGGCGTCCACGACGACGCGGACACGATGCGGTTCCGTGCTGCCACGCTCGAAGAGGCGATCGCGCTCGCCGAACACTCCCTCGGAGCTCGGGTGCGCGTGGTGGCCGCCAACCGGATCCGCCGCGGTGGCATCGGCGGGTTCTTCGCCAGCGACCTCGGCGTCGAGGTGACCGTCTCGCTCGACGACGAGACGATGGAGGACGCGCTCGCCCGTCTCGTGGCGGAGTCCGAGGCCGACGAGCGGGCTCGGTGGAGCACGCGTGCCGCAGCGCCGCCGACCGCGCCGGCCACTCCGACCCATCTGGCGGCGGAGCCCGACGACGGCACCCGGTCGCTGCTCGAGTCGTTCGCGGCGATCGCCGCGCGTGCGGGAGCCATCGCCGATGCCGCTCCGGCCGCTCCCGTCGCATCGGCCGCGGCGATCGCAGCGCCCGTCATCCCGGCGACCGCGCCGGCCGGGCCGACCGACGCCTTCGGGTCGCCGGACATCGCGCCGCACGCGGTGAACCCGGTGCTCGCGGAGGTGCTCGCGGCGATCATGGCGGAGGCCGCCCAGGCCCGCGACCTGGAGCTTGCGGGTGCGGACGACGACGCCGATGCGTACGTGTCCGATCCGTACGTGTCCGAACCGTACGAGGTGCGAGAGGTTCGCCGGCCCGTCGCGCCGGCCACACCCACGCCCGCCGTCGCGACCCCGCCCGTGGCACACGTCGACCCTCCCGTCCGCCACCACCCGTCGCCCACGATGGTGCGGGTCGAGCAGATCATCGAGGAGCTCTCGGCGATCACGGCGGCACCGGTGTTCGGCGACGAGCGGGCGCGGCCGACCACCGGCCGTCGGCGACTGTTCGACGTCGGGGGCGCTCGGGCCCGTGGCGGTGCCGCTCGCGGCGACGAAGCGGCCACCACCGTGCGACCGACCCTGCCCGACCCGGCTCCGGCGCGTCCGAAGGCGCTGCCGACCCTGCCGCCCCGCCCGAGCGACATCGCTCGCGCCGCAGCGGCCGCCAGCGCGGCCTCGCACGAACGGCTCTTCCGCACCCCGGCAGCGACCGACACCGTCCCCGCCGAGGAGGCCGTGGTCGAGCCGACGGTCACTGCGCCCGCTGCCGTCGAGGTCGCGCCGCAGGCGGAGGTCGCGCCGCAGGCGGAGGTCGCGCCGCACGCGGAGGTCGAGGTCGACACGATGCCCGTCTCCGCCACCGAGGCGCCCCGTCTGGCGGAGCGCCCGGCGAGCACCCGCCGGCTCCAGGTGCCGGTGCGGCACGCCGACGGGTCGGGTGACGCGCCGGTGCCTCCGGCGACGGGCGTCGTGCCGTCGGCCAACGCACCGTCGCGCCGCCAGGTGGAGCTCGCCGTCGCGGCCGCCGACCAGCTGATCGAGTCGCTCTCGCGTGAGGACGGCGTGAAGCGCCTGTCGGTGCGGGTGGTGCTGCGCACCGGCGATCAGCGCGAGGTCGAGGCAGAGGCCGAGTGGGAGGCCGAGTGACCGGCCGAGTGACCGGCCGAGTGACCGAGTCGGATTGAACGGGACAGCACCGGACGTGCCACAGCGGGGCGTCGACGCACGGAGGCGAGATGGGCAGCGACACCGATGACGCCGCAGCAGCGGACGGATCGAAGAAGAAGGCGAAGAAGCAGAAGGGCAAGGAGTCGCTCGAGCAGCTCGGCGGATCCGGTGCCACACCACCGCCGAACCCCGGACCGCTCGCGCCCTGGCGCCTCTCGATCGCGGTCGCGGTGTCGGCCCTCCTCACCGGGTCCGACCTGTGGGATGCGGCCATGACCGGTGTCGCGGTCGACATGGCGCTGCTGCGTTCGTTCGGTGTGGCCTTCATGCTGTGGATCGCCACCGGGTTCGTGAACCGGATCCTGGTGCAGGCGCAGCGTGCCGCGGATGCCGAGGCGGCCGCCGAGTCGAGGGAGCGGGCCGACGAACCCGCACCGCTGCCCTACGTCGACGAGCGCAGCGACGCCGGGCCGAACGCCGCCTGAGCGGCCAGCGGCACCGCGGCCAGCACGACCGCGATCGGATCCACGATCGGAGCCGCGGCCGGATCAGCGGAGGTAGTCGAGCAGCGACGGCGGCAGGATCTTCGCCGCAGCCTGCAGCGTCGCCTGGTACGAGCCCTCCTCGGCCTTCACACGGATGAGGGTCTCGACGATGTCGACGTCCTCCACCTCGCTCAGCCGCGTGCGCAGGAGGAGCTGGTTGTCCTCGGCCCGGGTCTTCGCCTCCTCGAGGCGCGCCGAGCGGGTGCCGACCTCCACGGTCGCAGCGCTCACGCGTGAAGTGGCGGCGTCGAGGTTGGTGCGCTCGGCGGCCATGGCGGCGTTGTCTCCATTGGAGATCGCGGTGGCCAGCCGGTCGAGCACCTCGAACATGTCGCCGACCGGACCGCCCGCCGTGCCGAAGATCTCCGGTCCGGTGAGGTTCACCTCGATCGACGTCGACGGTGCCACGTCGCGGATGATCCGCGCGCTGTTGCCGCCGTACACGCCGTTGGGGTCGTAGGCCCCACCGGTCGCGGTGCCGTTGAAGATCGAGCGCTCGCCGTAGGTGGTGTTCGCCAGTGCGATCAACTCGCTGCGGACCGACCGGATCTCGGTGGCGAGTGCGTTGCGGGCCGCCGGGTCGCCGTTGCCGCCGGTGTTCGCGGCACGCACGGCGATCTCCTTCGCCCGGCCGATCGCCGTGAGCGACGAGGTGAGCGTGGCGTCCGCGGTCTGCAGCCATCCCTGTGCGTCGTCCAGCGACCGGAGCCGCTGCTCGGCACGGCGGAGATCCTGGCGCATCGACATCGCGTTCGACGTCGCCGTCGGGTTCGCCGACGGGCGCGTGATCTCCTTGCCCGTCGAGAGCTTCGTCTGCTGCTCCTGCAGCCGGCTCAGCCCCAGGCTGAGGTCGCGCAGCGTCGAGCGCAGCACCATCGAGCTGGTCACCCTCATCGGCCGACCACCCCGGTCCGCTCGATCAGGAATCCGAGCATGTCGTCGATCGCGGTGATCACGCGGGCGTTCGCCTCGAACGCACGCTGGGCGGCCGTCAGGTTCGCCATCTCCTCGTCGATGCTCACCGAGCCGACGGAGTCGGCGTCGCGGACGGCTCTGTCGGCCACGCGCCCCTGGATCGTCGCGCGGGTGGTGGCCGCCCGGGTCTCCACGGCCAGCGTGGTGATGAGCGACTGGTAGGCGGTGTCGGCGCCGGTCGGCGAGTCCGCCAGTGCCGCCATGCGGCGGGCCTGCTCGCCGTCGAGCGGCCCCGGAGCCGTGGGACCCGGCAGCACGGGTGCGCCGGCGGCGATGTTGGCCGGCAGCCCGTTCACGTCGACCGACAGGGCGATCGTGGCGGCGGTGGTGCCGGCGGGATCGAAGAAGTTCCGGCCGGTGGTGCCACCCTGGTCGTAGCCGACGGAGTGCAGGGCGTTCACGCTCGTCACGAGCGACGCGGCCACGCCGTCGAGCATCGTGCGATAGCGCGGGACGACGTCCGTGATGACCGCGGTCAGTGCCTGCGCCTCGCCGGACGAGGGGTTGACGGCCGCACCGTCGGACTGCCACGTGAGGACGCCGGTCGTGACGTCCACACGCTGCACGATCGTGTTCGACACGATCGCACGGCCGTTCAGGAAGATGTCGATCGTGCCGCTGTCGTTCGGTCGTGCCACGGCACCGGTGAGGTTCGCCATCCGGCCGACGAGCATGCCGCGTTGGTCCAGCAGGTCGAGGTCGCCGTCGGACGAGGTCGCGATCTGGCGGTTGAGGTTCGAGATCTGGTCGGCGAGGTCGTTCACCTCGGTGGCGAGCGTGCCCATCCGGGTCCTCGACGAGTCGGCGATCTCCTGCAGTTGATCGGCGGTGCGGTTCAGCGAGGTGGTGAGCGTCTGGGCGTTCTCCAGCAACTGCGTGCGCGCCGACAGGCTGCCCGGGTCGTTGGCGAGGTCGGTGAACGAGTTCCAGAACTCGTCCAGCTGGTTCGCGAGGCCCAGATCTGTCGGCTCCGGGAACAGGCTCTCGACGGTGTTCATCGAGGTCGACAGCAGGTCGGTGGCACCGCGGGCCGACTCCTCGCGCATGGCGCGGGCGGCGAGCAGCTCGTCGTAGGCGCGGGTGACTCCGGCGACGTCGACGCCGAAGCTCTGCGTCCGGCCGCTGAACACATCGGTCGTGTTCGTGCGGCCGAGCGGCACGAGCTCGGCCCGCTGCCGGTGATACCCCTCGGTGCGGGCGTTGGCGATGTTGTGGGCGGTGACGTCGAGCACGCGCCGCTGCGCGTTCATCCCCGAGAAGGCGGTGTTGAGCGACCCGAAGCTCGGCATGTCACACCGTCCGATCGAGTCGCAGGGCGCTCACCGAGAGTGGGGTCGTGAGCCCACGGGGGTCGTACATGTCGACGGACTGTTCGCCGAGCGAGGCGATGATCTCCCGCGAGCGCATCAGGCTGCGGCGGGCCATCTCGCTGTTCGTGCGCGAGATCTCCTCGATCTCCGACTGCAGCGACAGCAGGTGCAGTCGGTGCTGTTGCAGCAGGCCGTTCCACGGGGCCTGGACGTGCTCGACCAACTCGGCCAGGCTCGCGTGCTGGGGTTGGCCGTGCTGGCGGGCGAGGCGTGCCGACGCCGCCGCACGTGAGGTCTCGATCTCTCCGATCGCCTCGATGATCGCCTCCAGCTCGGCGGTCACGTAGGGGATCCAACGGGCACGTCCGGCGGCGAGCAGCAGGCCCTGCACCTCGAGCTTGTAGACGAGCTGCTCCAGCAGCTCACGCATGGTCCACAGCTGGTGGGAGAGGTCCTCGGCGGGCTCCATGCGTCGGATGGTCCGGCACGGCGCCCGAAATGCCCGGATGATGCCCGGATGATGCCCGGATGATGCCCGGATGATGCCCGGACGCGTGTGTGCTGTCACGCGCTCCCCTCATGGCGCGATGCGGCCGGATCGGCACAGTCCCGCACATGATCCGCCTCACGAGGCTTCGGCAGGACAACCCGCTGTACCTCAACCCCGACCACATCGAGCGTCTCGATCGCAACCACGAGACCGTGGTGCACCTCCTGAACGGCACGGAGTACGTGGTGTTGGAGACCCCCGACGAGATCGTCGAGCAGGTCACCTACATGCGCGCCCGAGCGATCGCGATCGCCGCGAGGATGGCCGTGGCCGACCAGGACCCGGGCCCCTTCGACGCCGTCCAGATCGCCGGCGCGGTTGCACCGCTGCCCGAGGTCGGCGGACCCGACGACGAGCGCGGCGACGCCGGCACGCCGGTGGGGGAGCGCTGAGCCATGCCCGCAGCACTCGTCGGCCTGGTCTTCTGCACCGTCGCGACCCTTGTCGGGACGCAGTTGAAGGGCGTCAACCCGGCGCTGCTCTTCACCAACTTCCCGGCGCTGTTCATCGTGTTGCTCGGTGCCGCGGGGGCCACGATCGCGAGCTTCGAGTTCACCGCCACGACGAACGTGATCAAGGCGATCGTGCGGACCCTGACCGCGAAGGGGATCGAGGACGCGCCCGACAAGATCGCAACCCTCGTCGAGTTCGCCCGCAAGGCCCGCGGTGAGGGCCTGCTGGCGCTGGAATCGGAGATGGCCGGTCTCGAGGACCCGTTCATGAAGCGCGGGTTGCAGCTCGCGATCGACGGCAGCGACCCCGACGCCGTGGCCCAGGTGATGAAGACCGACATCAAGGCGATGAAGGCCCGGCACAAGGTGTCGGCCGACTGGTGCATGACGTTCGGCATCTTCGCCCCGACCTTCGGCATCATCGGCGCCGTCGTCGGTCTCATCGCCGCACTCGGCAAGCTCGACCAGCCCGAGAAGCTGGGCAAGGGCATCGCCGCAGCCTTCGTGGCGACCTTCCTCGGTGTGTGGCTCGCCAACGGTGTGATGCTGCCGCTCGCGAACCGGATGAAGCGGGCGTCGGCCGAGGAGGCCCAGGTGCGGGAGATGATCATGGAGGGCGTCCTCGCCATCCAGGGGGGCCAGAACCCGCGGGTGATCGAGGAGACGCTCCTCAGCTACCTGTCGCCGGCCCAGGCACAGGAGATCCGCGAGAAGTCACCATGAGCGGCGGCGGCCACCACGGCGGCAAGAAGGGCGGCAAGCACCACGACGACCACGAGGAGCACGAGGAGCACGTGAACCACGAGGCGTGGGTGATCCCCTACGCCGACATGCTCACGCTGCTCATGGCGCTGTTCCTCGTGCTGTTCGCGATGGGCCGGACCGACCTCGAGAAGTTCAAGAAGCTGGCCGAGAGCTTCCGCACGGAGTTCGGCAGCTCGGCCAGCGGACAGGTGGTGTCGTTCGGCAGCGGCGGCACCTCGCCGCTCGAGGGTGGCGACGGCGTGCTCGACGCGATGGCGCTGCCGTCCAACGCCGACGATGCTGCCGGGACCGGCCCTGCCGCACCCACCGAGCTCCAGATCGAGCAGGCCCGCCAGGAGGCCGAGCAGGCCGCGGCGGAGGCGGCGCTCGGTGAGTTGCGCGAGCTCGGCGAGCAGATCGAGCAGGCGGCCGAGGCGCAGGGTCTGGCTGGCAACATCGAGTTCACCTTCAACGGCGAGGGGCTCCTGCTCAACCTGGTCGACTCCGCCGTGCTGTTCGACAGCGGCAGCGCGGAGCTGAAGTTGAGCGGCCAGGTGGTACTCCAGACCGTGGTGCCGTCGCTGCAGGGCATCACGAACGAGATCGCGATCGAGGGGCACACCGACAGCGTCGGCGACGACGACGCGAACTACGAGCTCTCGGCCGACCGGGCGAACGCCGTGCGTCGCTTCCTCGCCAACCAGGGCGGGTTCGACGGCCGGTTGGAGATCGCCGGGTGGGGTGAGGAGCGCCCGATCGCCGACAACGAGACCGCCGAGGGCCGTGCCCAGAACCGGCGGGTGGAGATCATCATCCTGTCCGACATCTCGCTCGAGCCGGCGCTGCAGATCGACGGCTAGCGACGGTGACCGGCCCGGTCGCGTGACGTTCGACCGGACCGGACGGCGACGATCGCCGTCGATCACCTTGCATGGCGCGGTTCGTCTCCGGACAGTCGACACCGAAGGATCCCTCCAGGACGGAGGGGCACGCAGACACGGACGGCACCGATGGGGAAGAAAAAGGACGCGAACGCGGAGGAGGGCGGGAAGAAGAAGAACCCGCTCGTCATCGTCGGCCTGTGCGTCGCACTGGCCGGCGTGGGCTACATGCTGGGCGGACGCAAGGCAGCGGCCGTACCGGGTGCGGTCACGACCACCACGATCGTGCAGCTCGAGGGCTGTGCTCCCGGCACCGACGCCGCCACCGCCGAGCACAACACCCACGACCTGGAGTCGATGAGCATCAACCTCACCGACGGTCACTACCTGCGCGTGACGGTCTCGCTGGGTCTGTGCCCCGGTGTGGTGGGGCCGACGGCGGACGCGGTGGTGCCGGGCGCGATCAACACCGCACCGGCCAAGGACATCATCGTGTCGACGCTGTCGGGCAACTCGATGGCGACCCTGCAGGAGCCCGAGGGCCGCGAGAACATCAAGAAGCTGCTCACCCAGCGCCTCGCCGCGGCCTACCCCGAGGAGGTCCACGAGATCTTCTTCCTCGAGTTCGTGATGCAGTGAGCTGAGACATCCCGATCGATCCGGAACGATCCGGAACGATCCGGAACGATCCGGAACGATCCGGAACGATCCGGAACGATCCGGAACGATCACGACACGGGCCCGGGGGCGACCCCGGGCCCGCTCGCGTTCCGGGGTGTCGCGTGATCGGGTGTTGCGTGAGTGAGGTCGCGCGAAGGAGGTCTCGTCAGTGAGGTCGCGCGAGGTCGCGCGAAGGAGCACGTGGGGTGGCGCGGGGCGCCGGGTCAGGGGCCGGGTCTGGTGCCGACCAGCTCGCGGCGGAGCGACTCGCCCCAGGCCGCGCCCTCGCCGAACACCTCGCGCAGCTGCGCGCCGTCGTCGGGCCGCAGGCGGTCGAGGGCGGCGGTGTCGGCACGCTCGAAGGCGAACACGGCGGCGAGCACGGCGCCCACCGGGCCGCTGCCGTCGAGGAGCGCCTTGCGGACGTCCTGCTGCAGCGGCAGGTCGGCGACGAGCTCGGCCATCGGTGCCTGGAACACGGCGTCGATCACCGACAGCAGGCCGGCGGTGAAACAGCCGTTCGCGAGCTGCAGGTCGTCCCCGGCGAGACCGGCCGCCATCTTCGCCCGTGTCGCGGCGAGCACGATCAGCTCCTCGTCGACCCGCTGGCCCTTCGTCGCCATCGTCAACAGCAGCGCCAGATGCCGCACCTGGCCGAGGCCGAGCATCATGATCGCGTGGCGGATCGACTGCACGTGGACGGTCAGCCCGTACGAGCTCGAGTTCACGAGCCGCAGCAGGCCGTAGGCCAGCGTCGGGTCGTTGGCGATGAGCTCCTCCACCCGGTCGAGGTCGACCTCGGGCTGGTTCACCTCGCCCATCAGCTGGAGCGCTGCGGTGAGGTTCGCCGGCCGCTCCGAGCGGTTCATCACCTCGGGCTTGGCGAAGAAGTAGCCCTGGAAGAGGTCGAACCCGAGCTCGGACGCGCGCGTGAACTCCTCGGGCTCCTCCACCTTCTGCGCCAGCAGCAGGGCCTTGGGGAACACCCGACGGAGCTCGGTGGTGAGCGCGGTGAGATCGCCGTCGCCCAGCGCCCGGAGGTCGACCTTCACCACGCTGATGCAGTGCGCGATCGCGGCGATGTCCTCGCGGTCGGCGGTGGTGACGTCGTCGAGCGCGAAGCGCAGTCCGGCGTCGTGCGCCGTGCGGATGGTGTCCACGGCGGCGGCGTCGAGGAGCACGTCGCCGGCGAGTTCGATCACCGCACGATCCGCGGGCAGGAGCTCCAGCACGCCGCTCGCCAGGATGCCGGGAGCGGCGTTGATGAACCCGTAGCGATCACCGACCACCCGATCGAAGCCCCACTCCAGCATCGCCATCTCGAGCACCCGGCGCGTGGCGTCGTCCGGGTCCTCGAAGAAGGCGGCGTTGTCCGAGCCGTTTCGGTACAGCAACTCGTACGCGTAGGTCCTCCGCTTCCGGTCGAAGATCGGCTGGCGACCGAGGAAGACGTTGGTGGGCATCGGATCCGGCTCCTTCGAGGTGTGCAGGGCTGGCCCGAAGGTGGGCCACCCGTGTCCTTCATGACCGTCCGGCGCACCGACGTCCGGCGCCCGGATCCTGGGCGCCGGTTCTGGCCGGACGTGCGGTCGCCGCGCCGGCTGGAGAGCTTCGATCCGATGGCGCGGTCGGCCGGGCCCGGCATGAACGACTCGTCACGCCGCCAGTGCTTCAGCGCAGCGGCCCGCACCTGGTCGCCGTCACCCATCGACTGCTCGAGCGGTGGTCGCGGTGCGGGCCGTCCGCACGACACCGCTGTCGTGGATCGGTCCGTCGTGCTCGCCACGCCGCGAGGAGCGTGGTGAGACGTCCGGGAGTCAGGACGGCTGGAAGTAGATCGTCCGACCGAACTGGTGGCGGACGAGCCGCGTGGCCGAGCTGATCGACACCTCGGACGAGCCGAGCAGCAGGTAGCCGTCGGACTGCATCCGCGACGACGTCTCGTTCAGGATCTTCGTCTTCGTCGCTTCGTCGAAGTAGATGAGCACGTTGCGGATGAACACCAGGTCGAAGCGGCTCGCGGCTCGCGGGTACGAGTTCGGCACGGCGAGGTTGCAGGTGCGCACGTCCACCATGCGACGCAGCTCCGGATCGATGCGCCAGTCCGCGCCCTCACGCTGGAAGTTGCGCACCAGCATCGGCGCCGGCAGCCCGCGGTTCACCTCGAGCTGGCTGTACACGCCCTCACGGCAGCGATACAGCATCGAGTCGCTGAGGTCGGTCGCGATGATCGTCACGTCCCACGACTTCACGATGTCGGGGAAGGTGTCGCGCAGCAGCATCGCGAGCGAGTAGGGCTCCTGGCCGCTCGAGCAGGCCGCGCACCACACGGACAGACGGCGGTCGATCCGGCGTGACTCGATCAGCTTCGGGAGGATCTCCTCCTTCAGCGTCTGCCACGGGTGCACGTCGCGGAAGAACGACGTCTCGTTCGTCGTCATCGCGTCGATGATCTCGCTCGTCATCTTCGCCGACGGCGAGGTCATGAGCTTGTGGACGAGCTCCGAGACGGAGCCGAGGCCCTCACGGCGCGCGATCGGTGCGAGGCGACTCTCGACGAGGTACTCCTTGCCCGGTTCGAGGACGATCGCGGACTCCCGCAGGACCATCTCCCGAAGGTGGTCGAACTGGCTCGCTGTGATGATCGACATCTAGATCCTCTCCCTGGTGCGGGCACCGCTGGAGGCGCGCTGGGTGATGGCTGCACCGACATCGTCGAGCGGCAGGGCGGCATCGGCGAGACCCGACTGGTGGACGGCGCCCGGCATGCCCCAGACCACGCTCGATGCCTGGTCCTGGACGATGACCGTGGCACCGCGCTGCTTGAGCACCGCGCAGCCGTCACGCCCGTCGTGGCCCATGCCCGTCAGCACGACGGCGAGCACGTCGCCCCCGTACACGTCGGCGGCGGACCGGAAGAGCACGTCCACCGCGGGGCGGCAGAAGTTCACGGGCGCGCTCTGGTCGAGCACCACCGACACGCCGGCGGACGTGCGGCGCAGGCTCATGTGGTGGTCGCCGGGGGCGACGAGCGCCAGGCCGGGCTCCAGGAGATCGCCGTGCTCGGCCTCCCGCACCCGGATGCGCGAGCACCCGTCGAGGCGCTGCGCGAGGTAGCGGGTGAACACCGCCGGCATGTGCTGGGCGATGACGATCGGTTTGTCGAAACCGGCCGGCAGCTGACCGAGCACGGTCGAGAGCGCGTTGGGGCCCCCGGTCGACGACCCGATCGCCACGAGCTCACAGCGGCCGGTGGCGGGAGCCGGCACCACCTTCACCCTGAGCGGAGGAGGCGGCGGCGGCGGGACGTTGCGTCGGCAGAACGCCTTGATCTTCGGGATCAGCTCGCGACGGACGGCATCCATCGCCGCGGTGACGCTGCCGACGTTGGCCGGCTTGGTCACGTAGTCCGACGCGCCGAGCGCGAGCGCCTCCAGCGTCGCGGTCGCGCCGCGCTCGGTGAGGGTGCTGAACATGATGACCGGCAGCGACCGGTCGCGCTGACGGATCGCCCGCAGGGTCGAGATCCCGTCCATCTCGGGCATCTCGACGTCGAGGGTGACGATGTCCGGCTTGAGCTGTTCGATCTTGCCGAGAGCGATCGCGCCGTTGGCGGCGATGCCGACCACCTCGAGCTCCGGATCCTCATCGATCACGGTGGTGAGCAGCTTGCGCACGACGACGGCGTCGTCGACCACGAGCACGCGGATGCGACTCATCGGAGGCCCGCTCAAGACAGACCGAGAAGCATGAACTTCTCCTCGATCACGTCACGCGTGATCGGCTTCATCGCGTACTCGTCAGCGCCGGCCTTCAGGGCCTCGTAGACCAGCCGCGGGCTGGACTCGGAGGTCACCATCATCACCTTCACCTTGTCGTACTCGCGGGACTCACGGATCGCCGAGACGAACTCCAGGCCGTTCATCACCGGCATGTTCCAGTCCACCAGGGCGAGCTCGGGCTTGAAGGACGCCATCTGCGACAGCGCGACCGAGCCGTCCTCCGCCTCGGCGACGTCCGAGTGGCCCATCTCCGCGAGCATCCGCTTCAGGATGAGCCGCATCGAGCGGGAGTCGTCGACGATGAGAATTCGCACATCAGCTCCTAGGGGTGTTTCCGGAGGTCGTCGTCCGGTGTCTCGTGAGGTCGGGTGGCGGCTGACGAGCGAGCCACGGTCGATGACGGACTGTCCCGAGCGGGAGCGGCCACGCCAGCATGTCTCAGCCGCTCGCGGCGGCCGACGGGCTCCGGCGGAAGCCCGATCCGAGGGCGGTCAGCCGCATCACGGCGGCGGCCACCTTGTCGATGGGGACCACCTCGTCGGCGAGCCCCGCGCCGTACACCGCGCCGGGCATGCCCCAGACGACGCTGGTGGTCTCGTCCTGGACGAGGACCTGCGCACCGAGTGATCGGAGCTCGGCGCAGCCGTCACGGCCGTCGTGGCCCATGCCGGTCAGCACCACGGCGAGCGTGTGCTTGCCCCACACCGCGGCCGCGGACGAGAACAGGACGTCGACCGCCGGACGGCAGTGGTTCACGGGGGCGGTCTGGGTGAGGGCCAGGGTGACCCCCGCTCCCGTCGACCGCACCGTCAGGTGGTGGTCGCCGGGCGCGATGTACACCGTCCCGGCCTCCGCCGTCTCACCGTCCACCGCTTCGCGGACCGTGAGCTGACCCAGGCCGTCGAGTCGTTGGGCGAGGTAGGTGGTGTACAGCGGCGGCATGTGCTGGGCGACGAGCACGGGCACGCGCAGGTTGCCCGGCAGCCGGCCGATCACCTCGGCGAGCGCGTTCGGTCCGCCGGTGCTCGATCCGATCACGACGGCATCGACCCGCGTGCGCGGGGTGCCATCGCCACCGGGGCCACCGGGGCCACCGTCGTCGGGCGTCGTCGGTCTCGACCGGGTGGCGGCGGCCCCGTTCGTCGTCGCGGTGGCGGGGCCGGTCGACGGCCGGGCGGTGGGTGCCGTGTGACCGCGGGCTGCACCGACGATCGCCTTGATGCGCGGCACCAGCTCGGCGCGCACCGCCTCCAGCGCGTCCATCGGGTTGTCGTAGCGGGTGGGCTTGGTGACGTAGTCGGCCGCACCGAGCGCGAGGCCCTCGATGGTCTCCTTCGCGCCGTGGTGGGTGAGCGTGCTGAACATGATCACCGGCACGTCGAGCCCGCGTGCACGCATCTCGCGCAGCATCGTCAGACCGTCCATGTTCGGCATCGCCAGGTCGAGCGAGACGATGTCGGGGCGGAGCAGCTCGATCTTCTCGAGTGCGGCGACGCCGTCCTGGGCGATGCCGGCCAGCGCGAGGTCGGGCTCGCTCTGGAACAGCATCGTCATCAGTCGGCGCACTGCGACGGCATCGTCGACGACGAGTACGCGGATGGGTCCGTCTCCGGCGCCGGGTCGCGCGGAGGATCGTTCGTCGGTCACGGGGTCCTCGGGTCGTGGGTGCGTGGTGCCGTCGGCGGTGGGCCGGGGCGGTCAGTAGCGGAACTGGCCGACGAGGGTCTGGAGGTCGGTGGCCATGCGGGCGAGTTCGCTGGCGGCGCGGCTGGAGTCGTCGGCGCCGCTGGCGGTGCTGTCGGCGGCGCGGGCGACGGTGTGCATGTTGGTGGTGATCTCCTGGCTGCCACGACTCGCTTCGCTGACGGAGCGGGCGATCTCGCTGGTGGTGGCGGCCTGTTCCTCGACGGCGGCGGCGATGGTGTCCTGGAACTGGGCGATCTGGTCGATGATCGACAGGATCCCGGTGATCGACTCGACGCTCGAGCCGGTGTCGTTCTGGATCGCCTCGATCTTGGCGGTGATGTCCTCGGTGGCCTTGGCGGTCTCCTTCGCGAGCTCCTTGACCTCGTTGGCCACGACGGCGAAGCCCTTGCCGGCTTCGCCGGCGCGTGCGGCCTCGATGGTCGCGTTGAGCGCGAGGAGGTTGGTCTGCTGGGCGATGCCGGTGATGACCTTGACGATCTGGCCGATCTCGGCGGAGCTGTCGCCGAGCTTGGCGACGGTGTCGTTGGTGACCTTGGCGGCGTCGACGGCATGGGAGGCGACCTTGGCGGCTTCGCTGGCGTTGCGGGCGATCTCCTTGATCGACGACGACATCTGCTCGGTTGCTGCGGAGACGGTCTCGACGTTGCGAGACACCTCGACCGACGCGTCGGACACGAAACTCACCTGACGCGACGTCTCCGCCGAGTTGCCGCCCATCTGGGAGGCCACGACCTGGACTTCCTCGGCCGCCGCGGCGAGGGCCTCGCTGTTCAGCGCGATCTGCTGGATCGAGCCGCGCAGGTCGCCGAGCAGCTTGGCGACGGCGTCGCCCATCTGGCCGATCGCGTCCGAGCCGGTCACGGTCACCTGAGCGGTCAGGTCACCCGACGCCGCACGGGCCAACGTCGCGCTCAGCGTGTCGACCTTGGCCTGCAGCTCGGCGGCTGCGGCACGCTCGCGCTCCTGCAACTCCTTCGCCTCGCGCTCCACCCGCAGCTGCTCGGTGACGAGCGCCCAGGTCGCCATGGCACCGATGTGGTTGCCGTCGGCGTCGCGGATCGCGGACACGTTCAGGTCCATCGTCTCCTTGCCGATCTGGATGTTGGCGCGGTGCGGCAGGTACTGGTCGGGGTTGCCGAGCAGCTTGCGCTGGTGCGACGGGTTCTTGTGGAAGATGTCGACCGACTTGCCGACGATCTCGTCCACCCGGCACGGCAGCTCGTGCTCGATCGAGCGCAGCGTCGCGGTGGACGCCGGGTTCATGTACGTGATCGTCATGTCCGGCCCGCAGAACATCATGTTGGTCGGCGAGTTCTCGACCATCGAGCTGATCCGGTCGGCCTCGGCCTTCAGGTCCACCATGCGGCGCACCGCGGCGAGCACCCGCCGGCCCACGTACAGGAACAGCGCGATGCAGGCGATCGCAGCGATCGCGATCACGAGCTTCGCCCGGGAGGCGGTCGACGCTGCGTCGTCGACGATCCGCTGACCGACCTCCTCCACCGTGGCGGCGAGCTCGGTGTCGAGCACCTCGGCGAGGGCGTCGAAGTCCGCCACCCACGCCAGGTATGCCTCCTCGGCCCGCGCACGCACCGAGGCGTCGGCCGACGACAGGTCCTCCATGAAGCTCGCTGCGGTCGCCGACGAGGCGCCGTAGCGCTCGACGAGCGGACGCATCTGGTCGAGCGCCTCGGAGATCTCTGGGTCGATGTCGAGCGCGGAGGCTTCGTCGACGAGGTCGAGGAAGGTCTGCGCCGTCACGGGGATCTCCGCCTTCAGCTCCTCGACGGCCCCGGTGCCGAGCTGGCTCTCCAGGCCCGAGCCGTACACCAGGGCGCGCAGCGCGTCGTGGTTCTTGTCGGCGTCCTTCACGAGCGTGGCCATGGTGGCCATGTCGTTGCGCCGGTTGAGGGCGTCGCGCTGGTTGAAGGCGCTCCACAGCGCCACGCCGCCGAGCAGCACGATCCCGACGAGGATCACGCCACCGAGGCGGAGCAGCGACTGCGCGGTGATGGTGGTCTCGGTGCGTCGCGGTCGCGACGCGGCAGGGGCGCGGTGCGCTCCGGACGGTGGGGTCGCCTGTGTCGCCTGTGTCGCCTGTGTCGCCTGTGTCGTGGTCGGGCTCATGCCGGCGCCTCGCTTCGGTTCTTGATGGTGGTGGGGTCGAGGACGTGGTCGAGGTCGAGCAGCAGCAGCAGGCTGTCGTCGAGCTTGAACACCCCCGTGATGAACTCGCGGTGCGGGCCGCTCAGGGTGGGCGGCGGGAACTCGAACAGGCTCTCGTCGGCGTCGATGACGTCACCGATCTGGTCCACGGTGAGCGCGACGGGGCCGTCCGGCGTGCGGATCACGACGTTCATCGACAGCGCGTCCGACTCGCGGGGCGGCAGGCCGAGTCGCCGGCGCAGGTCGATCGTGGTCACGATCTCGCCGCGCAGGTTGATCAGGCCCTGGACGACGTCGGACACGAGCGGGATGCGCGTCGCGTCCTGGCGATTGAGCACCTCCTGCACCATGGTCACGTCGATGCCGATGGTGAACTCGTGGAGGTGGAAGGTGCAGAGGTTCACGGTGGACCGTGAACCGGCGGAGCCCGAGCTGCTCGGGGCGTGAGTGGGGGTGGGGGTGAGGGCGGTGCTCATCAGGCGGCAGCCTCCGCTGCGACGAGGATGTCGTGGGCGACGAACGCCCGGATGTCGAGGACGTCGGTGACCTCACCACCGATCACGGTGGTGCCCATCACGCCGTAGGTCTCCGTGCGGTCGGAGTACTCGAGCCGCTCGTCGACGATGTCGAACACCGAGTCGACGATGAGGCCCACGCACCGTTCACCGGAGCCGCAGACCAGCACCTGCAGGTTCTGCTCGTCCTCCGGACGGGCGTCGATGTCGAGACGGTCGGCGAGCGACACGAGCGGCAGGATCTGGTCCCGGTAGTGCACCACCCGGTGGTCACCCCCCTGGCGGACGCCCGCGACCGGGAGCTCCTCGAGCCGGGTGACGTGGGCGAGCGGGAGTGCGAACCGGCGGTCGCCGATGCCGACGATCAGGATCGACTCGCGCTCGGCGGCCAGGTCGTGGTTCCGAGATGCGTTGGCCTCCGCCTGGGCCCGTGCGGCGGAGCTGTTGCTCACGCCGGCGAGCTGCGACACGCCGAGCAGGTCGAGGATCAGCGCCACGCGGCCGTCGCCCATGATGGTGGCCCCGGAGAATCCGGCGGCACCCTTCAGCAGGCGGCCGAGCGGCTTCACCACGATCTCGGCGGTGTCGCTGATGTCGTCGACGACGAGACCGAACTGGGTGTCGTCGGACTGGACGACGACGATGTTGACCGCGTCGTCCGACTTGGTCGGCGGGGTGCCGAACACGTCGTTCAGGAACACCAGCGGCAGGAGCTTGCCGCGCAGGCGGTGCACCGGCGCACCCTGCACGCTCTCGATGCCGGTGACCGCGCTCTCGCCGTCGAGGCGCAGCAGCTCGATGAGGCTCACCTGCGGGATGGCGTAGCGCTCGCCTCCGGCGCGCACGATCAGCGCCGGGATGATCGCGAGCGTCAGCGGGATCTTCACCTTGAAGGTGGTGCCGCGACCCACGACGGTCTGGACGTCGACGGTGCCGCCGATCGCCTCGATGTTCGTCTTCACGACGTCCATGCCGACGCCGCGGCCGGAGATGTTGCTCACCTTCTCAGCCGTGGAGAACCCCGGCTGGAAGATCACGTTCACGATGTCGCGGTCCGGGCGTGCGGCTGCCTCCTCGGCGGTGAGCAGCCCCTTCTGGACGGCCTTGCGGCGGATGACGTTCGCGTCGATGCCGGCGCCGTCGTCGGCGATCTCGATGATCACCTGGCCGCCCTCGTGGTAGGCCGACAGGCGCACGGTGCCCTCGGCGGGCTTGCCGGTCGCCATGCGCACCTCGGGCATCTCGAGGCCGTGGTCGATCGCGTTGCGGATCAGATGGGTCAGCGGGTCCTTGATCGCCTCGAGCAGCGTCTTGTCGACCTCGGTCTGCCTGCCCTCCATCTCCAGGCGGGCGGTCTTGCCACACGACAGCGACAGGTCGCGCACGATGCGGGGGAACTTGTTCCAGACGTTGTCGATCGGCTGCATGCGCGTCTTCATCACGCCCTCCTGCAGCTCGCTCGTGATGAGGTTGAGGCGCTGCGAGGTGGCGGAGAACGACGGGTCGAAGACGCTGCCGTTGTACTGCAGGATCTGGTTGCGGGCGAGCACCAGCTCACCGACGAGGTTCATCAGGTCGTCGAGCAGGCCGACGTCGACGCGGATCGACTCGTTCGTCTGGGGCCGCTCCTCGGCCTGGGTCTTCAGCACGTCGACGACGTCGGACGGCTTGATCGACTCCTTCTCGACGAGGATCTCGCCGACGTGGCGGGGATCGCCCTCGCGCTGCCGCAGCAGCACCTCGTCGAGCTCCACCTCGGTGATCAGGCCACGGTCGATGAGCTGCTCGCCCATGCGGGGCGGGTCGTCCGGGACGGCGTCGGTGCCGGCGGCTCGCCGTGCGGGCAGCGTCACCGTCACGCGGCGCGGCTTCAGCGTGGTGACGCTGGCGTCCGCCTGCTGCTTCGCACGACCGCGGCGGGCGGGGGTCGCCTCGCCGGCGTTGAGGCGGCTCAGCTCCTCGATCAGCGGTCCGTAGGTCTCGTCGCCCTCGGCGCCGGTGGTCTCCACGATGTCGAGGATCTGGCGCACGGCGTCAGCCATGCCGAGCAGCGCCGTGGTGTTCGCCTGCGTGACCGGGAGGTCGCCGTCGCGCATCTTCGACAACAGGTTCTCGCCGATGTGCGTGACCGACTCGAGGGTGCGCAGACCGAGGAACCCGGAGGTGCCCTTGATCGTGTGCACGGCCCGGAAGATCTTCGCGATCACCCCGGGATCCGGCTGCTGCTCCAACGTCACCAGTGCGTTGTCGAGATCGTCGAGGTTCTCTCGGGACTCCGTGATGAACTCCGCCATCACGTCGTCGAACTCGCCCGTGTTCACTCCCGTCCTCCCAGACTTCGGCGTGCGGTGGTCGTCGTGTCCCACGACCCGTCGCTGCGGTTGCCGGTGCGACGATTGACACTCCGTCGCAACGCATGGCTGAATGTCCGTCATGTCCGGAGGTGCGCAAGAGAGTTCGGACGTGTCCGCAGCAGAGCCCGTCGGCACGGCACTCGGCACACCGCTCGGAACACCGCCCGGAACACCGCCCGGAACGGCACCCGGTGGGACGTCGGAGGCACGGCTGCGTGTCCTCGTCGCCGATGACCAGGTGGTCGCGGTGCGCGGCGCGGTCGTCTACCTGACGGCGCTCGGCATCGACGTGTGCGGCACGATCGACGACCCTCGACGGCTCGTGCGTACGGTGGACCAACTCCACCCCGACGTCGTGCTGATCGAGCCCGTGATGGGTCCGAAGGGTGCTGCGTGGGCGCACGTCGACGAGCTGCTCGCGGCTCATCCGTCGGCAGCGGTGACGGTGCTCACGTGCGAGCTCACCCCGGTCGCGGTCGACACCGCACTCGAGCACGGCTGCCTGGGCGTCCTGCCGAAGACGTGCTCGGTCGACGCGCTGGGCACGGCGATCCGCACGGTGGCGGCCGGTGAGCGGTACCTGCACCCCCGGGCGCTCGCCGCGTTGCTGCAGCGACGCCAGACGGGCGAGTCGCACCGGGTGGCCAAGGCGTTGAGCGCGCGTGAGCTGGGGGTGCTGGCGCGGGTGGCCGAGGGGATGACGAACGCGGAGATCGGCGCGGATCTCGGCATCTCGGCCGACACCGTGAAGACCCACCTCGCCCGCACGCTCGACAAGCTGTCCGCCCGCGACCGCACGCACGCGGTGGCGCGGGCGATGCGACTCGGCCTGCTCAGCTGATCCGGGTCTGATCGTGCTGATCGCGCCGATCGCGCTGATCGCGCCGGACCCGGGCGGTCAGCGCGTGTCGCGCTGGATCTCGGCGACGGCCTCGGCGTGGCTCAGCACGCGGCGACGGCCGGGCGACACACCCCCGAAGTAGCCGCTCACGATCTCGTGCTCGTAGGCGTGGTCGAGGCACTCGCGGCGCACGGGGCACTTGCGGCACAGGGCGACCGTCGAGGCGGCGATGGTGCGACCGGCCTCGACGAAGAACAGATCCAGCTGGTCGAGCTCGAGGTCGCCGCACGCGGCGTGCTCCAGCCACGGCAGCTCCGGTGTGTGCTCGATCAGTTCGTCCAGTGGGCGGGTGGCAGCCATGTCGTCGTGCTCCTCGTGAACATGTCGTGTGCCCGTCCTGGGCACTGCTGTCGACACGGAGGACCGTCCGGCGTTCGCGCCGGTGCGCAAGAAAAATCTTCGCGGTCGGGGATCAGACGGCGGGCTCGACCGAGGCGGCCAGGCAGAGATCCGACACGGCCTTGTGGATCGTGCGGTTCGAGCGTTCGGCCCACACGGCCACGGTGGCGGCGAGCAGCGCGACGGCGCCCCACAGCAGCTCGGTGTCGGTGGCGACCGAGCGGGCGTGCATCACCTCGGCCGCGACCAGCTCGTGATCGTGCCGGCGCACGGCGTCGAGGCGGCGGGCCGCGGACTGCACCGGGATGGCGTCCACGAGCGCGAAGCGGTGGGCCTCGGTCATCACGTGCTGCGCGAGTGAGCGGGTCTCCCGCGCCGAGAGCTGGGTGCCCGTGGTGAGTGCGGCATCGAGGCGGTCGAGGGTGGCGAAGGCCATCGTCGCGAGCAGCTCGATCACGTCGTCGAAGCCGCGGCGCAGATCGTCGAGCAACAGCTCCATGCCGATGCGGTCCTCGCGCACCAGCGCTGCCACCGCCCCGTACATGCTGCTGAGGGCATCGCGGACGTGGTCGGTGGTGTCGCTCATCACGGACACGACAGTCCTGCGGTCGTGACGGTAGGGCAAGCACCTCAGCGGGTTGGCCGAGAGTTGATCGGATGACGCCGTCAGGCGACGCCCGCGTCCCCCACGATCACCATCGCCTCACCCGTCCCGGCCCGCCCCGAGAGCGCCTCGAACTCGTCGAGGGCGTCGAGGGCGTCGAGGGCGTCGAGGGCGTCGAGGGCGTCGGTCAGTCCGCCGAGGGTGAGTGCCCACACCACGACCAGCGGCACCTGCCGCACGTGCCAGCGCAGCGAGCGGGGCACGAGCCAGCCGAGCGGCCGGGCCTCGTCCTGGGTGAGGCGCAGCGAGCTGCCGCTGTCGTCGAGCACGACGACCGTGTCGTGCCGGAGGTCGGCCGCAGCGACGCCCTCGAACACCTCGTCGGGCCGCACGATCGTGAGCCGGCCGTCGGGACGCAGCACCACCGACGACGTCGGCGTGCCCGCGAGCACCAGATCGCTCGGCGGGGCGGCCCAGGTGCGGGCGAGGCCGTGGCCGCGGGTGGTCGACGGCATGTCGTCGACGATGCCCCAGCCGTGCCGTTCCTCCACCGACAGCGCGAGTCGCACGGTCGCGAGCTCCGCGCGGAGCCCGGCCACCTCGTCCGGCCTCACGCGCACCGGGCGTTCGCCGCCCGACGCCACGGCGGCGTCCAGGAGCCGGTCGAGGATCCGGTCGTCGAGGTCGTGCTCGACGGCGGCGACCTCGGCCCGGAGCCAGTCGAGGTGGGCCACGGAGCCGATCGGGCGCTCGTACCTCCACGTCGCGCGCCAGGTGCGGTACTGCACCACGGCCTCGGTGTCCTCGAACCCCGAGCCGAAGAGCAGCCAGTCGACCAGTCGCCCCCGCTCGTCGTGCAGCGGGCGCAGCAGGTGGCGGATCGACGCGAGCGGGATGTCGGGCGCCGGGTACCGCTGCACCACCGCGACGAGCTCGCGGGGCGGCAGCTGGATCCACGCGTCGACGGGCGGACGGGTGCCGGCGTTCATCGTCGCGAGGTGCGCGAGTCCGGCATCATGCGGCGATGGTAGGCCAGCCCTCGGACCTCCCCGCCCGCGACCCCGGCCGTCACGTCGCGGTCAGCTCGCGCGGCGCACGGCGGTGATGTCGTCGCCGAGCAGCGCCGCCAGTCGCAGCGGCACGAGCGTGCCCACGCGCGGCGGCAGGTAGGTCGGCAGGCTCCACGCGCCCTGGCCGCGGACGTCGTACAGCAGGGTGCCGATCTCACGCGACCGGTGCGGGTCGCCGAGCGACTCCGCGAGGCGACGCTCGAGCATCTGCACGCGGCGGGTGGTGCGCGTCACCTGCTCGACAGCGTCCTCCGTGGCAGCGACGAGCCGCGGCGTGTCGTGCATCACCGTGACCAGCTGGCTCACGACGGCCGGCAGCAGCTCGGCTGCGCAGGGTGCGAACGTCTCGAAGGCGAGCGGTGACGGGTCGAGCGCGATGGTGCGCCACGCGTGCTCGGCGAGCAGACGACGACCCTCGAGCTCGCGATGGGCGGCGAGGAGGTGATGTGGCTTCACGCCGGGCGCCTGCGCGAGCAGCTCGTCGGGTGTGAGCCCGCACCGCAGCGCGGTGATCAGCACCGTCACGTCACGACGTTCGAACTGCTCGACGTCGTGGTCGCCGCTCAGCACCTCGAGCTCCGCGACGAACGCGAGTTCCTCGGCATCGGTGCAGGGGGCCTGTCGACCCGACCACGGGCTGGCGACCTCCACCTGCACGGGCGGCACCGTCGGCCGCGTGGTGCGTGCACCCGCGACGGCGCGGGTCGACGACGACCGACGTTGAGTCGGCTCGATGATCCGGGTGGACATCGCTTCCTCCGTGAGTGTTCCGACGAGCCACGGTCCGTGTGGCTCGGTACGTCGGACCGTCCACGGAGGACGGGAAACGCTCAGGGTGATCCGGCGTGATTCGCGGGGGACTCGCGCGGGGCCGTCCGTCCCCCGGGGGTGACTCGCGACTCAGGAGCCGCGGCCGTGCCGCTGCACCTTGCGCAGCACCATCGGGTGCTGGATCTTCGCGACGGCCTTCGCCTCGATCTGGCGGACGGCCTCACGCGACAGGCCCAGGGTCTCACCGATGCCGGCGAGCTTCTCGGGCGGCTCACCGTCGAGCCCGAAGCGGCGCACGATCACGAACAGCTCACGTGAGTCGAGCGCGGCGAGGCCGTGGGTGCGCAGTGCCGACAGCATCATCGTCGACACGACGACCGACTCGGGGCCGGGGGTGTGGCTCTCGATCGTGTCGCCGAGCGTGGCGTCGTGCTGCTCGGAGGCCATCTGGTCCACCGACTCGAGGCGCGGCGGGTTGAGCACGCGGCGCACCTGGTCGATCGTGGCGCCGACCACGGCGGCGACCTCGGCGTGCGAGGGCGTGTAGCGGTCGTCGTCACCCTGCAGGTGGCGGAACGCCCGGAGGATCTCGGGGCGGCGCTCGAAGTCACCGAGGTTCACGTTCGGGTGGTCGGCGTCGCGCACGGCGCGCAGCACCTCGCGCTGGATCGGCTTGAACGCCCAATGGCCGAAGCGGCCCTGCGAGGGGTCGAAGCTGTCGATCGCCCGCATCAGGCCGAGCAGGCCGGCGGCCTCGAAGTCGGCGGAGTCCTCGCGGCTGGAGTTGGCGGTGAAGCGCCTGCAGTACGAGCGCACCAGTCCGAGGTTGAACTGGACGATCTCGGACGTGACGTCCTCGACCTGCCGGCGCAGACGGTTCACCGTCCGCTGATCGGCGATCTCCTCGTCGAGTTCGGCCAACTGCCGCTGCAACTCGCGCCGCCGCTGGAACAGTGCCGAGTTCCCGTCGACGAAGTCGTCCGGTGCCATTGCCATGGAGCTGTCCGCGCCCGCCATCTGTGTCTCTCCGTCACTCCTGTGTCGTTGCCCGCTCCCGGTGGGGGCGGGCGTCCCAGCCTCCGCTCGGGACGTTGCACAGATTGGCGATCGTGGACCCCGTCCGGAAGTTGCGGACGACTCATTTCGGGGGGTCGCAGATAGGGGGTCCGCGTGTCCACCGAACGGGTGAACGCGCCTGATGCACGCGTGGACAGTGAGTGTTGACAATACCACATTCTGTGGTATTTCGGGTCGATCGCGCCGAGATCTCGCGCGTGATGTGGGATTCTGACCGCTCGCGCACCCCCGACCGGGCCGACCGGGATGGTGCGCTGTCGATGATCGACCGTCCAGCGGAGGGCCGTCCGCGCCGCGGTTCCCCCGCCGAATCCCCCGTTCGATCCCCCTCGTGCACCCGTCCCCGACCCGCGTCGACACCCGTTCCGGGCGCCGGCCGACGAAAATCGGCGGTCCCTGGTTGCAGTGCGCCGCAGGCGGTGGACAGTTCATCGCATGACCGCCGCAGCGATCGACGAACTGCACCACCCTGGGGACGCATCCGCGATTCCCGTCGTCGTCGTGCAGCAGCACCGGGTGCTGCGCGAAGCGGTGCAGCTGCGGCTCGAGAACGAGCCGGACTTCGTCGTGGTCGCGTGCGTCGGCACCGTGCAGGAGGCCGTCGAGGTGATCGCCGACCACCCCGGCACCGTCGTGGTGCTCGACGAGCCCACCGCGGGTGAGTCGTGCCACAGCGTGATGGGCCTGCTGCGCACCACCTCACCCACGGCTCGCGCGGTGATGCTGCTCACCACCACCGAGGTCAGCATCGTGTCCGCCGCAGTGAACGCCGGTGTCGCCGGCGTGCTCTGCAGCGACACACCGAGCACTTCGCTCGTCCACGCCGTGCGCACCGTCGCCGGCGGTGCCTGCGTGCTCGACGAGGTCGCCCTCCGGCAGCTCGCCGGTACCTGGCAGCCCGTCGTCCAGCCGATGCTGTCGGGCCGCGAGAAGGAGGTGCTCACCCTGCTCGCCGCCGGGTCGAGCAACGCCGAGATCGCCAACCAGCTCTACGTCTCCACCGAGACCATCAAGACCCACGTGGCCCACGTCCTGCGCAAGCTCGACGTCCCGAACCGCACGTCCGCGGTCGAGAAGGCCACCCGGCTCGGACTCCTGGTCTGACCAGGCCCGGGCACACGACCCCGCCCCACCGTTCGCACCGCCCGAACCACACCGACGCCCAGCCCCACGGAGGAACCATGAAGGTCCTGATCGCCGATGACAGCAAGGCCATGCGCATGATCGTGCTGCGTACCCTCCGCCAGAGCGGCCTGCAGATCGACGACGTGCTCGAGGCCGAGGACGGCGCGCAGGCACTCGCCGCGGTGCCGACGTTCGGGCCCGACCTGATCCTGTCGGACTGGAACATGCCGAACATGACCGGCATCGAGTTCCTCGCGAACCTGCGTGCCACCGGCAACCGCACGACGTTCGGCTTCGTCACGTCGGAGTCGAACCCGGCGATGAAGGAGCAGGCCATCGCCGAGGGTGCCGCGTTCCTCCTGACCAAGCCCTTCGACGCGGAACGCCTCGCCGAAGTCGTCGGTGCCGTGGTGGGCTGATGCCACTGGGGACCCCCACCCGTCGGATGCCGATCCCCGAGGACGTCCGCGACTTCTTCGGTGACCTGCTGGGCAGGTCGGTCAGCGTCGCGAAGCGACCCGTGACCGACCTGTCGCAGCTCGATCCGGACGAGAAGTGGGTCACCGGGCTCTACGTGAGCCAGAAGGACGCCCTCATCGGTGCGTGTGTCGCCGACCTCCAGCTCGCCGCGAACGCGGGCGCGGCGCTCGCGATGATCTCCGAGCAGGTCGCGAAGGAGTCCGTCGCCGCCGGCGAGCTCGGCGAGAACCTGCGCGACAACTTCTACGAGGTCGTGAACATCCTCTCGGCGCTCCTGAACGGACCGAGCGTGCCGCACCTGCGCCTCACCGAGCTCGTCGACGGCATCCCCGACGACGTGGTCGCGCTCTCGAAGCGGGCGGGCGGCAACAAGCACTACGACGTCACCATCGTCGGGTACGCGGGCGGCACGCTCGCATTGATCGGCGTCTGACCGGCGTCTGATCGTTGCGCGGCCGGCTCGGGACCGCCGGTCGGACCGGGCGACCGTGGGAGACTCCGCTGCCATGACGACGTCCTCGCCAGACTCGCCCGGATCGCCGGACTCGCCCCGCTCGCCGCGCTCGCCCGACCCCGTCCGCTACGGCGTGATCGGCACCGGGATGATGGGCTGCGAGCACATCACCAACCTCGTCCACCTGCCCGAGGCGGAGGTCGTCGCCATCGCCGACCCGGTCGAGTCGTCGCTGGAGTGGGGTCGCCTCGCCGCCGGCGCACCGGTCGACGCCCATGCGGATCACCGCGACCTGCTCGCACGCGACGACCTCGACGCCGTGGTCATCGCCTCGCCGAACCACACCCACGCCACCGTGTTGCGCGACGCACTCGCGACCGATCTCGCCGTGCTCGTCGAGAAGCCGCTGTGCACCACCGTCGAGGACTGCCTCGACGTACGCGCCCGGGCGGCGGATCGCGCTGCGCTCACCTGGGTGGGCCTCGAGTACCGGTTCATGCCGACGATCGCGACCCTGCTCGACCAGCTCGCCACCGGGGTGTGCGGCACCACGCGGATGGTGTCGATCCGCGAGCACCGGTTCCCCTTCCTCGTGAAGGTCGGCAACTGGAACCGCTTCACCGAGAACACCGGCGGCACGCTCGTGGAGAAGTGCTGCCACTTCTTCGACCTCATGCGCCTCGTCGCCGGTGGCGCGCGCCCGGTGCGGGTGATGGCGTCGGGTGGCCAGGCCGTGAACCACCTCGACGAGCGCTACGACGGCCGCACGCCCGACATCCTCGACCACGCCTACGTGATCGTGGAGTTCGACAACGGGGTGCGGGGTGCGCTCGACCTGTCGATGTTCGCCGAGGGCGGCCGCTACGAGCAGGAGATCTGCGTGGTCGGCGACGACGCGAAGCTCGAGGCGACGGTGCCGGGCGACACCGTGTTCGTCGGACCGCGCGACCGCAGCGGACCGCACGCCGTGCCCGCCCGGTCCGGTGCCGACGTCACCTACCAGGGGTTCCACCACGGTTCGTCGTTCGTCGAGCACCGCCGCTTCATCGACTGCCTGCGCGCCGGTCGTCCCGCCGAGGTCACCGTCGACGACGGCCTCTGGTCCGTGCTCATGGGCGTCGCCGCGCACCGGGCCATCGACGAGGGGCGCGTGGTCGACCTCGACGGCACGCGGGTGCTGCCGGCCCGTCGATGAGCACCGGCCTCGCTCCTGCACCCCCCGCACCCCCCGCAGCTGGGCCCCCCGAACGTGAGGGGTTCGTGTCGCGACGGCGCCGATCGGCTCATGTCGCCGGGATCCGCTCCGATGACCTGACCGGCGATCCGCTCCCGAGCCGGACCCGCCCGAACGGCGACCGCACCGTCACCGTCACGCTCGGCCCCACCTGCTCGGGGACGTGCACGGCGATCGGCACCCAGCCGAGCAACGCGACGTTCTCGTTCCAGCCCGCCACCACCATCCGCGACACCGCGGGCAACCTGATCCTCACCACCACCCGGTCGAGCTCGATCCGGTTGTTCTGACGCCGCGGGCGACCGCCTCGGCGGCCCGCTCTCAGCTGAGCTCGACGTCGCGTCCCACGCCGGCCAGCTTCTCCGGGTTCAGCACCAGGTACTGGCGGGCCACCCGGCCGTCGCTCACCTCCAGCGCGTGCACCAGGTACGGCCGGCCGGCCACGGACACCAGCAGCCCGGGCGAGTCGTTCACCCACACCGCGTCCACCTGACCACCTTCGGGTAGGCGGTCGCGCAGGTTCACCAGGAACCGGGCGATGCGGTCCGGCCCCACCACCGGCCGGCGCGCGGCACGACGGTGCGCACCACCGTCGCTCGTCAGCACGGCGTCGGGGTGCAGCAGGGCGCGCACCGCGTCCACGTCGCCGTCCATCACGGCCGCCGCGAAGGCCGTGGCCACCGCGAGCTGTTCGGTGCGACGCGGCCGTGGTCCGGGTGGTCCGGCTGGCGCGGCGTCGCGGAGCTTGCGGCGGGCCCGCACCGCCAGCTGGCGCGTGGCGTCGGGGCTGCGGCCCACCGCGTCGGCCACGGACCCGAACGGCTCGGCGAACACGTCGGCGAGCAGCACCACCAGTCGCTCCTCGGGGCTGAGCCGTTCCAGCAGCAGGAGGAACGCAGTGGTGAGCGAGTCGGCCAGCTCGGCGACGTCGGCCGGATCGGCGGAGGCGCCCGCCGTCCCCTGGGCCGTGGTGCCGAGCGGCTGCACGAACGGCTCCGGCAGCCACGGTCCCACGTAGTCCGTGCGCTCGCGTCGCCGTGCACGCAGTCGGTCGAGCCCGAGCCGGCTCACGGTGGTGGTGAGCCACGCGGCGGGTCGCTCCACCACGTCGACGTCGGTGCGCGACCAGCGGATCCACGCCTCCTGCACCACGTCCTCGGCGTCGCTCAGCGACCCGAGGAGCCGGTACGCGAGACCGGTCAGCCGGGCGCGCTCCGCGTCGAAGGTCGCCGCCCGCCAGACGTCGTCGCGCGGGGTGCTCATGCGCCGATCGTCGCACGTCGGGCGATCACGCCGAGCGCCGCCCGCGCGGCGGTGGTGCCGCTCGCGGCCGACGCGTCCGCCAGCAGCCCGACCGGCCCGACCCAGTCGCCGGCGACGAACACGCCCGGCACCCCCAGCGCGTCGACCGTCGGACGTCCCGCGAGCCCACCACCCGCCGCCGTCGGCGAGCCGTGCGCGACCACGAGCCGGTGGAGCGAACGCTCGTGCACCACGTCGGCCGGATCGATCCCGGCCAGCTCCGCGACGGCGCGCAGCTCGGCGCGCTGGCGCGCCGGCTCGGCCGGGCGTTCGCCGGGCCGGTGGTAGCGCAGCACGCTCACCAGCCCGCGGCCCGCCGGGGCGACGGCTGCCGACGGCGCGTGCGACGACAGGTAGTGCGGTTCGTCGAGGCCGAACGCGAGCCGGGGGACGGGCCGGCGCAGGCACAGGTCGAGCACCGACGCCGTGACGGGCGCCCCCAGGCGATCCGCGCCGCCCACCGGCGCCGAGGCGAGTCGCTCCGCCACCTCCGGACCACCCGCCGCGATCACCACCGCACCCGCCTCCACCTGCTCGCCGTCGACGGTGGTCACCACCACACCGTGAGGTGCGGTGGAGATCGACCGGATCGCCGTCCCGGTGCGGACCTCGCCGCAGGCGCGCTCCACGGCGTCGACCATCGACCGCACGATCGACCCCCAGCCGCCGTCCACGTAGCGGATGCCGGGGCCGGTCGCGAGCTGCAGCTGCGCGGCCGCTGCGCCCGCGTCGAGCAGCTCGGGTGCGTCGGTGTAGGTGCCGACCCGCACCAGCATCTCCACGAACTGGCGCACCCGAGCCGGCAGCGGGGCCAGCCAGTCGTGGACCGTGCGACCGGTGAGGTTCGCCGGGTCGATCCGGCCGAGCCGGGCGAAGAACGCGGCGAGCCGGACACGTTCGCGCGGGGTGAGCAGCCGGGTGCGGGCGATCCCGACCGGCGTCAGCGCCTGGCGGTGCGCGACGCCGTCGCGCACGAGCCGCAACTCGGCGGTCGCTGGCGCACCGCCCGTCACCGCGATGCCGTGGTGGTCGAGCAGCGCGTCGAACGCAGCGCGCCGGTACAGCGCATGGGGCCCGACGTTGAGCAGCCAGCCCTCGTGGTCGGCGGTGCGGGCACGCCCGCCCACACCGTGCGCGTCGACCACGAGGGTGCGAGCGTTCGCCGCGGTGGCGGTGAGTGCGGCGGCGAGTCCAGCGACGCCCGCCCCCACCACCACGAGGTCGAAGCGGACGTGGCCGGGGTCGGAGCCGGGGTCGGAGTCGGGTGAGCCGGCGATCGGGCGGACGGGGTCGGGTGTGGTCGAGCGGTGCATGGAAGACCTCCTGCACCGTTCGACGTCCGCGGCCCCGCCGTTGTGACGGGACGGCGTGACGAGATGGCCCCGCTCGGGCCGCGCGTGGCGGCCCGACGCGTCAGACGGCCGACTTCTCCAGGATGTGGACGCCGCAGGCCGACCCGAGGCCGATCACGTGCGCGAGGCCCACCTTGGCACCCTCGATCTGGCGGTCGCCCGCCTCGCCGCGGAGGTGGTGGCAGATCTCCCAGATGTTGGCGATGCCGGTGGCCGAGATCGGGTGGCCCTTGCTCTGCAGGCCGCCGCTCACGTTCACAGGCGTGGAGCCGTCGCGCCACGGTGCGCCCGACTCGAAGAAGTCGACGGCGCCGCCCTCGGGGCAGAGCATCAGGTTGTCGTAGTGCACCAGCTCGGCCGTGGCGAAGCAGTCGTGCAGCTCCACGAGGTCGAGGTCGTCAGGGCCGACACCGGCCTGCTCGTACGCGACCTTCGCCGCGTTGCGGGTGAGCGTGTTCACGTTCGGGAGGATCTGGCAGGCCTCCTCGTAGGGGTCGGTGGTGAGCACCGAGGCCGACACCTTGATCGCACGGCGCTGCTGCTCGAGCGACAGCGTGCGCAGCTTCGACTCGCTCACCACCACCGCGGCAGCGGCACCGTCGCAGTTGGCCGAGCACATCGGCCGCGTGTTCGGGTAGGCGATCATCATGTCGTTCATGATCTCCTCGAGCGTGAAGCGCTTCGAGTAGGCCGCGAGCGGGTTGAGCGTGGAGTGCGCGTGGTTCTTCTCGCTGATCTTCGCGAAGGTCTCGAAGCTCACCTCGCCGTACTTGTGGCCGTACTCCATGCCCACCTGGGCGAAGGTGCCGGGCATCGCATCCGTGCCGATGCGGCCGTCGGTGGGGGTGACGGCGCCGAAGCGACCCGACGGCTCCCACACCTTGGCGTCGCTCTTGGCGCGGCCACCGCCGCCGAGCAGACCGGCGCCGGCGAGCTTCTCCACACCCACGGCCAGGCCCATGTCGACCTCGCCGGACTTCACGGCCATGATCACGGTGCGCAGCGCGGTGGCGCCCGTGGCGCAGGCGTTGGCCACGTTGTAGACGGGGATGCCGGTCTAGCCGATCTGCTTCTGCAGCTGCTGGCCGAAGCCCGAGCTCGCGTTCATCAGGTTGCCGGCGGCCAGGATGCCCATGTCGTGCATGGTGACCCCGCCGTCGCGGAGCGCGCCGAGGGAGGCCTCGGCACCGAGGTCGACGGTGTCCTTGTCCGGGTGCTTCCCGAACTTCGTCATCGTGATCCCGAGGATGTACACGTTCTCGGCCATGTGAGTGCTCCTGTCGTGCGTGTGGTCGTGCGGTCGTGTGGGTGCGGTTTGGGTGCGGTTCGGGTGCGGGTGGGTTGCGAGTCTGCGGGTGGGGCGGTCGGCGATCAGGCGGGCTCGAAGCCGAAGCCGATCGCCTCGGTGCCCTGGTCGTCGGTGCCGAGGGAGTAGGTGGCGAGGCGCACCTGCATCCCGAGCTTCACGTGATCGGGGTCGGGCGGGGTGTTGATGATGTTGGCGCGCACGCTGGTGCCGCCGCAGT
>Ga0315901_10001514_pt1 | contig 33668 bp, 27 predicted proteins | sample LakEriMetagenome_10_FD_203761 | JGI IMG/M metagenome (GOLD analysis project Ga0315901, IMG submission 203761) | Freshwater fungal communities from buoy surface, Lake Erie, Ohio, United States - Buoy 2 MA116 | ecosystem: Environmental > Aquatic > Freshwater > Lake | place: USA: Lake Erie, Ohio...
GGCTCGGCTATCCGGACCTGTCCGGGCTCGACTTGCTTGAGCTGTTCGCTTTCATCCATCCTGCCCGGTTTGTCGTGCCGACCCCCAAGGGCCTGGCTCATGCGTTGGACCTGCCCGAGCCGGAGGGGGACGACGCGGTACCGGCCCTGCTGCAGATCGCTGCCGAAGCACTGCTATCCACCTGTAACGACCCCACCTGGCCGCAACGCGAAGGCGCATGGAGCGCGCTTCAAAACCTCGCCCGACTGCGTTGGCCGTGGGCCCCGTTGCTTGGCGCCCGGCTGACCCCGCCGGACAAGGCCGAACGCTGGCTGTTTGCGCGGCTGCCGGAATGGGAAGAGGCGCCCGAACGGCCGCAGCCCGCCCAAGTCGAAGTTGACGCGACAACGGTAGCGGCGCGTCTGGCCGAGCTTACTGGCCAGGGAGCCGAGGCGCGCCCTGCCCAGGTCAGTTATGCCAGCGAGGCCGCGGCGGTCTTTGCCCCGCGCCGCCGTGAGGGTCAGCCGCATTTGTTGCTGGCCCAGGCCGGTACGGGCATTGGCAAGACGCTCGGCTATCTCGCGCCAGCCTCGGTGTGGGCCGGGCAATCGGGCGGGACGGTCTGGGTTTCGACCTATACCAAGGCGCTGCAACGCCAGCTTCGCCGTGAAAGCCGGCGGGCCTGGCCGACGACGCGTGGCGACGGCTCACAACCCGTAGTGGTGCGCAAAGGACGCGAGAATTACCTGTGTTTGCTGAACCTTGAGGATGCTTTGCAGGGCGGATTCGCCGGTCGCGCAGCGATCCTGGCACAGTTGGTGGCGCGCTGGGCGGCTTACTCGCAAGATGGCGACATGATCGGCGGGGACTTGCCCGGCTGGCTGGGCACGCTGTTCCGCCAACGGGGTATCAAGGCCCTGACCGACCAGCGCGGCGAATGTGTCTATGCTGGCTGCCCGCATTACCGGAAGTGTTTCATCGAGCGAGCCGCCCGCGCCTCGGCCCAGGCTGATCTGGTGATTGCCAACCATGCGCTGGTAATGGTCAACGCTGCGCGCGGGCGTGATCATGCCCAGCGCCCGACCCGGCTGGTCTTCGATGAAGGCCACCATGTCTTCGAAGCTGCGGATTCGACCTTTGCCGCTGCGCTGACTGGTGCGGAGACAATCGAACTGCGCCGGTGGGTGATCGGACCGGAACGCGGCGCCAAGGGGCGTCGCCGCGGTCTGTCCGCCCGGCTGGCCGATGTCGCCAGTTATGACGAGGCCGGAGCCAAGGCGATTGCCGCCGCAGTGCGTGCGGCCGAAGCCCTACCCGGTGATGGCTGGCTCCAGCGCCTGGAAGAAAATGCCCCCTCCGGACCGCTGGAGGCGCTGTTTGCCGCAGTGCGCGCCCTGGTCCACGCTCGCGACGAAAGCAGCGGACTGGATGCAGGTTACGGATTGGAGACCGAAGCTGCCCAGCTTGACGGTGCTTTTGTCGAACGCGCCATGGCGGCGCAGGAAGCCCTGGCCGATCTGCGCACCCCGCTATTGCGGCTGGCCGTCCGGCTGGAAGCGGTGCTGGCCGATCCGCCCGACTGGCTCGATGGAGCTGGCCGGGCGCGGATCGAGGGTGCGCGTCATTCGTTGGCCTGGCGGATTGACTTGCTCGGAGCCTGGGAGGCCCTGCTCGAGCGGCTGGGCGGCCCGGCCGATCCGGAATTCGTCGACTGGCTGGCAGTCGAGCGCAGCGATGCCCGCGAATTCGATGTCGGCATTCACCGCCGCTGGCTCGATCCGATGAAGCCCTTCGCCCGCACGGTGCTGGAAGGCGCGCATGGGGTAATGATCACTTCGGCCACACTGCGTGACGGAGCGGACTGGGACACGGCCGTGGCGCGCAGCGGCGCCAGCGCGCTGGACCTCGCGCCGCGCCTGTCCAGCTTCGACAGTCCGTTCGATTATGCAGCCCAGGCGGAGGTCTTGATTGTCACCGACGTCCCGCGCGGCGATCTTGCCGCGCTGGCCGGCGCCTATGGCCGGCTGATCGAGGCTTCGGGGGGCGGCGCGCTCGGCCTCTTTACTGCCATCCGTCGGCTGCGTGCGGTTCATGGTCGGATCGCTGACCGGCTGGCGCGGGGCGGCTTGCCGCTTTACGCCCAGCATGTCGATCCGATCGACACCGGCACCCTGGTGGACATCTTCCGCGACGATCCGCGCGCCAGCCTTCTGGGCACCGATGCGCTGCGCGATGGGGTGGACGTGCCAGGCCATTCACTGCGGCTGGTGGTGATGGAGCAGGTGCCCTGGCCCAAGCCTTCAATCCTTCACCGTGCCCGGCGGCTGGCCGGCGGTGGCAGCGCTTATGATGATCAGATCATTCGGGCCCGGCTGGCCCAGGCCTTTGGTCGGCTGATCCGCAGCCGTGAAGATCGGGGTCACTTCGTGGTGCTGTCCTCTGCATTCCCCAGCCGCTTGCTGTCCGCTTTCCCCACGGGCGCCCCAATTGTGCGTCTGACGCTTGCCGAGGCTTTACAACGGGTCAGCGCCGGTGTTTCTGGCGTTCAGGTCCCTAATGAGAGTACACTGTGAAAATTCTCGGCCTGTTCCGCCACGCCAAATCCGACTGGGGTGACCCACGCGCACGTGATTTCGATCGGCCGCTGAACGAGCGCGGCAAGGCCGGAGCCGAAGTGATGGGCCGGCATATCCATGATCATGGCGTCCGGTGGGGCCGCATCCTCTCATCCCCGGCAATTCGTTGCGCCGAAACGATCGAGCTGGCCTGCGCGGCAGTCGGCCAGCCGGTACTGGTTAACTGGGATCGGCGCATCTACCTGGCCAGCAGCGCCACACTGGCCGATGTGCTGCGCGATGCCGAGGGCGATCCGCCATCGATCCTGATGGTCGGGCATAACCCCGGCCTTGAAGATCTGATTTTCGATCTGGTGCCAGACGATGGCTCCAGCCCGCTGCGCGACCAGGTCGAGGAAAAATTTCCGACCGCCACCTACGCCGTGCTGGAACTGGCGATTGATCGGTGGTCCGACCTTGCAGATGGCTGCGGTCGGCTGGTCCATCTGGTTCGTCCGCGTGATCTTGATCCGGCACTCGGACCCGGGTTCTAACCCAGCAGCGGCAATGCCTTGCCAAGCGGCCGACCAGTGCTAATGAGCAACTTAACTGATCGATTAAGCACTTTCGGAGAGAGTTCACCATGTCGCTTCCCGCCCCGTTCAATCGCCTGCGTCTGCCCGTAATCGGTTCGCCGCTGTTCATTATTTCCGGGCCGGAACTGGTTATCGCGCAGTGCAAGGCGGGGATCATCGGCAGCTTTCCAGCGCTTAACGCCCGCCCCTCAGGCGTGCTGGATGAATGGCTGCACCAGATCACCGAGGAACTGGCCGCTCACAATCGCGACAATCCGGATCGGCCGGCGGCGCCCTATGCGGTCAACCAGATCGTCCACAAGTCGAACAACCGGCTTGAGGAGGACATGGAGGTCTGCGCCAAGTGGCAGGTGCCGATGACCATTACCTCGCTCGGTGCGCGTGAAGACATCAACAATGCAGTCCACGCCTGGGGCGGGATTGTGCTGCATGACGTGATTACGGACCGCTTTGCCCGCAAGGCGATCGAAAAGGGTGCCGACGGCCTGATCCCCGTCGCTGCCGGGGCTGGTGGCCATGCCGGCACGCTCTCCCCCTTCGCGCTTATGCAGGAAATCCGCGAGTGGTTTGGCGGCTTGGTCGCGCTGTCCGGTTCGATCGCCTGTGGCCGCTCGATCCTGGCCGCCCAGGCGATGGGGGCGGACTTCGCCTATATCGGCAGCCCCTGGATCGCCACGACCGAGGCCCGCGCGGCTGAAGGCTACAAGACGGCCATCGTTGAAGGCCGGGCGGATGACATCGTCTATTCGAACCTGTTCACCGGGGTGCACGGCAATTATCTGCGGCCCTCGATAGTCGCGGCCGGGCTTGATCCGGACAACCTGCCCGAAAGCGATCCCAGCAAGATGAACTTTGGCTCGGGCGGCAACACCGAAGCCAAGGCTTGGAAGGACATCTGGGGTTCGGGCCAGGGTATCGGCGCGGTGAAGGCCGTGGACTCGGTTGCCGACCGGGTCGACCGTCTGGAAGCCGAGTACAATCAGGCCCGCACCGAACTGGCTGCCAAGGCCCGGATGACTTTGGCCTAGGCACCAGCGCCTATTCGTCAGCGGTGGCTGGCCAAAGCTCGGCCACCAGGGCGTCCAGTTCGGTAAAGTCCGTCCCGCTACCCAGCGGATCGCGGCGGTTAAGTTGCAACCGCCGCCGCTGATCAAGCAGGCGGCGGCGCAGCGCCCGCTGCAACAGTTCCAGCCGCGCCAGGGCATCAACCAGCGCGGCCTCTGGCGCGGTGCGCCGCGCGCTGGACCAGGCTGCCTCGATCTGCCCCACCCGCTCGCTTACCAGCTGGTTGTAGCGGTTATGGGGCCCGCGATGCAGCGGCAAGCCGATCCGCAGGGCCGAATGATCATTGGCCGGAAGCAACAGGCCGTTGCTGCGAAAGTCATCGAACCGCAGGCGTTCTCGGCCCAGCGCCCTAAACAGGCCCAGCGTGCCGGCCTGGCGCAGCAACTGCAGCGGCAGGATGTGGTGGCGTTGCAAGCCGGCGTTGTATCCCGTCTGGTCGCGCCGATTGACGGCGCGGAACGATAACCAGCTGCGGTTTCCCGCCGGCGGCCCGGTCATCGGGTCCGATCTGTGTCGCGGACGATGGCCCGCAGCTGGGTGCCCTCTCGCACTGGAACCACCAGTACGGACTGCCCCTCCGGACTGACAAAGTCCTGTCCTTCAGTCAGCGGTCCACGCTGCACCAGTTCATGGATCAGTCGCACGGCAATCCGCGCCATGGCAGCGGCGGACAAGTGCTTGTCCGGCTCAAACCGCAGTTCCTGCCCCGTGATCAGTGCTAGACCGTGCGAGACAAGCGCTCCATTGCCCTCCCGTTCGATCGAGGTCAGCGCTAGCGCCGGGAACGCGCCGCCCGCCAGCCAATCAGACACCGCCCGCACAAATTGGTCTGGCGCGACCCAGCTATGCGCCGGGGTCCAGGCGATGGCCAGTAGGCCCGGCAACTGACCAAGCGCTGCGCCCAGACCGGCAAGGGTCCGCAAGACCGGGAGCAGGCCTGACGCACCGGCTAGATGCGGCCCGACGCCCAATGAGACGACTTCCCCACCCGGCAAGCTTCGGAGGCCGACTGGAATACCGGCCGGCGGCAGTGGCTCAGACGGTGCCGGGGCCAACCCCCGGCAATCGAAGCTCAGCCCGTTGGCCAGCAATTCAAGCCAGCCCTCTTCCGCGGCGCTGCGGTGGATGATCGAAAAGCTTGTGAGGTGATCCGCTGCACTGGCTCCGGCAGTCTCCAACGCGGCAAGGTGAGGTCGCTGACCGGGATCGAAAATAAGGCACAACCGCGGTGCCTCTTGCCTGCCCAGTCTGTTGTCCGCAGCGACGATGGCCCTGCCCCCTTTGTTCACCCAATTGTCTGGCACCAATCTGGGGCGCTCGTCGAGTCCCGTCGCGCGAAATCCCGCCGAAACGGATGAAGTTGCTTAGAAAATCCCGGCCGCAAGGCCTTCGGCAAGGCCCTCCCCCAGCGCCCGCGCAGCGGCCAGCCTGGCCGCAGGAACAGTCTTGGCGGCCAGAATCGCTTCCGGTGTCTGCGCAGAGAGGTTGACGATCATCGGTTCGGCCACCCTGCGCAGGCGCCAACCAGTCACGATGCGGTCCAGTTGAGCCTGCGCCCCGCTGCCATCGCTGCCCGCAGCAATTATAGTGGCATAGGCTCGCCCCTCGACCTGACCTAGCAGCGGGTAATAACAACGGTCAAAGAGCTCCTTCATCGCCCCGCTCATCGTGCCAAGGTTTTCGGGACAGACGAAGAGATAGCCCTGCGCGCCCAATAGGTCTTCTGGCCGAGCGTCGGCAGCGGCAATCAGGTACGCGCCATCGCCCGCCCCTGCCTTGGCGGCTTCAGCGAGCGCCCGCGCGGCGCCAGTGCGGCTGTGCCAGATGATTGCCAGCATGATGCACCATCATGGCGCAGCAGAACTGCCGGGGAAAGCCGGGAAAAGCAGCCACGCCCCCTTTCCCATGACGCAGCGCTGGATTATTGGCGCCACATGGCATCGGCCGCTCCCTCAATCCTTGGCATTGATCGCTCGCTCACCGGGCGGACCTGGCGTTGGCGCGGCGGCAACATGGACCTGTCCGGCGCTGGCACCTCGCTCGATCACGATCTGGTGACCCAGCTGCTGCTGGCCCGCGGAGTCCCATCCGAAGACATCGAGCGGCACCGCAACCCGTCGCTCCGCGCCTTCCTGCCCGACCCCTCAACCTTTCGCGACATGGACCAGGCCGCCGAACGGCTGGCCCAGGCCGTGCTGAGCTGCGAAACACTGACGGTCTACGGCGATTACGACGTGGACGGAGCGACCAGTGCGGCCTTGCTGATCCGCCTGCTGCGCATGCTGGGGCACCAGGCCCGGCACTATATCCCCGACCGCCTGCTCGAAGGCTATGGCCCGTCTGGTGAAGCGCTGGTGCGGCTGGGGCAGGAAGGCTCCAGCCTGGTGGTCACCGTCGATTGCGGGGCAATGGCCTTCGACGCCCTCGCCCAGGCCCACGCGGCGGGTATCGACGTGATCGTAGTGGATCATCACAAGTGCGCGGCAGAACTGCCGCTCGCCATGGCACTGGTCAATCCGAACCGGCTTGACGAATGCGCCGAGGGCGCGGCCCATGGGCACCTTGCAGCGGTGGGTGTGGCCTTCCTGCTCGCAGTTGCCACGGTGCGGGCGCTGCGGCAGCGCGGCTTCTTCGCCAATCGACCCGAACCGGATCTGCTGAGCCTGCTCGATCTGGTGGCACTGGGCACCGTCGCCGATGTGGCCGCGCTGCATGGCCTCAACCGGGCGCTGGTGGCGCAGGGGCTGAAAGTGATGGCCCGGCGCGAGAATGTGGGCATGGCAGCCCTGATCGATGCCAGTCGGCTGAACCGTGCGCCAACTTGCAGTGATCTGGGGTTTGCCCTGGGGCCACGGATCAACGCCGGCGGCCGGGTGGGTGAGGCGACGCTGGGGGTGCGCCTGCTGACGACTGAGGATCCGGACGAGGCCCGCGAGATCGCCGCGCAACTTTCGCAGCTCAACGAGGAGCGCCGCGCGATCGAAGCCTCGGTGCAGGAAGCCGCTGAGGCCCAGCTTGCCAGCCAGCACAACCGCGCCGTAGTGATCCTGGCCGGGCAAGGCTGGCACCCCGGAGTGATCGGGATCGTCGCCGGGCGGATCAAGGAAAAGGCAGGACGTCCCGCCCTAGTCATCGCGCTCGATGCCGACGAGCATGGACATGGCAAGGGCTCGGGTCGGTCAATCGGCGGAGTGGACCTGGGCGCCGCGATGATCGCCGCGCGCGAGGCGGGTCTGCTGGTGGCCGGGGGTGGCCATGCCATGGCGGCGGGCCTGACAATTGCTCCGGACCAGCTATCGGCACTCGCCGATTTTCTCGACGCCCGGCTCGGTGCAGCGGTAACTGCTGCCCAGGCCGGACAGTCCTTGTCGCTCGACCTGGCAGTGGCGCCGGGAGGGCTGGTGCCGCCCCTCGTTGAGACACTGGAAAGCGCCGGTCCTTACGGCATGGGCTGGCCCGGGCCGCGCATCGCGGTCGGTCCGGTCCGGCTGGTCAAGGCTGACCTGGTAGGCAAGGATCATGTCCGCCTAATCGTGCGCGGCGATGACGGGTTCAGCTTTAAGGCCGTGGCCTTTCGAGCGGCTGAAACCGAGCTCGGTCAAGCCCTGCTACACCGCGCGCAGGGACGCCGGTTCTGGCTTTCCGGCCGGGCAAAGATCGATGACTGGGCCAGCCGTCCGGCCGCAGAACTGCACGTTGAAGACGCTGCCTGGGCCGATTGAAACATTCTTACGAAAACAGGCTTGACCCCCTCGACCTGCTTCCCTAAACGCCCGGCCTGCCTGACGGCCTCAAGCCGGTTTGGCCCCTTCGTCTAGCGGTCTAGGACGCGGCCCTTTCACGGCTGAAACACGGGTTCGAGTCCCGTAGGGGTCACCACCAGCTTCCGGCAGGTGCCAGCACAAAAGGCTGCTGGCATGGCTTGCCCGGACAGTTTAGATATCTCAACCGCATGACCGGCAAGCGCTCCCTTCCGATCGCAGGATTGTCCCTTGCCGCGCTTGCGACGCTGGGCATGGCGATTGCTGGCGTCAATTTCTGGCTGGTTGGCGCTGTGGCGCTGGTCTGGATCGGCTCGTTATGGCTGACCATGCCCGAGCCGGAAGTAGCAGAAATCCGCGTCGACAAGGCCGAAGTTACCCGTGATGCCGTACGCGAGGCGATCGAATCGCTTGGCCAGCCGCTGCTGGTGCTGGAAGCGACACGGATCGTGATGGCCAATGCCGCAGCGCGCGAGGCGCTGGGTGCCCATATCCAGGGCCAGGACGCCCGGATTGGCCTGCGCCACCCTGATGCCATGCGGCTGCTCGACATGGGTGATGGCGAATCGGTTACCATCAGCGGCTTCACTGGAACCCGCAGCCTCTGGCAACTGACCCGCCGCTCGATCAACCGCCAGCGCTGGATCATCGAACTGGCCGACCGCACGATTGAAGCGGACGTCAGCCGCGCCCACACCGATTTCGTCGCCAATGCCAGCCACGAGCTACGCACGCCGCTCGCCGCGATCATTGGCTATGCCGAGACTCTTGAGGAAGGCGGCCCCAGCGTCGATGCCGAGGCGCACCAGCGGTTCTTGGGCATCATCCTGCGCGAGGCACGGCGGATGCTCTCGCTGGTCGAAGATCTGCTGTCACTGAGCCATGCCGAAGCGGAAAAGCATGACCGGCCGACCGAACTGCTCGATCTGGGCAAGCTAGCGGCTCGGGTTGTAGGCGAAGTGGCAACGCTGCGCGGCAAGGAGCGCGTGCAACTGATTGCAGCAGTTGAGGGCGCCGAAATTGCCGGTGATGCCACCCAGCTTGAGCAATTGCTGCGCAACCTGATCGACAACGCACTGAAATATGGCGCCGACGAGTCGCCGGTCGAAATAAGCGTCGCGTCCGATAGCCAACGCAGTGTGGTGCTGAGCGTCACTGATCATGGGCCGGGTATTGCCCCGGAACACCTCCCGCACCTCACCCGGAGGTTCTACCGCACCGATCCCGGGCGCAGCCGTGCATCCGGAGGAACGGGGCTTGGGCTGGCCATTGTTAAACACATTGTCGAGCGCCACCGCGGACGGCTCGATATAACCAGCACGCTTGGCCAGGGCACAACGGTATCCGTCCTTATGCCGCATCGCCCTGACGCTGATCATTTGTCATAAACCTGTCATGAAAGTCCTCCACTGCACTCCCATACCTGCTAATAGGAGGGCGATTCCATGACCAAGACCAAGCTGATCATCGCTGCCGCCAGTGCGACCTTGCTGGCCGCCTGCGGCTCCCAGTCCACTTCGCGTGACCAGATCCGCGCCGTCGGTTCTTCGACCGTTTATCCCTTTGCCAAGGCGATTTCAGATTCGCTTGCCAAGTCGAACGCCGAGTTCAAATCGCCGATCATCGAATCGACCGGCACCGGTGCCGGCATGAAGCTGTTCTGCTCGGGCGTCGGCGTGCAGCATCCGGACATCGTCAACGCGTCGCGCCGTATCAAAAAGTCCGAGTTCGAGGACTGCCAGAAGAACGGCGTAAAGGACATTATCGAGATCCAGGTTGGCCTTGACGGCATTGCCTTTGGCGAGGCCAAGGATGGCCCCTCGATCCCGCTGACCCAGGCCGACGTTTACAAGGCCCTGGCGGCCAACCCGTTCGGCAAGCCGCAGACCGCCAAGACCTGGGCTGACGTTAACCCTGCCCTGCCGGCGATCCCGATCCTGGTCTATGGACCGCCATCGACCTCGGGCACGCGTGACGCGCTCAAGGAACTGATCCTGATGAAGGGCTGCGACACCGACCCGGCGATGAAGGCCCTGAAGGACAGCAACAAGGAAGAGCACGAAAAGGTCTGCACCGAAGTGCGTAACGACGGTGCCTATGTCGATGCAGGCGAGAATGACAACCTGATCGTGCAGAAGCTGGAAGCCAATCCCAAGGCCCTGGGCGTGTTCGGCTTCTCCTATCTTGAAGAGAATATGGACAAGCTGAAGGGCTCGCCGATGAACGGCGTCGATCCGACCTATGCATCGATCGCCGATTTCAGCTATCCGGGCGCCCGCCCGCTTTATATCTACGTCAAAGCGGCGCACGTGACTGCGATCAAGGGTCTTAAGGAATTCATGGCGGAATGGGCCAAGAACTGGTCGAAGGGTGGCCTGCTGGCCCGCCAGGGTATGGTCGTTTCGCCGGATGACGTTCAGGCCAAGAACGCTGCCGTGGTCAGCGGACTGACCGTGATGGACGCCAGCAGCCTCAAGTAAGGTAAGAAGAACAGCAGCAACGATGTCGCCAGCCACTCCCCTTCTGCTTGCCCTTGGTTTGGGCCTGATCGCTTGGCTGGCGGCGCGTTCGCGCGCCTGGACTTTCAAGCGCGCGGCACCTGCCGGAACGCGCGCTCCGCTGCACTCACTGCCAAACTATCACGGCTGGTATGTCGCATTGTGGGCGGCCGTACCCGCCGCGATCTTTGCTGTGATCTGGAACGGGATCAGCCCTGGGTTGATTCTGGCACAGGTTACCAGCCACCCAGCTGCCGCCAGCCTGCCCGCCTTTGGCATCGAACGGGATTCAATGCTGGCCGAAGCCTATGCGGTGGCTGCAGGCAGCGCCTTCGGCGCCTTCAACCCTGCTGCCAATGGCCTGGTTGAACCGTTCCGCGAAGCGATCGGCCGGTTCGGCACGATCGGCGTGGTGGTCACGCTGGTCTTGGGTTTTGCCGGCGGCGCTTTTGCCTTTCTGCGCCTGCGCCCAGATTTCACCGCTCGCACCAGCGTCGAACGGGCGGTCCTCGCCGGACTGCTGCTTGCCTCGCTGGTCGCGATTCTGACGACATTCGGCATTGTCGCATCGCTGATCTACGAGACATGGCGCTTTTTCGGCTTCGTGACTCCTGTCGAGTTCCTGCTGGGTACACACTGGGGCCCCGACCCCATGGCCACGCCCGGCGCCAACCTTGGCGAGGATTATGGTGCGATCCCGCTATTCTGGGGCACGATCTTCATCGGCGCGATCATTGCCATGCTGGTGGCGATCCCGCTCGGCCTGATGAGCGCGATTTATTTGACCCAGTACGCCTCAGCCAACGTCCGCAAGTGGATGAAGCCGCTGCTCGAAATTCTCGCCGGCGTTCCGACGGTGGTTTACGGTTACTTCGCAGCGCTCACCGTTGCCCCGCTGGTGCGCGACGCGGCCCAGGCGGTCGGCATTGCCAGCGCATCCAGCGAAAGCGCGATGGCGGCGGGCCTCGTCATGGGCATCATGATCATCCCCTTCGTCTCGTCGATGGCGGATGACAGCATTGCCGCCGTGCCCCAGGCTATGCGCGATGGAAGCCTGGCGCTCGGCGCCACGACTTCGGAAACGATCAAGAAGGTCCTGATTCCGGCCGCGCTCCCCGGCATCGTTGCCGGGATCATGCTGGCTGTCAGCCGTGCAATCGGTGAGACGATGATTGTTGTCATGGCCGCGGGAGCGACCGCCCGGCTCACCGCCAATCCGTTCGAGAGCATGACGACCGTCACCTTCCAGATCGTCGCCATGCTGACTGGCGAAGGCAGCTTCGATCACCCGGCCACGCTCTCGGCCTTTGCCCTGGGTTTCGTGCTGTTCTGCGTCACCCTGGCTCTCAATTTCATCGCCCTGCGCGTCGTCAAGCGGTTCCGCGAAGCTTATGAGTAACGTTTCCTCCACCCGCCTGAAGGCCCGTTACGCCGCCGAGCGCCGCTTCCGCGCGCTGGGTTTGACTGCCGTGGTCTTTTCCGGTCTGGTCCTCGCTTTCCTGTTGATCACCATGACTGCCAACGCAGTCGGCGGTTTCAAGCGGGCTGAATTGCGCTTCGACATCGATCTTGCTGCCAGCGGCATGACGGTCGATCCGGCCAACCTCGCCTCTGGCGATCCAATGGCTCAGCTCGAAGTAGCCGGATTGCCAGCCGTGGTTACGGCCGCCGCGGCCAAGACGCTGGGTGAACAAGCCGCTGCCGAACTCGATCCCCAGGCCTGGCGCGAAGTTGCCCGCGCCATCATCGCCGATCCGGCGCTGCTGGGCAGCAAAGTGACGGCCGGCGTGCCGACCAGCGACGATCTTGCCGCCGCGCTGCGCGGCGACGGCGCCTCGACCGAACTCAAGGCGATTGCCGCGAAACTTGAAACGGAAGGCAAGCTGGCCCGCGTGTGGGACCCCGGCTTCTTGACGCGGGCTGACGCCACAGGTCCGCAAGCCGTGGGCATCTGGGGCGCGCTGAAGGGTTCGATGCTGACGATGTTGGTCACCCTGCTGCTGGCCTTCCCTATTGGCGTGCTGGCAGCGATCTACCTTGAGGAATATGCTCCGCGGAACCGTTGGACCGATGTTATCGAGGTCTCGATCAACAATCTGGCCGCGGTGCCGTCGATCATTTTCGGCCTGCTTGGATTGGCGGTGTTCCTCTGGATCTTCCCCAATTATCGCTCCGCCCCGCTGATCGGGGGGATGACGCTGGCGCTGATGACCATGCCGGTGATCGTGATCTCGGGCCGCAATGCCATCAAGGCCGTACCGCCGTCGATCCGCGATGCGGCTCTGGCGGTTGGTGCCAGCCCGGTCCAGACGGTGTTCCACCACGTCTTGCCGCTGGCCCTGCCCGGTATCCTGACCGGCACGATCATCGGCATGGCCCGCGCTCTTGGCGAAACGGCCCCGCTCCTGATGATTGGGATGCGAGCCTTTGTTGCTTCCCCGCCTGAAGGCTTCACCTCGCCCGCATCGGTCCTCCCGGTGCAGATTTTCCTCTGGTCTGACGAGATTGACCGGGGCTTCGTCGAACGGACTTCTGCAGCCATCATCGTGCTGCTGCTGTTCCTGTTGGTGATGAACGGCCTCGCCATCTACCTCCGCAACCGTTTCGAGAAACGCTGGTAATGTCCACCACCCATCCCCTTGATCCCGTCGCTGCCAAGATCAGCGCGCGCAACGTTTCGATCTATTACGGTGAGAAGCGAGCGATTGATGACGTCTCGATCGACATCCCGACCGAGTATGTGACGGCCTTCATCGGCCCGTCGGGCTGCGGCAAGTCCACCTTCCTGCGCGCGCTGAACCGGATGAACGACACCATCGTTGGTGCTCGTGTCGAAGGCGAGATCACGCTTGATGGCGAGGACATCTACAAATCCGGCATGGACGTGGTGCAACTGCGTGCCCGGGTAGGCATGGTGTTCCAGAAGCCCAACCCCTTCCCCAAGTCGATCTACGAAAACGTGGCCTATGGCCCGCGCATTCACGGCCTGGCCGGAAGCAAGGCCGATCTCGACAACATCGTCGAAAAGTCGCTCAAGCGCGCTGGCCTGTGGGAAGAAGTCAAGGATCGCCTGGCCGATAGCGGAACTGCCCTCTCGGGCGGTCAGCAACAGCGCCTGTGCATCGCCCGCGCGATCGCGGTCGATCCCGAAGTGATCCTGATGGACGAGCCCTGCTCGGCGCTTGACCCGATTGCGACCGCCCGCATCGAGGAACTGATCGGCGAGCTGAAGGGGCGTTACGCCATCGTCATCGTCACCCACTCCATGCAACAGGCTGCGCGCGTTTCGCAGCGCACCGCCTTCTTCCACCTCGGCAAGATGGTGGAATACGGCAAGACCAGCGACATCTTCACCAATCCCCGCGAAGAGCGGACCAAGGATTACATTACTGGCCGTTACGGCTGAGGCAGGAAGCATGGCACAGGAACATACCGTCAAGGCCTTCGACGAGGACATCACCCGACTGCGCGGTCTGATCGCCGAGATGGGCGGACTGGCCGAAGTCTCACTGGCAGAAGCGATGGAAGCCCTGGTTAAGGGCAACAGTGAACTAGCCAAGGGTGTCATCGCCCGCGACAAGCGGATCGATTCGCTTGAAGCCGAAGTCGACAAGCTGGCTGTCCGCGTGATTGCCTTGCGCGCGCCGATGGCGGACGATCTGCGCGAAGTCATCGCCGCGCTGAAGATTGCCGGCGTGATCGAGCGGATCGGCGACTATGCCAAGAACATCGCCAAGAGCACGGACAAGATCGAGAGCCGCAAGAAGTTCGAACCACTGACCCTGATCCCAGCCATGGCCGAAGTGGCGGGGGAAATGGTGCATGATGTGATGACCGCCTTTGCCGCCCGCGACGCCGCGCTGGCAGCCGAGATCGTGGCCCGCGACGATAAGGTGGACGCCTTCTACAACTCCATCTTCCGCAATCTCGTCAGCCACATGATCGAGAACCCCTCGTCGATCAGCAGCGCAGCCGAATTGCTGTTCGTTGCCCGAAATATTGAGCGGATCGGGGATCATGCGACCAATGTTGCGGAAATGGTCCACTATGCCGCGACCGGCGCCTATCTGACCGACCGGGAAGATCTGGCAGGAGCCTGATCATGACCAAAGCACGCCTGCTGCTGGTCGAAGACGATCCGGCACTGGCGGAACTGCTGGAATTCCGCTTCACGGCGGAAGGCTATGCCGTGTCCGTCACACCCGATGGCGACGAGGCCCTGCTCCTCGCGCAGGAGGAAGCACCCGATCTCGTTGTGCTCGACTGGATGGTAGAGGGGACCAGCGGGATCGAGGTCTGCCGCCGGCTGCGGCGGGACAAGGCCACCGCTCACGTACCAATCATCATGCTGACCGCGCGTGGCGCAGAAGATGACAAGATACGCGGGCTGGAAACCGGCGCTGACGATTATCTGACCAAGCCCTTTAGCCCACGCGAGCTGCTGGCGCGGGTCAATGCAATCATGCGCCGGATCCGGCCGGCCCTGGCTGGTGAGACGCTGACCGTGGGCGATCTTTCGCTCGATGCGACCGCACACAAGGTCCTGCGCCGCGGCCAGGTTATTGCGCTCGGGCCAACCGAGTTCCGCCTGCTCAAATTCTTCATGGAGCATCCCGGGCGCGTGTTCAGCCGTGGCCAGCTGCTGGATGCGGTCTGGGGCACCGAGAGCGAGATCGAACTGCGGACAGTGGATGTCCACATCCGCCGCCTGCGCAAAGGGATCGAGATAGACGGTGCACCCGATCCGGTCCGCACTGTTCGCTCGGCCGGTTACTCGCTCGAAGCTGTCTGAATAGCTACATACGTGGCAGATTGCCGCGGCATTGCGGCAATCCTGAACGACACCGGAAAAAGAAAAGGCCGCCTCCTGTTCAGGAAGCGGCCCCTCTCCTTGCCCCCGGAGGGGCGAGACGTTTTGCTAGGCTCAATCCAGCTTCGCACCCGGCAGCGGCGGAACCGGCTGCGGCGGAGCGTCTGCATCCTGTTCGTGCACTTCCACCAGGCCGCGGCCGACATGGCTCTTGCGGCGGCCGTAGGAGAAGTAAACTACCAGGCCGATCAATGCCCAGGCCAGGAACATCAGTTCTGTGTAACCCGACAGGTTGAAGAACAGGTAGGCGCAGCCGACCACCGCCGCCGGACCTACCAGCCAGATCGCCGGAGTACGGAACGGACGGTGACGATCCGGAGCGGTACGGCGCAGGATCAGCACACCGATTGCCACGGTCATGAAGGCGAACAGCGTACCCGAGTTCGAGATGTCAGCCAGCTGGCCGACTGGGAAGAAGGCGGCAGCGAAAGTCACGAAGATACCGGTGATAATGGTCACAACGTGCGGCGTCTTGAACTTCGGGTGCACCTTGGCCAGGCCTTCCGGCAGCAGGCCGTCACGCGCCATGACGAAGAAGATGCGAGTCTGGCCGAACAGCATCATCAGCACGACCGAAGGCAGCGCGAGGAAGGCCGCGAGGCCAATCAGGTTGCCGACATTGACATAGCCGATTTCACGCAGGACGTGGGCCAGCGCCTCGTCCGAGCAGACCAACGGGACATTGCCGGCTCCCGTCAGGGCAGCACACTGGGCCTGCAGTTCCTTGCTGCCCGCAGCCAGCACTTCACCAGCAGCACCAAACACCGGCTGCGCGCCAACCGCGCCAATCGCACCGGCCGCGACCAGGAGGTAGAAGATGGTGCAGATCACGAGGCTGCCGATCAGACCGATCGGCATGTTGCGCTGCGGGTTCTTGGTTTCCTCAGCTGCGGTGGACACCGCATCGAACCCCACATAGGCAAAGAAGATCGAGGCTGCCGCCGCCGAAACCCCTGCGAAACCGAGCGGCGTGAAGGGCTCGAAATTCTCCATCTTCATCACCGGCAGGGCCAGGATGATAAAGGCAGTGAGCGCGACCACCTTGATCACCACCAGCACGGCGTTGAACGTGGCCGATTCCTTGGTGCCGATCACCAGCAGAGCGGTCACCAGCAGTGCGACGAAGATCGCCGGCAGGTTGATCCCGCCGCCAACGGCCGCGAAGGCGCCCTTGGTGAAGAAGGTCGGCAACTCGATCCCTAGGCCCGATTGCATCAGGCCAACGAAATAGTTGGACCACCCGACCGAGACCGCCGAGGCGGCGATCGCATATTCAAGGATCAATGCCCAACCCACGATCCAGGCGACAATTTCACCCATCGAGGCATAGGAATAAGTATAAGCGGAGCCGGAAACCGGCACCATCGAGGCCATTTCCGCATAGCACAAGGCTGCCACAGCGCAGACGAAACCAGCGATGATGAAGCTGATCATCATCCCCGGCCCAGCCTTTTGAGCGGCTTCGGCAGTCAACACGAAAATACCGGTACCGATGATCGCACCGATGCCCAGCATGGTCAGCTGGAACGCACCGAGCGAACGGTGGAGCGATTTCTTTTCAGCTGTGGCCAGAATGGCGTCGAGTGATTTGACGCGACCGAACATGCAATTCCCCTAGAATGGCGCGGCCGGATGCCTTGTCCGGCCGGTCGTTAGCTATGGCGGGGGAAGCTAGCGCCATGTATCTCATTGGCAAGCGCTAAAAGCCGGGCCTTCCCCAGCTTTGCGAGAGCGTCTAAGGCCTGTTCATGTCCACGACCTTCCAGCTCGACACGGCCACCAGCCGCGCCAACCCCACGCCAGCGCCGATGAAGCGGCTGACTATCCCTGCAATCCGCAAGCGCAAGGTGGATGGCGTGACAGCGGAACCGGTCGTGATGCTTACCGCTTACACCGCCCGTCAGGCCCAATTGCTCGATGCCCACTGCGACCTGTTACTCGTGGGGGATTCGCTGGGCCAGGTGATTTATGGCCTGCCCAGTTCGGTCCCGGTCACGCTAGATATGATGGCGGCGCATGGCGCGGCCGTGGTGCGCGGCTCCTACCATGCTGCCGTAGTGGTCGACATGCCGTTCGGTGCTTACGAAGCCTCGCCGCAACAGGCCTTTGAAAGTGCCGCCCGGCTGCTCAAGGAAACCGGTTGTGCGGCGGTCAAGCTCGAAGGGGGGGCGGCCATGGCCGAAACGGTCGCCTTTCTGACCCAGCGCGGCATCCCTGTGATGGGGCATGTGGGATTGACGCCGCAAGCCGTCAACGTGCTAGGCGGCTACAATGCCCGCGGCCGCAGCGAGGCCGAGGCGGCCAAGATCGTCGCCGATGCCAAGGCGTTGGACGAGGCTGGAGCCTTTGCGATTGTCGTGGAAGGCGTGGTCGAACCAATTGCGATTGCTGTTACGCGGGCTGTTTCCTGTCCCACCATTGGCATTGGCGCGTCGGCCCAGTGCGATGGTCAGGTGCTCGTGACCGAGGATATGCTTGGCATGTTCGAGCGCGTACCCCGCTTCGTGAAGCGGTATGAAGAAATTGCCGAAACGATTTCGGCTGCGGCGGCGCGTTATGCAGCCGAAGTTCGGGACAGATCGTTCCCGGGGATTGAACAGACCTACCAGCCGAAATAGGGCGGGTCCCTGAAGGAAGGTGGGGACCAATGCTGCTGCGCTATTACAAGTTTTCGATGGTGTTCACGCTCGTCTGCCTTGCGCTGGGCGTGTGGTACGGATGGGCACAGTCCGGCAGCCTGGCCGCCACGGCTTCGATGCTGTGGATCATCTTTGTCCTGTCGATCCTGGAAGTCTCGCTGTCCTTCGACAACGCCGTGGTCAATGCCGCAGTGCTCAAGGACATGGACGAGGTCTGGCAGCAACGGTTTCTGACCTGGGGTATGCTGATCGCTGTCTTCGGGATGCGAATCATTTTTCCGCTGGCGATTGTTGCAGTGGCGGCTGGCCTTGGGCCGATGGACGCGGTGACGCTATCGCTCAACAGCCCGGAAGAATACGAGCGCATAGTCTCCAGCGCCCATGTTGGTATTGCTGGCTTTGGCGGCGCTTTCCTGGCCATGGTCGGCCTGTCGTTCTTCTTCGATGGCGAGAAAGACGTCCACTGGATCGCCTGGATCGAGGAAAAGCTGAGCATTGTTTCCAACATCAAGGCCGCCGAAATCGCGCTCCTGCTGCTCGTGATCTATGGCATCTCGACCCTGCTTCCAGAGGGCGATGCCCTGACCTTCATGGTGTCCGGGACGCTCGGTCTGGTCACCTTCATCGCGGTCGAGGCGATCTCGACGATTCTCGAAATGCGCGAGGAAGCGCTGAAGCTCCAAGGTGCGGTTGTAAGGTCAGGCCTTGGTGGGTTCCTCTATCTCAACATCCTCGACGCCTCGTTCAGTTTCGACGGCGTGATTGGCGCCTTCGCGCTATCGAATAACATGGTGGTGATCGCGCTCGGCCTGTCGATCGGCGCGATGTTCGTCCGTTCAATGACGATCCACTTGGTGAAGCAGGGGACGCTGGCCGAATACCGCTATCTCGAACACGGTGCCTTCTGGGCGATCATTGCGCTGGGCGGGATCATGCTGTTTTCGGCAGTCATGCACATACCCGAAACAGTCACCGGGTTGATCGGGGCGGTGCTGATCGGGCTGTCGCTGTGGTGGTCGATTCGCCACAACCGGCGCAATCCAGATATCGAGATCGAAGCAGCCGTCAGGGCCGATTGAGCCGGTTGGCAATCGGCGCGGCGAGCACGAGCTGCAACAGGTGATAGAGCAGGATCGGCAGCAGCACGATACCGGCGACGGCGGGCGGAAACAGGACCGTGGCCAGCGGCGCCCCCATGGCGATGCTCTTTTGCGCCCCGGCAAACAGGAACGAAATGCGATTGGGCCGGTCCAGACGGATTGATCCGCCCACCAGCCAAGCACCAAGGTGACCAAATAGCAGGAACAGGGCTGTCCCGCCCGCCAACCAGCCCCACCCGGCACCGTCAATCAGCGCCCAGAAGCGTTGCTCAACCGCACCCGAAAAGGCGACATAGACCGCGATCGCGATCGAGGTGCGGTCCATCCGCGTCACCAGCGGGCGATTGTTCCGGGCCCAATCGCCAAGCCAGCGCTGCATGGCTTGCCCAAGCAGGAAGGGGATCAGAAGGATCGTCACGACCTTGAGCAGGCCCGACGCATCGAATTCGGTCGCCCCGCTCCCCGCCAGCAAGGAAAACAGCGGTGCGGTCAGGAAAACGCCCAAGATGTTTAGCAAGGCCGCCGCGACGACGGAACTGGCGACATTACCCCCTGCCAATGAGGAATAGGCTGTGGCTGACTGCACGGTCGATGGCAGGCAGCCCAGGAAGAGGAAGCCCAGCGCAAGCAGTGGCGGCATCCAGCCCTGCCCGCCCTGCCACAACAGCCAACCGGCCAACCCCATCGCTCCGAACACCCAACCAGCCAGCGGCCAGAGCAGACGATGGTTGCCAATCCCGGCCCTTACCTCTCCGCGCGGCAGGCGCAGGCCATTGAGGAAGAACAGCAGGAACACCGCCGCATTGGCGACAAACTGGGCTGTTTGGTGGGCAGCACCGTGGACTGGCAGAACCAGTGCCAGCCCGATCGCCAGCGCAAGCAGCCGCACCATCGGATCGATGCGGCTCAGCAAGTGTTTAACGCCCCGCCAGCTTCACAGGGGGCGCCGGCGTGGCCGAGAAGCGCGGCGCCGGGGCCGGCTGCACCATGCCGCCATCTTCGACAAAGGTACCGCGCGCAGTGTTGTGCGGATGCTGCGGTGCTTCCTTGAGGCTGAGCACCGGGGCAAAGCAGATGTCGGTCCCGTCCATGATCGCGCACCATTCGTCACGGGTCTTGGTCAGGATCAGTGCGGTCATCCGCTCCTTGAGCTCATCCCACTTCATCGGGTTCATCTGCTGGGCAAAGTCGGGATCGCCAGCCAGCCCGGTCTTTTCCAGCAGGATCGCGTAAAACTGCGGTTCGATCGATCCGAGCGAAATATACTTCCCGTCCTTGGTTTCATAAGTGTCGTAGAAATGGGTCCCGCTGTCGAGCAGGTTGACCCCGCGCTCATCGCGCCACTGGCCGTTGCCAAGAAAGGTATAGGTCATGGCCGAGAGGATCGCTGCACCATCGACCATGGCACAATCGACGACCTGACCGGCGCCACCCGAACGGGCGTGCAGGATGCCAGCAACGACACCAAAGGCCAGCATCATGCCACCACCACCAAAATCGCCCACGGCATTGACCGGGAAGGTTGGTTTCTCACCCTTGCGGCCATAGGAATGGAGCGCCCCGGACAGGGCGATGTAGTTGATGTCGTGCCCGGCCAGCGGGGCCATCGGCCCGTCTTGTCCCCAGCCAGTCATCCGCCCGATTACCAGTTTGGGATTGATGCCCAGCAGCACGTCGGGGCCAATGCCCATCCGCTCGATCACACCCGGCCGGTACCCTTCAATCAGCGCATCAGCGCTCTTAATCAGCTCTTTGAGTTGCGCAATTGCGGCTGGATCCTTGAGATCCAGCTCGATCCGTTCACGATTGCGATTCAGGATGTCGCGGTTCCCGCCATCGCCAAAGCGGCTGGAAGTTCCCGGCCGTTCGACCCTGACCACACGTGCCCCGTGATCGGCCAGCATCATGCCGCAGAACGGACCGGGTCCGATCCCCGCCAGTTCGATCACCGTAACCCCCGCCAGAACACCACCCGCCATACTGTTTCGCTCCGAATTTAATCGCGCGATTAGTTTTGACGGCAGCCGACCGCCTTGTCGAGAGGCAAGTGCTCAACGTTTCCCCAGATCGGCCTGCCCCTGGCGCAACAGCGGATTATCACCCAGCACTTTTCGCGCTTTCGCAAGCAGCTGGGCGGCCTGATCCCTGTCACGCTTCAACCTGGCCAGCGCCATCCCGCGAGCCTGAGCGGCGATGCCGCTGGCGCGCTGGATACGGTGCGCCTTGGCAGCGCTGGTAAGCGCCGCTTCGCCATCATCGGCGCGCAGTTGGGCCAGGGATAGATCGGCCAGCAGTCGCACGTCACGATGGCCGGACCGGGCAGAGACATTGTCATAGAGCGAGACGGCCTGCGCCCAGTCACCGCTCGCGCCTGCCCCACCGGCCGCGAGCCGTCCAGCCAGCAGACTGTCAGGGAAGCCGTTCTGATAGCGCGCGGCGGCCGCAATGGCACCGCCGCCTGCACCGGTCGCCTCCAGCGCCAGCACGGCTCGCAGCATCAGCCATTCAGGATAGCGGACCAGCGCTGCCCGATCATAAAACCCAAAGGCCGGTGCGAGCGACTGCCGCGCATAGTCTGCATCGGCACGCAGGACGAGCCCTTCGAACGAATCCGGACGGCGTTCGATGGCAGCCAGCGGATCACGCCCGGCAATGGCCATCACCGGCGGCATAGTGGCCGCAGCGGCACGATCCAGCCAAGGCGCCGCAGCGGCGCGATCGCCGGTCTGTTCGTAGGACCGGCCCAGTATGGTCAGGAGGTGCGCCGATGCATCGGCCCTGGCGGCGAGCGGCTGGAAACGCTCGCGCAGCGCGGTGTGATCGCCATTGGCCAGCAATGCGGCGGCATATAGGGCCTGGACGCGCGGATTGGCTGGCTGGCGGCGATCGAGCCGCTCGAGCACCTCTACTGCCATGGTCGTGTTGCCAGCTTCAAGCTCAAGTGCGCCGTTTAGCAGCATTGCGGCCGGCAAATCGCCCAGCCGGTTCTCAAGCCGGGTTAGCAGGCTGCGGGCCAGGTCAATCTTACCAGCGCGCGCCGCCATCACGGCCTGGAAGTACAGCGGGAGCGGACTGCGCGGATCAAGCCGATGCAGCTCGCGCGCGACGACGAGCATGTCGCGCATACGTCCGGTCTCGCCCAGTACCGCAGCATAGCCGGCTAGCAGGGCAGTATCCTCCGGCGCCACTTCCAGTCCGCGCTGGTACACCGCCGATGCCGCCACTGGCCCCACACTATCACGCAGCAGTTCGGCCCGCAGTTCAATCGCGCGCGGCTCTTCCGGCCCGAATTCGAGTGCCCGATCTGCGGCCTCGATCGCCCCGAAGTGCTCGCCCCCGACATAGCGCATCCGGGCAATGTCGACCCACAGCACCGGATCGCGCGGGGTCAGCGCCAGGGCCTTGTCAAAGGCTTTGCCCGCCTCCGCCAGATTGCCCTGCATTTGTTGGAGACGGCCGGTCATCCGCCAGCCGAGCGCCGCATCGTGCGTGGTAAAGCGCCCCGGCAACAGCCATTCGGCGGCCTTGGCCGGATTGTTCTGCAGCAGGTAGGCCTGTCCCATGCGGGCCGCGATGTCCGTCCGGCTGGCGCCCGCCGCCAGCGCCTTCTTAAGCGCCGCCTCCAGCGCAATGCCGTCGCCCTGCAGTGCCGCTGCCTCGGCCTGGGCGAGCGGCACCCGTGCAGCCTCTGGTCTGGCACCCAGCGGAACGGCCAGTAAAGCCGCCGCCAGACCCAGCGCGAGATGCGCAGGAAGGCGGCGGGCTTCAGGCATGGAGATCGTATTGCTTCAACAGGTCATAAAGCGTCGGGCGGCTGATCCCGAGCAGCTTGGCGGTATTGGAAATGTTGCCTTCGCACCGTGCCAGCGCGTGACGGATTACCCGGCGGTCGGCCGCCTCACGTGCGGACTTGAGATTGAGCACATCATCCTCGCCCTCGTCCTTGCCATGAAGATCAAGGTCCGCCGCGCCCACCAGCTTGCCATCAGCCATGATCACCGCCCGCTTCACGCGGTTTTCCAGTTCGCGGACATTGCCCGGCCAGGCCCAGGCATCGATCGCCGCCAGCGCATCGGGCGCAAAGCCTTTGACCTGTGGATTCATCTCGCGGGAAAAACGGGTCAGAAACGATTTGGCCAGCAGCGCAGCATCGCCCGGACGCTCGGCCAGGCTGGGGATCTTCACCACGATTTCAGCGAGGCGATAGAACAGGTCCTCCCGGAAACTGCCGGCGGCGATCATCGCTTCAAGGTCTTGGTGGGTGGCGCAGACTATCCGGGTGTCGACCGCAATCGACTTGCGCGACCCGATCCGCTCGATCACCCGCTCCTGCAGGAACCGCAGCAATTTGACCTGTAGCGGCAGCGGAATGTCCCCCACTTCATCGAGGAACAGAGTCCCGCCCTGGGCCTGCTCGATCTTGCCCTCCGTGGTCTTGACCGCGCCGGTAAAGGCCCCCTTCTCATGCCCGAAGAGTTCGCTTTCCAGCAGGTTTTCCGGGATCGCCGCGCAATTGATCGCCACGAAGGCCCCGCCGGCCCGGTCACTCGCCTCGTGCAGTCCGCGCGCCAGCAATTCCTTGCCGGTGCCACTGGCACCAAGCAGCATGACCGAAACGTTGGTATTGGCGACCCGCTCAATAGTCCGCGCAACCTTGACCATCTCAGGCGCACCGGTGATCAGCCGCCCAAGCACCTTGTTGCCCTGATCACTCTTGCTGGCCAGCTGGCGATTTTCCGCCTCGATCTGGTGCAGGCGGAAGGCCCGCTGGACGATCAGCCCAAGCGTGTCGATCTCGACCGGCTTCTGATAGAAATCATAAGCCCCGCGCGCGATCGCCTGCAGCGCGCTTTCGCGCGCACCGTGACCCGAAGCAACGATCACCTTGGTGTCCGGTTTCAACGCCATGATCTCGTCAAGCACGGCAAAGCCCTCAGTGGTCCCGTCGGGATCAGGTGGCAGGCCGAGATCGAGGGTGACCACCGCCGGCTCTTCGGCCCGCAGCGCCGCCAGCGCAGCGCTCCGGTCCCCGGCAATGATTACCGTGTAGTCGGGATAGGCCCACTTTAGCTGGGCCTGGAGTCCGGCATCGTCTTCGACGATCAGCAGCTTGGGTTTGGGATCGCTCATCACGCCACCTTGGAATTGAAATTGCGTAGTGCTGCCGCTGCTTCAGCCAGCGGCAGGCGGATCGAGAAGCGCGAGCCGAGGCCTTCGCGGCTCTCGACATCGAGCCGCCCGCCCATCGCCCGAACCAGCTCGCGGGCTTCATAGGCACCGATGCCGAATCCGCCCGACTTCGTCGAAACGAACGGCTTGAAAAGCCCGGTGCGGACGAATTCCGCGCTCATGCCGCTGCCGGAATCGATCACTTCGATCAGGCCGTTAAGCCCGTCGGACACGACCTGGACAAACACCGGGCTATCGGCCGGGCTGGCATCGATCGCGTTTTGAACCAGATGTACCAGAACCTGCTCAAGCAATTCATCGCGGCCCGACACCAGGCATGGTTCGGATTTCACCAGTTCGACCCGGCTGGACGCGCGGAACTGGGCCACAACGCGCTGCGCGACCTGATCGGCCGCGACCGGGACCGGACTGTCGACACTGGTTGTGCCGTAACGTGACAGCCGCGCGAGCAAGGCATTAAGCTTGTCCGCAGCATTGCGCAGGGTCACCAGCATGTCGGCCCGGAACTCGGGATTTTCGGCATGGGCTTCAGCATTGCGCGCCAAGAGGCCAAGCTGGCTGGCAAGGTTCTTGATGTCATGCATGACGAAGGCAATGCGGCGGTTGAAATCGTCAAACCGGCTGGCCTCGGCAAGGGCCTCCTGCCCGGCCTGCTCGGCAAGGTAGCTGGCAAGCTGCTGGCCTGCCACGCGGAGCAAGTCGAAATCCTCCCAATCGAGCCGGCGGCCGAGCGGGGGTCGCGCCAGGACGACCATCCCGACCAGTCGCTCGAAGTGGTGAAGTGGCACCAGCGCCCAAGCGCGTGGCTCAGCCAGGAGCCAGTCCGGCGTAGCCAGCTGCGGGGCAGCCCAGTCTGTGCGGTCCGGCGCATCAGGGCTGCGGAGCTCATCAAGGTCGACGATGAACCCGCCCGAACGATCCGCTTCAAAGGCACGAACCGCGGCTATACCGAGCGCCGTGCCTGGCACGTCTGCGGTCGGCCACTGCCAGCGCGCCGCCAGGGCCAGTTCGCCGCTGTCGGTCGCGGTAAGCAGTAGGCCGGCCGGGCTGTCCGTCATGTCGGCGACAGCACGGATCACGCGTTCGTGCAGCGCTGCACCGCCGGTGCCGCCCCGTCCCATCGTCAGGGTGAAACGCAGCCATTCTTCTCGGTAATCATAGCGGTGCTGGAACAGATGCTTGGCCAGGGTCACCCGCAACCGGGCGCGCATCACCCGGGACGAGGCAAACCCGGCCAGGACCACTGCCACGGCTCCGGCAAACATCAGTTGCAGCTCTGCCGCAACCTCTTGCCCCACCCAGGCCAGCCAGCGGGCGATCACCACCATGAACACGAGATAGGCGCCGACGATCATCAGCGAGGCAGACTGGAACATGACAGCGCGTGACGGATTGAACCGCAGCATTTCGCTGCCGCGCCGCATTCCAATCACCAGCAACAAGCCGATGGCCAGCGCCACTGCCCCGCGCAAGGCCGCCAGTCCGTCCGGCGTCGCGGCAATCAGATAGGACACGGTATAGAGATTGAGATCGAACCCCCACATCGTCGCCAGCGCCAGTGCCGGCCAGCGCAGCCCCAGTCGGGCTTCGGCTGACGCGCCGCCATAGAGGTTGTGGACCAGCATCAGCCCGCCAGTCGCCACCAGCAGCCGCAGCAGGGTCAGCGAGTGGAAAGCGATCTGGGTCAGGACCGTGCCGTAAACACCCACCGCCAGGGCGACTTCCACACCCATCTGCAAGGTTTCGACACAGGCCAGCACGGCCAACAAGGGACGCACCGGCACCAGGCTGGTATGGCGCCCGTCAATCGCGAACATCCGGTAGATGGCAAACAGCCAGGCCAGATTGCGCAGACTGTCGGCCAGTTCCGTGGCAATCGAGCCGGGACCGGTCAGCGCCCCAACCAGCGCCCACAGTCCCGTGACGCCGAGAGCCATGACCAGGGCCAGACGAGCCGGCCCGAACCGACCGCTGCTGGCCTGCATCCGCCCTGCCGCCACCAGGGCAGCAAAAGCACCGGTGCCCCAGGCCAGCGCGGCCATGACGCTCCAGACGCCGATGCTTGCGCTCATTACCGTGCCCCCTCGTTCCAGAGCACAACACGCAGCGTTTGCAGCAGGATCAGCAGGTCAAGGAACGGTGTGTAGTTCTTGGCATAATAGAGGTCATATTCGAGCTTGTGACGCGAATCCTCGATCGAGGCGCCATAGGGATAATTGATCTGCGCCCAGCCGGTGATCCCGGGCTTGACCATATGGCGCTCGGCATAGAACGGCAGCTTTTCCTCGAGATCGGCGACAAATTCGGGACGCTCGGGCCGCGGTCCGACAAAGCTCATCTCGCCCTTCAGCACCGACCAGGTCTGCGGCAGTTCGTCGATCCGGGTCTTGCGAATGAAATTGCCAATACGGGTGACGCGCGGATCATCCTTGCTGGCCCACTGCGCTCCCGCCGCCTCGGCATCGGTGCGCATCGAGCGTAGCTTGATGACGTCGAAATGCTGACCGTAGAGGCCCACGCGGGTCTGACGGTAGAAGGCCGGGCCGCGGCTATCCAATTTGACCAGCAGGGCGAACAGCACGATCAGCGGCGCACTGAGCAGCAGCAGCGCGGCACTGGCAAAGATGTCGAAGATCCGTTTCACTGCACTCGAAAAAGCGCGACCAGAAGAGAAGCCGTCTGAAAAGATCAGCCAGCTCGGGTTCACCGTATCGAGATCGACGCGACCGGTTTCGCGTTCGATGAAACTGGAGAAATCGTTGACGTGGACCCCGGTGGTCTTGATCCGCAGCAGATCGTTGAGCGGCAGTGAATTGCGGCGCTCTTCGAGTGCGAGCACAACCTCACTGGCGCCAAGGCTCTCAACAAACCGGGTAAGATTGTGGATCGCCGAGCGTGAGATGGCCTCCTCAACCACGGGCGGCGCCTCGGTCATGGCGACGTAGCCGACGATCGCAAAGCCGCTTTCGGGGCGCTCGGACAACAGCCGCAAGCGGTTGGCCCGTTCTCCCGCGCCCAGCACCAGTACCCGGCGGCGAAAGGCAGAAGCTCCCAGCATACCGCCGACCACGAGGCGGTTCATGACCAGCGCAAAGACCGCGCCCAGCATTGCGTAAGCCAGCGTCGAGCGCCAAAAATTTCCGCCGCCCAGGACAAAATCGAGGAAAGCAATACCAATGATGCCGAACGAAATCGCGACGAGAAGCCGCGCCGTGGCATAGCGCATCGATCGCAGCGCTTCCGCGCCATAGACACCAACCGCAATCATGGCCGCCAGCACAACCAGGGTAAAGCCGCTGAGCTGGAGGAACCGGTCGGAGCTCGAACCAGGATCCATGCCGATCTGGCTTGCCCGCAGCCGCCACGAGATGTCGCCCGCCACATAGAGCAGCATCACGTCGATCAGCCCCAGCAGGATCACCGCGTGCGGGATGTAATGTTTGAACAGCCGGATCATGCCCATCCGGCTTAACGTGGACATATGAAATGTCGGTAAACTTTACAGGGCAGCCATGACAGCCGCCACCCGCCCCCTAAGGGGGCGTGTTACCCGGCAAAATCGAACGGGGTCAGGCCGCGGGTGCGTTCGTCAAAGGCCAGCGCCACACCGCGCGGCGGCAGCGATCGTTGCCCGCAGTCCTGCCGATGGCACCCGCCACAGCCCGGACCGATCGGGACTGCGCCCAATGGATCGAGCGACAGGCCGCGCGCCTGGGCAAGACTGGCCGCCAGCCGCGCCTCCAGACCAAGAGCCACCACAAACCGGCCGCCCTCTCCCTCCGTGGCGCCACTACCATCGACCGTGCGCGCAATGGTAAGCCATTGGCTGGCAGTGCCATTCGGTTCCTGAAACTCGGCCAGCTGGACGCACAGCTGCCCGGCACGCTCGAAAGCCCGATGCGCCACCCACAGCGGGCAGCCCGTTTCGCTGTCAAGCAACGCGGTCCCGCTTGCGCCGGCATAGCGCTTGGAAAACTGGCCGGCCCGATCGACTCGTGCCATGAAGAACGGCAGGCCGCGTTGGCCGACCTGCTGCAGCGTGGTCAGACGATGTGCCAGCTGCTCGAACCCCACACCAAAGCGGCGCTGCAGGATCGGCAAGTCATAACCGGTGGCCTCGCAGGCCCGGATCAGCCGCCCATAGGGCATCAGCACCGCCGCCGCGAAATAGGCTGCGAGGTGGCGCCGGAACAACCGCCAGGCCGAACGGTCCGTGAACTGCGCGCCATTGGCAATTGCCGCAATCTCGTCGCGTTGCTCCAGCATGGCCAGCTGCAGGGCAATCTGGAAATTGCGCGACGAAGGGTCGAGCCGTTCGGACAGCTGCAATTGCCGCGCATGGAAATCGAGCCGACGCAGCGCGTCCGGCATGACTTCGACCGGGAGAATCCGCACAGCGATCTGGTGCTTTTGCCGAAGACGCTCGGCGAGCGCCGCCCCCGTGTCGGCATTCGACAGGCGTAGTTCGTCGGCCAAGGCTTCCGCAGCCGCGTCCAGATCGGGAAAATGGTTGCGCCAGCGCTCGATCTCGCGGCGGACCAGCTCCATCGGCTCATCGGCAGTCGATACCGCCGCCCCGGTGCCAGCATCGAACAGACGCGCAAAGGCGATCGCGGCTTGGGGCGCGGCACTCAGCCACTCGGCAAGTTCGTCCCGGTCGATTGCCAGATCGGCAAAGCGGGCATCCGCCAGCCGCCGCCGCAAGCCATCGACCCCGCCCACCACTTCGTCCTGGCGCAGACTACGCGGGTCGAAGTCAAAGGCTTCAGCAAGCCTTACCAGCAACTTGGCTGACAGCGGGCGCTGGTTGCGCTCGACAAGATTGAGATAGCTCGGTGAAATGCCCAGCTGCGCCGCCATGGCGGTCTGGGTCAGGCCCTGGCGACGACGCAAGCGGCGAATTGCAGGACCAGCGAGAACGGCAGTATCGACCATGACGCCCATTTGTCATATTTGTTACAGTTTTGCAAGCCATCATCGCTTTTGTGCGTCACCAAGACAAGTTTTTCTGTAATTTGTTTTACCAATCAACGCGGACTCGGGTTAGCCAACAGGCAAGCCACTTATTGGAGTCCGTCATGTCCTACACCGATATCCTCGCCGCTGCTGACAGCCAGATTTCCCGCAATTCCAACTGGGACGGGATCAGCGCCGAATCGGTTGCCCGCATGCAGCTGCAGAACCGGTTCAAGACCGGGCTGGACATCGCCAAGTACACCGCCAAGATCATGCGTGCCGACATGGCAGCCTATGATGCCGATCCCGCCAACTACACCCAGTCACTCGGCTGCTGGCACGGTTTCATCGGGCAGCAGAAGCTGATCTCGATCAAGAAGCACTTCGGCACCACTAAGAGCCGCTACCTTTACCTCTCGGGCTGGATGATCGCCGCCTTGCGCAGCGAGTTCGGCCCCTTGCCCGACCAGTCAATGCACGAAAAGACCAGCGTTCCGGCACTGATCGAGGAACTCTACACCTTCCTGCGCCAGGCCGACGCCCGCGAACTGGGCATGATCTTCCGCGAGCTCGACGAGGCCCGCAAGGCCGGCGACGCGGTCAAGGCCAAGCAGATTCAGGCCAAGATCGACAGCTACGAAACCCACGTGGTCCCGATCATCGCCGACATTGATGCCGGGTTCGGTAATGCCGAGGCGACCTATCTCCTCGCCAAGAAGATGATCGAGGCGGGCGCCTGCGCGATCCAGATCGAAAACCAGGTGTCGGACGAAAAGCAGTGCGGCCACCAGGACGGCAAGGTCACCGTCCCGCACGAGGACTTCCTCGCGAAGATCCGTGCAGTCCGTTACGCTTTCATGGAATTGGGCGTCGAAGACGGCGTCATCGTTGCCCGCACCGACTCGCTCGGTGCTGGCCTGACCAAGCAGATCGCCTTCACCCGCGAAGCCGGTGACATCGGCGATCAGTACAACAGCTTCCTCGATTGCGAGGAAGTGACCCAGGTTGGCCACGGCGAAGTGCTGATCAGCCGCGACGGCAAGCTGCTGCGCCCCAAGCGCCTGCCCAGCAACCTCTACCAGTTCCGCGCCGGCACGGGTGAAGACCGCTGTGTGCTCGATTGCATCACCTCGCTCCAGAACGGCGCGGACCTGCTGTGGATCGAAACGGAAAAGCCGCACATCGGCCAGATCGGCGGGATGGTCAGCCGCATCCGGGAAGTTATTCCCAATGCCAAGCTGGTCTACAACAATTCGCCCAGCTTCAACTGGACGCTGAATTTCCGTCAGCAGGTGTTCGATGCCTGGACTGCGCAGGGCAAGGACGTGTCGGCTTATGACCGGGCCAAGCTGATGAGCATCGACTATGACGCCACTGACCTGGCGGTTGAGGCCGACGAACGGATCCGCACCTTCCAGCGCGATGCCGCGGCTCAGGCGGGGATCTTCCACCACCTGATCACCCTGCCGACCTATCACACGGCGGCGCTCAGCACGGACAACCTGGCCAAGGAATACTTCGGCGACCAGGGCATGCTGGGCTACGTCAAGGGCGTCCAGCGCCAGGAGATCCGTCAGGGCATCGCCTGCGTGAAGCACCAGAACATGTCGGGCTCCGACATCGGTGACGATCACAAGGAATACTTCGCCGGTGAAGCCGCGCTGAAGGCGGCCGGTGAGCACAACACCATGAATCAATTCGCGGCATAAGGAGAAGGTGAAATGACCACGACCACCGAAACCCGTGAACCGCAGCGCGCCCGCGCTCTGCTGTCCACCGCCGATTTTCATCTGCTTCGCGCAGCCCTCGCCAGCCATGCCAAGACTAGCGAGGAGCCGGAGGAAATGGCCCGGATCAACGCGCTCTATCATCGGCTCGGCACCTACTGCTGAGCCTGCCGATCTCCTGGGGAGGAGAAACGACGGTCGTCGGGGTGCCCCTTTCATCCCGGCGGCCGTCAATTATTTGTGAACCATGTAACAGTGTGGGGCGGTTAACTTTCGTCCGCTAGAGCGCCGGCCATGCGCCGTGCTGCACCCGCCTTGCCGATTTCACCAAAGCTGCTGAAGCATTTTGCGGCGGCAACGCTGGCGATCACCGCAATCATTGCCATTCTGGCCGATGGATCGACCACCGAGGCAGTGGCCGAGCAGGTGAAGGCCAACGAACTCAAGAAGACCGAAGTGGACATGCTCGGCGCGCATAAGGTGGCCAAATCCAACCTTAAGGTCAGAGCCGACTTATCCAGTGTCCCCGTCGAGGGCGGTGAGAGCGATCTGAGTGGCGGCGGCGCGGCTGGATCGGTCGCCACTGGTTCAGACGACATGCCGATGATGGTGCTCCCGCCTGCGGCAGGACCGGGCCAGCCCAAGGCTCCGCTGGCCGGTCAGCGCCCGGGTCCGCGCAAGGCAAAGCCGCAGCCGGCCTGGCCCAGCACGGTGCCGCGCCCGACGGCCGAGCAACGTGCGCAACTGATCGAGATTTCGCGCCAGCGTTCGGGCAGCGAGGCTGCCTCGCCCTTTTAACGGCGCGGCATCAACTCTAGCGTAGCGGCGACCAGTGCCTCCGCCCCGGCGGCAATCACCTTGTCCGCTTCCGGTGCCCAGAACGGGCTGTGAAGGCCTGGCAGCTGACGCCCTTCGCGCGCTGCGGCTTCGAGTTCGGCCTTAGGCCGCCCGCCGATCCACAGGATCAGGGACTGTGTGCCGGGACCGGCGGCGCGGGCAATCTCACCAAAGTCCTCGCCAGCCATCGACGGCTGTGGATTGGCCACTCGTTCGGCACCGAACCGCTTGGTCAGCACTCCACGCATCCGCTCAGCCAGTTCCGGTGTGTTCCAGGTCGCCTTGGCATAGGGCTCGGCGACGGTGACGATCGGCATCCTGTCCTCGGGCAAGCCCGAAGCCTGCGCTTCGGCCTTGGCAATGCGCCTGATCCCGTCGAGCAGCAGCTTGCGCGATGCATCGGAATAGGACCGCACGGTGAGCTGCATTTTCACCTCATCCGAGATGATGTTGTGCTTGGCCCCGCCATGGAATGCTCCGACAGTGACCACGCTGGGATCCATCGGATTGCTCTCGCGGCTGACCAGGGTCTGCAGCCGCATCACGATCGCGCTGGCCAACACGATCGGGTCCTTGGTGGTGTGCGGATAGGCACCGTGGCCGCCCAGCCCCTTCACAGTGATATCGACGCTATCGACGTTGGCCAGAGCGAACCCGGCCTTCACCCCGATCGTGCCCGATGGCAGCTCGGCACTATCATGAAACGCCAGCGTGTAGTCGGGCTTGGGGAACCGGGTAAGCAAGCCGTCCTTGATCATTTCGAGCGCGCCGAGGTTTATTTCCTCCGCGGGCTGGCCGATCATCACCAGCGTGCCAGACCACTTGTCCTTGTTGGCCGCCAGGACCCGCGCTGCGCCAATCCAGCCAGCCATGTGCGTATCGTGGCCGCAGCCGTGCATGATCCCGCTTTCCACGCCTGCTGTCGAAACACCGCGTTGCTTCGAGGCATAGGGCAGGCCTGTCTGCTCCTCGATCGGCAGGCCATCCATGTCGGCGCGAACCAGCACGACTGGCCCCGGTCCATTGCGCATAACCGCTACCACGCCGGTCCGACCTACCTTTTCGGTCACTTCAAACCCGGCTGCGCGGGCGGCATCGGCCATGATCTTGGCCGACCGCACTTCCTGGAAGCTCAGTTCAGGATGCTGGTGCAGATCGCGATAGATCGCCATCAGGGATGGCATTTCCGCGGCCAGGCGGTCGCGAACCGGATCGGCTTGTACCGGAGCGGCAGTGCTGGCGAGGAGTGCGGCGGCGAGCGTGATGATGTGCTTCATGGCTACAGGCTAGGCGGTGTAGCGCGACCTAGCAAGTGCAAGCCCCGGACACGCAGGGTCCGCCAGGCCGATACTTTTTGAGAATAGCAGACGTGTCATTCACGTCTGATTGGCCGCCCGAGCCTATGCGAGGAAAGCCAGGCAGGCCAATGCCCGCGCCAGCCGCTTAAGGCTTATTCAACATGGTGCCCCTGGCCCGACTCGAACGGGCACGCCTTGCGGCAAACGATTTTGAGTCGTTCGCGTCTACCATTCCGCCACAGGGGCCCTGTAACGCGCTGGCCTTAGCCGTGCCGGACGAGAGGTTCAAGCAAGCCGATCAGAAATCCCAATCAAGCGAGATGTGCGCAATGTCGGGAATGCGTTTATCCTTGCTGCCAAGCGCGCCAATCTGGAAGACCGGGCCGGATTCAGCGCTACCCCAGGTCTTGCGTGGAGGTGTCCAAGGCTCGTCACCGAACTGGCCGGGACTGATAACCCGAGGCAGAAGGCGCTCCCCGTCCAGCGTTTGAAGCGACATCGGCTGCGTCAGACTGGCAGCAGCCAGATCAAACCGGTGATCGGCAAGAACGGGCTCCGGCGGGACGGCTGGAGGCGGCACGGCCACCGCCAACAAGA
>Ga0315901_10001516_pt1 | contig 33627 bp, 27 predicted proteins | sample LakEriMetagenome_10_FD_203761 | JGI IMG/M metagenome (GOLD analysis project Ga0315901, IMG submission 203761) | Freshwater fungal communities from buoy surface, Lake Erie, Ohio, United States - Buoy 2 MA116 | ecosystem: Environmental > Aquatic > Freshwater > Lake | place: USA: Lake Erie, Ohio...
ATCTTTTTCCTTCGCAAACTTCACAATTTACATAAACATCAGGCATAAATTGCATTTCAATTTTTACCTGACCCTCACCAAAACAAGCCTCACACCTACCACCTTTTACATTAAAACTAAATCTTCCAGCTTGGTAACCTCTAATTTTTGAATCCTCTGTTTGTGCAAACAGTTCTCTGATATCATCAAAAACCTTAGTATAAGTAGCTGGGTTAGATTTTGGGGTTCTTCCGATAGGATTTTGATCGATAGAGATTATCTTATCCAAATTTTCCATACCATAAATACCATCATTAGGTTCAGGTTTTTCTTCATTTTTTAAACCGAAATGTTGCCTTAACTGTCTTAAAAAAGTATCCATTATTAAAGTAGACTTTCCTGAGCCAGAAACTCCGGTTATAGAAATAAGTTTTCCCAGAGGAAAGGTAGCATCAACATTTTTTAAATTTCTTCCATGGGCGTTTTTTAAACTTATATACTCACCCGACCAAGTTTTACCAGCTTGTTTTTGTTCTTCCGGAACATAAAAACCTTTATGGCCGACTTTTAATTTTCCAGATAAGTATTTACCTGTAATTGAGTTAGGATTTTCCATAAGCTCCTCTGGAGTTCCCTGAGCGATAACATTACCTCCATACTCCCCAGCTCCAGGACCAAAGTCGACTACATAATCTGATTCAAGCATAGTTTCGTTGTCGTGCTCTACAACAATCAAAGTATTACCTAAATCTCTTAAGTGATGTAAGGTTTTTATTAATTTAGATTGGTCTCTTGGATGTAACCCAATTGAAGGTTCGTCCAAAACATATAATACTCCAGATAGACCAGAACCAATTTGAGAGGCAAGTCTGATTCTTTGGGCCTCACCTCCTGATAATTGGGCAGAGGATCTAAACAAGGATAGGTATGATAAACCCACATCAATTAAAAACTTAACTCTAAATAAAATTTCTTTAATAATTGGATCAGAGATTTTCTTTTCTCTATCAGAAAAAATTTCGTCAACAGTTTTAACCCATTTTTCAAAATCTTCAATTGAGTATAAACAAACCTCTGCAATATTTCTTTTTGAAATTACAACAGACAGAGCTTGTTCGTTAAGACGAGCACCATTACATTCAGAGCAAGTAACATTGATTAAATATTTTTCAATTTCTTCTTTTTGATTATCCGATTTTGTTTCTTTATATTTTCTTTTTAAGTAATTCAAAACACCTTCATAGGAGGCTTGGTATTCCGAAGTCTTACCTTCTTGGTTTTTATATCTTATTTGAAATTTCTTTTCTTCTGGAAAACCGTTTAATACTATATTTATTTGCTCTTGAGATAATTCTTTTATTGGTTTTAATAGAGGTATTTTATATTCGTGACATACAGCTTCCAAAACTTTAGCGACCCAGGAATCATATTCAAAATATCTTCCCCAAGGAAGTATGCCTCCCTCTAAAATTGATAGGTTTGGATTTATAACTGTGTTTTCATCAACAACCTGCTCGGTTCCAAGCCCATCACATTTTCGGCAAGCACCATGAGGAGAGTTAAAAGAAAAAGTTCTTGGTTCAACTTCGGGCAATGATATTAAACATTCAGGACAAGCAAAATTTTCAGAATATAGATGATCAACCATTTCTTTTGGTTCTTCAGGATAATTGTGTACATCATCATTAATTACAGTTAGTAAAACATTACCATGACCCATCTTTGTTGCGGCTTCAATATTTTGAATTAAAATAGAATTAAATTCCTTATCAAATGATTCGTTAGAAGCTGTATTTTTTGAGTAAGAACCTCTATAAATAACAGCTTCAATAGTATGTTTGTTATTTTTTAATAAAGTAAAGTCTTCATTTAAATCTTTAATTTTTCCGTCAATTCTTGCTCTAACCACACCCTGTTTTACTAAGTTTTCAAATAAAGAATGGTATTCTCCTTTTTTATCCTTTACTAAAGGGGCTAAAATCATAAATCTTACCCCTCTTGGAGATTTAAAATTTAAATCTTTAGTTAAGAGATTTTTAATATCCCCATAAATTTGATCAACAGAAAGTCTTGAAATCTCTCTTCCACAATTAGGACAGTGAGGATGCCCAACTCTTGCAAAAAGAAGTCTTAAATAGTCATAAATTTCAGTAATTGTTCCAACTGTTGATCTAGGGTTTCTGGAAGTTGTTTTTTGATCAATAGCAATTGAGGGGGAAAGCCCATCTATTGATTCTACATCCGGCTTTTCCATGACTCCCAAAAATTGTCTTGCATAAGCCGATAAGCTTTCTACATACCTTCTCTGCCCTTCCGCAAAAATTGTATCCATGGCCATAGAGGATTTACCGGAGCCAGATACCCCTGTAAAAACTACCATTTTATATTTTGGTATTTCTAAGTTAACACCCTTTAAATTATGGTGTTTAGCATTTTTAATTATTATCTTATCCACGTGATAATTATACTATTTTAATTGAAAATTCTGGTCAATCTTTCGTTGAAAGTAACAGAATTCAGTAAATATTTAAAAATTGCAACTAAAAGATCAATATCTCCGTCAATACTTCCCAAAAAGCCTAGATAAAGATCTGAATTAGGTAATTTTACAGAAATTAGAATAGAATCCTCAATTTGAATCTTATTTATTTTAGGCTCAATTTGAATATTAAAATCATGAAGAATTTCTTTTTCCTTTACTTTGCTTAAGAATTCGTTTAATTTAGTAGATTCAAGGGTTTTTCTATAAACTCCAAGCTTTTTAAAGGTTGTGAAATCACTATTTCTATCACTTCCGGAATAAAAGAGATGGTCTTTAGACACAATAAAAGAACAGGTACCTGTTACCTTTGATATAAAATTCAACATCTTCTTTAAGTCCCTAACATCAAGAAGGGTTTTCTCAAATGAGTTTATCTGAAGCTTGGTTGCAATTGATAGTTCAGAAGAATTTAGAGAATAAGAATCTAAATAGTCGTATAAATCCTTATTTTGAATTTTTTTAATATTTCGTTTTAATAGTAAAGATAACTTCCTTTTGTCCATATTGAACATCTGGCAGGAAGATTAGAGTGTATTTTATCAAATTAGGCAGTATTTTCAAGTATTATATACTATAGGTTACTAGACAAGATTTAGAACTTTCTTGATTTTCTTTATTTCATCCCTTATCTGAGCGGCTTTTTCGAAATTCAACATGTCTGCCTCATAGGCCATTTCTTGAGATAATTTCTTTAATTCTTTTTCTAAATCTTTTGGAGGTAAAGCCTCGTAATTTACAGCCTTTAGTCTTTTTGGTTTTTTGCTTAGTTTCTCTTCTATAATCTCATCAATTAATTTTTCTCTAATTGGTTTAATAATTTTTTGAGGTGTGATGTTGTTATCTTCATTATATTTAATTTGAATTTCTCTTCTTCTTTCAACCTCCTCAATTGCAGCTTTCATACTTTTAGTAATAGAATCGGCATACATAATAACTTCTCCATTAACATGTCTTGCTGCCCTTCCCATGGTTTGAATTAAGGACGTTCTAGATCTTAAAAACCCTTCTTTGTCGGCGTCTAAAATAGCTACTAGAGTAACCTCAGGTAAATCCAAACCTTCTCTTAAAAGATTAATTCCAATTAACACATCATAATTTCCCCGCCTTAAATCATCTAGAATATTTGTTCTCTCTAAAGTATCAATATCAGAGTGAAGGTAAGCTGCTTTAATTTTCTTTTCAGTTAAATAATTTGATAGCTCTTCAGCCATTCTTTTTGTCATGGTGGTTACTAAGGTTCTTTCCCCTTTTGCAACTCTTTCATTTATTCTTTCAATTAAATCTTTAACCTGATTCTCAGAAGGAAGTATTTCGATTTTCGGATCGACTATACCGGTCGGTCGTATTACTTGTTCAGCAACTCTCCCCTCAGAAAGACTGATCTCATAATCTTCAGGTGTTGCCGATACAAAAACTGTTTGACCAGTCCTTTGTAAAAATTCCATAAAATTAAGCGGTCTATTATCTAGAGCGGAAGGTAATCTAAAACCGTAATCAATCAGAGTTTGTTTTCTAGCTTGGTCGCCGTTATACATTCCTCTAACTTGAGGAAGAGTTATGTGAGACTCATCAATTATGAGTAAATAATCCTCAGGAAAATAATCAAGTAATGAATATGGAGCATCTCCAGGCTTTCTACCATCAAAGTATCTAGAGTAATTCTCAATACCTTTACAGTATCCAATTTCTTGAATCATCTCTAAGTCAAAATTTGTTCGTTGTTCAATTCTATAGGCTTCTAAAGCTTTACCGATACTTTTGTACTCATCAATTCTTTTTTGTAAGTCATGTCTTATTTGGTTCATAGCAGTATCCCTATCTTCCATAGGTGCGATATAGTGTTTGGCAGGGTAAATTTCTATAAAATCTACTAAATATTCGCCCAAATTATTTTTTAAAGCGGTACCATTCATATAATCAAAATAATATATTTTCTCAACTTTTTCGTTGAATATTTCTACCCTAACTGGAATATCAGAATAGGCCGGAAAAATATCTAGAATATCCCCCTTTAAGCGATAAGTACCCCTTTTAAAATCTAAATCATTTCGCATATACTGAGTTTGATTAAGCCTGACTAATAAATCTTGAAGTCTTAGTTTCATGCCTCTTTTTAACTCTATAGAACACTTAGAATATTCGGCCGGAGAACCTAAGTTATAAATGCAAGACACAGAGGCAACAATTACAACATCTTTTCTAGTCATGAGAGAAGTTGTGGCTGAAAGCCTGAGTTTATCTATCTCATCGTTTATTTGAGCATCCTTTTCAATATAAGTATCGCTTTGAGGTAAATAACTTTCAGGCTGGTAGTAGTCATAGTAAGAAACGAAGTATTCAACAGCATTATTAGGAAAGAAATCTCTAAATTCTTGATAAAGCTGAGCAGCAAGTGTTTTATTATGAGAAATTATAAGAGTTGGTCTATTAATGTTTTTAATAACATTAGCCATAGTAAATGTTTTACCAGAACCAGTTACTCCAAGAAGAGTTTGAAATTTATCACCGTTTACAATATAAGCTGTTAGCTTGTCAATTGCTTGAGGCTGATCTCCTGTTGGTTTAAAATCTGAGTTTAAATAAAACATATTATTATTTTAACATTAAATACCTCTTGACATGTTTGGTAAATATTCGGTAATATAAAAAAAATATCCAAAGAAAAACCGTAAATAATTTTTGGAAAGGAAATGCCCATGTCACCTGTCACGTTGTATAAAAGACAAAAAGAAATTGTTGATTTTATATCTCAGTATATTCAGAAAAATAACACTTCTCCTACATTGCAAGAAATAGCAACAGCAATGGGACTTTCATCTCTTGCAACAGTACACGAACATATTAATGCTCTAGTCAAAAAAGGAATTATAAAAAAATATGACGGAGCGGTAAGAGGACTTGAAATAATTTCCGAAAAATTTGAGAGCTCTCTTTCTGGTGTTGAACTACCGTTAGTTGGATTTATTGCAGCAGGAAAACCGATTGACGCCTTAGAAGATAGTTACGAAACTGTTACAGTCTCTCCTGATATGGTATCTAGTGTCAAAAAATGTTTTGTACTACAAGTTAGAGGGGACTCTATGATTGATGAAGGAATCTTTAATGGAGATTATGTTGTTATTCAAAAACAGGATACTGCTGAGAACGGAGATATAGTTGTAGCACTTATTGATAACGGATTTGCAACTTTAAAAAGTTATTTTAGAGAAAAAGATGGGAAGGTTAGGTTACAACCAGCAAACCCAAACATGGATCCAATATATACCACTGAGGATAATTTACTTATTCAAGGAAAAGTTACTGGCGTCATTAGAAAATATAGATAGAATAGATATATGGATTTAACTAATTATTACAATAAATACGGGCAAGATATTGTTAATAAAGCTATTGAGAAACTTAACTATAAAGAAGTTACTACAATGCCAAAGAGTGAAGATCCAAAATATCCAATTCTTTACATTTTTAGACATGGTCAGTCAGAAGATAATTCTGAAATGATATTCTCAGGCTGGAGAGATGCCAAGCTAACTGAAGTAGGTATAAAACAAGCTTTAGATTTGGCAGAGATTTTAAAGGACAAAAAAATTGATTATCTAATTTCCTCAGATCAAATCAGAGCAATTGATACAATGAAACACGCAATTTCCTTAAACGAAGAAGCTAAGAACCTAGAAATCCACACCGATAAAAGAATTAGAGAGAGATCTTATGGAGATCTACAAGGAACATCTAAGTTAGAACTTTTTCTACAAGATGAAGCTCTATGCAATGAATATCGAAGGTCTTATACCAAAAGAGCTAATAACGGAGAGAGTCTTGATGATGTTGTGTCCCGAGTAAAGGATTTTATTGAAGAAATAATACCTATGATGAAAGAGAAAAACATCAACATTGCTGTTTCCTGTCATGGAAACTCAATTAGAGGTTTTAGAAAATACTTTGAAAATCTTACCCCGGAGGAAGTTTCTAAAATCGAGACCCCGCTAGGATCTGACTATATATCCTATAATATTAAATAACCTTCCTTTTTACGTAAATTTGAGTATAATTAACTTGATATCTTATAGTATATTAAGGAGATAGGATGTGGAATGCTACTTTCCAGAAGTGGAAATTTGTTCTAAAACAGGGAAATTTTCCTATAGCTGGAGACAAGCCCGTAACGAACTCGAGAGAATGCGTAGAGATGGCTACAATCTCAAAGGATTCCACCTCGAGATATATTTATGCTCAACTTGCCAGAAGTTTCATATAGGTAGTCAGGCAAACAAGGTAAGATTGAAGGGAAGGAAGTCAGAGCCTAAGACAGACCCGGATTATAACCCGGAAAGCAATTAACCTTCGAGGTCAAAAGATATTTTAAATACTTTTGACCTCGTAATAAATATCCAAAATTCTATTATATTTTGCTACTCTCTCACCTCTTGCAGGTGCGCCTGCTTTTAGGTAGTCAGATGCAACACCAACAGCTAAATCTGAAATAAAACTATCCTCTGCGGTATCCCCGCTTCTATGAGAAATTACAGTTGATAGTTTATGTTTTTTAGCCAGTTTTATAAAATTTAAAGTTTCAGTTAGAGAACCTATTTGATTAGGTTTTACAATTACAGAATTAATCAACCCAAGTCTTATAGCTGCATCTAAAAATTTAACATTAGTTACAACCAAGTCATCCCCACAAACCATTATCTTTTTCTCTTGTTCTGAAAAACTCTGCCATCCTTTGATATCCTGCTCTTCAAACGGATCCTCAAGATATTTAATAGGATATTTTTCAATCAAACTTAAATAAAAGTTTTTCATCTTAGAAGCGTCAAGTTTTAAATTTGATTCAGCAATCATATATTCTCCTTTATGATAAAAGGAACCTGAAGCAACATCTGATCCAAAATTTATTTCTTTACCAACTTTAAAATGTTTTTGAGTGGCGGTTTTAAGAAGTTCAAATGCTTTTAAGATATTTAATCCTTCGGGAGCAAAGCCACCCTCATCTCCAACATTGGTAGACATATTATTCATTTTTAAAATATTTTTTAATTCGTTGTAGATTAAAACACCTGCATCATAGGCACTCTCATAATCATAATCCTTTGAAGGGATTACCATGAATTCTTGAAAAGATAGTCTATTAGCTGCATGAACCCCGCCATTAATAATGTTAAATATAGGTGTTGGATACTCTCCTTTTTCTACTACTTTGTCATGAAATGATTTAGAGTCATCGTATAACTGAGAAATATAAAAATATAAAGGTAGGCCTTTGGTTAAACTTGCAGCCCTAGCACAAGCTAAAGAAACAGAAAGAATAGAATTACCCCCAAGGTTTCTCTTATTAGGAGTTCCATCCATTGTAAGCATTAAGTTATCAATTCGCTCTTGATTTTCTACATCCTCACCTACAAGTAAATCTTTAATAGCAGTATTTACAACCTCCAAAGCTTTAGGAACTGGCAAAGACATGGCCTCATTCTTTCCCTTTGAAGCGCCCTCTGGAACTGCTGCCACAGCTTCTATACCGTTATCTAAGGTAATTTTTGTTTGTATTGTATAATTTCCCCTAGAGTTTACAATTTTGTGTGCTGATATATCTAAAATTTTTGGCATTTTACTTTTTCTTTTTTGTTTTAATTTTTTTAACTTCTTTTTTTGGCTGATTAATATTTAATTTGGCAGCTAAGTCTTTTCTTTTCTCTTCTATAGTTGAATATTTTTGTGAATTTAGCAAGACCCTCTTTTCAGAATCAAACACTATTTCTCTAGTTTTCTCAATCACATCAGGATTTACAGAAACTGAGGTTACTCCCCAAGAAACAAGTTTTTCTACTAATTCTGGAAATTCAGACGGAGCTTGTCCGCAAATAGAGCAGGTTACCTCATGTTTTACACAAGTTTTAACAATTCTTTCTAAGGCCCACAATACTGCCTCATTATTTTCATCATAAATATTTGCAACTTTATAATTATCTCGGTCAACTCCTAAAATTAACATTGTTAAGTCATTAGACCCAATTGAAACACCATCAACCCCTTCTTCTAAAAACTGATCAAGAAGGATTACAGTTGAAGGAACCTCTACCATCATCCAAAGTTTAAAAGTAGCTCCTCTTGCTAATCCATTTTGAGAAAGTATTTTTTTAACCTCAGTTAGCTCATCTACGGTTCTTAAAAAAGGAATCATTAAATGAATATTTTTAAAACCATGTTTATTTCTAACAATTTTTAAAGCTTCTATTTCTAATTTAAATACATCCGAATTTTCTATATATCTAGCAGCGCCACGATAACCAATCATAGGATTTGGTTCATCTTGTTCAAACTTTTCACCACCTTTTAAATTTTTGTATTCATTAGCCTTAAAATCTGTTGCTCTATAAATAACTGGTCTTGGAGAAAAACTTTCAGCAAACTGAAGAATTCCTTCAGATAATTTCTCAACAAATTCTTTTTCTTTTCCTTCTTCTATATATTTTTTAGGGTGAGTACCCATTTCAGCTATCATAAATTCAGCTCTAAGTAATCCAACACCATCAACTTCTCTTTCAGACATTTTCTTGGCAAGTTCTGGCTCTGCTAAATTAACATAAACCTTTGTTGCAGTTTTCAAATTTGTTTTAATTTTTTCTGGAGTTTTTTCTTTAATATTAGGAACTACGTTTCCTTCATATACATAGCCATGGGTTCCATCAACTGTTATTAATTCCCCATCTTCAAGAACTTGCAATACCATTTCGCAACCAACAATTGCCGGTACCCCTAATTCTCTCGAAACAATTGCAGCATGAGAAGTTCTACCGCCTTTTTCAGTTACAATTGCAGCAGCCCTTTTCATTGCAGGAACAAAATCAGGATTTGTCATTTCAGTAACCAAAATATCTCCTTCTTCAACTTTATCTAATTCTTTAGCGCTTTTTAAAATTTTAACCTTACCCATAGCTATACCAGGGCTAGCGGCAGTTCCTTTAAGTAGAACTTTGGAGGAGATTTTAACGTCACCTAATTCCTTGTACTTAGCTGTATTTTGTGTTGTTGTAACAGGCCTTGATTGAACAATATATAAATGTTTTTTCTCAAAGCTCCACTCAATATCTTGAGGTTTTCCATAGTGTAACTCAATCTTTTTTCCAAGTTCAGCTAATTTTTCAATAAATAAATCTTCTAATTTTTGAGCTTTAGTAAAAACATTAGAAACCTCAACATTACCTTTTTCAGTTAACATTGTTTTTTGAGTAACGATACTTTTGGAATTTATTTTAAGCGAGTTTTTATCAACAATATATTCATCCGGAGTTATCTCACCAGATACAATCGGCTGACCTAACCCAAAAGCAGCCTCAATTGAAATTTCTCCAGGGTTGTTGGTTAAAGGATTTATTGTAAACATAATTCCAGAAACCTCAGACTCTACCATAAGTTGAACAGGGACCGCAATTCCTACTTTAAGATGAGAAAAGCCTTTTTCAGTTCGGTAAAAAATTGCTCTTGGTTCAAATAAAGATGCCCAACATTTTAAAACATGATTAATAACATTTTTATAGCCTACAATATTTAAATAAGTTTCTTGCTGACCAGCAAAAGAGGCCTCGGGTAAATCCTCAGCAGTAGCGCTTGACCTCACAGCTACTTTTTTATCATATTCTCCAGATAAATTGTGGTAATAATCTTTAATCTCAGCTTTTAAATAATCAGGGATCGAAGCTGTTAAAAACGCATGTTGAATTCTTTTAGATGCTTCAAATAAATCCTTTGAATTATTAACATTAAGACCGCTTAACTCAGTTCTAATTTTTTGAGCAATAGAAGTTTTATTAATAAAATCAAAATAAGCTGTAGAGGATACAACAAACCCGTTGGGTACTGGGATGTTATTGTTGTACATCTCACCAAGATTAGCTCCCTTTCCACCAACCAAGAGTATATCGTTTTTATTTATTTCTTTAAACCAAAGAATACTTCGGGCAGACTTATTCATATTCCTATTATTTAATAATTTTTTACTTTATTCAACAGGTAGAACTATTCTAAAAATAGCTCCGTGTGGTTTGTTGTCTAAAACCTTTATATCTCCGCCATGGGCGTTTATAATTCCTTTTGCAACAACAAGACCTAAACCTGTTCCTTTCTGTTTATTTTTAATAGATGACTCAAGTTGAACAAATTTATTAAATAATTTTGATTTTTGCTCGTCAGGAACACCTGCTCCTGTATCTTCAAAATCTATTTGAATTTCATTTTTAAGCTTTTTAGTACTGACTTTGATAGAGCCTTTATCAGTATATTTAATTGCGTTAGACATTAGATTATTAACAACTTGAGTTAATTTAATTTCATCAAAAGCGTAATCTTCAATTTTGTTATCTAAAGAGATTGTAAGCTTAATCTTTTTTGCCTCTAATTCATTTTGGAAAAAAGATACCTTATCTTCAATAAACGAGTTTAAGGAACTTACTCTCTTCATTATTTGAAGTTTATTCATCTCAAGTTTAGATGTATCTAGTAAATCAGAAACTAAATTCAACATACCGTCCGCTGAAGAATAGATACTTTTAAGAATATTACTCAATTTCTTAGAATCCAATTCTTTAAATCTTTTCATTACTAAATCAGATGAGGATTTAATAACAGTTAAAGGAGCCCTTAATTCATGAATAAGCATCGCTGTAAATTCTTGTTTTATTTTTTCATTTTGATATTCGGAAGTAACCTCTTGAAACAAAATTGAAACTCCTTCAACCTTACCTAATTTCATTACTGGAAAAAAAGATACGTCATAAATAAATCCGTGATAATTTATATTCTTAAACAGTCTTGGTTCCGACTTAAGAAAAACCTCTTGCAAAGTTTTTTCTAGATCAAGATTTTTAGGCATATTTTTTGAAAAATCTAAAATATTAAAGTCTTTCTCAGAAGAAAGTTTTAGTAAATCCTGAAACGAAGGATTGATATAAATTAGATCAAAATTTTTACCAAGCATTGCAACGGGATTTCTCATTGAGTTTATAAGATCCTCAAACCTATCTTGATCTTGTTTAACGGTTTCCATAAATTTAGAAAACTCACCAAACCTTCGTACAACACCTTCATAAATATCAATTATTAAATTTTTTTGTTCATAGATAAAATTTGTAGATCCAAAGGAAAACATCCCTATAAGAACATCATTAACAATTATAGGGACCTGAAAATTATCAATCAAAGCTTTTCTAACTTTAGAATCTGTAGGAACTCCCTCTTTTGTAATTAAAACTTTTTTATTCTCAATTTCTGATGGAATTCCAGATTCTATAAATGAATCAAATAATTTTCTTTTTACGTCATCTACGTAAGTATCTGGGACTTTTTCAGTTAAAAAAATTTTAAAATCAATCTCTGTAGAGTTGATAAACATATAAGAATAAGATGAGTAATCATAATTTTTGGAAATTCTAGTAATAATTTTATTAGAGAGTAAAACTGGGTCGTTCTCAAACTCAAGGTCATCCAAGAAATTTACTTTTAGAAGTCCAAGTGATTTTTTCGAAGCTCTAAAAAACAAAATTATAGTTAATATTAATAAAAAAAGGGAGGAACCAAGTAAAATTAATTCAACTTGATTAAAGGTATATTCAAAATTCTCATAGACTATTCTCATGATATCTCCTTAGATTCAACCTCTGTAAACAAATCTTTATATTTTGCCATTAATGATTTTTTAATATATTTGCCGGTGTATGGTTCTAAAGCATTTATTAATTTCAATAAGGTTATCTTGTCATTATAAATAGAGACAACTTTTCCTTTTTTATTTACTTTGATATCAGGAATTTCGGAGCAAAAAATATAAACAGGGAAAACACCAAGAATTGTATTGTATTTATCAATAATATTTTGGGCTAAGTCTCTATTCTCGTTCATGGGCAGATTTCAAATATTTTTCTAATCTTTGCCCTACATCAGACGGAGTAACGTTATATTTCTTAAGATAATCAAGGGCACCTAAATCAAGGCTTTTTCTGATGTTATCTTCATCACCATAATTTGTAAGCATCACAACAGGAAGGTCTTGGAATTTAGAATCCTGCCTTAACTCCTCTAAAATATCTATTCCATTTGTATTTGGAAGCATAATATCAAGTAATACTAAATCAGGATTTTCTTTTTTAATAAAAGCTACAGCTTTTCCACCATCAGAAACAGTAACTACTTTATATTTAAGTAGCTCTAGCTCTGTAACATAATTCTCTAATAAATGTGTGTCGTCTTCAACAATACAAATCTTTTTTGCCATATATTTATCTTACTTATATTTTTGAAAAAGTAAATATTTATATTTTAAGAATTTAAAGATACAATTTAAAAATGAACATTTCTAAAATAAAGTACTTAATCATATCTATAATATTGATTTCATTAGTTTCTGTTACTTACTTATTTTTCTTTAGAACCGAAAATCAGCCAGATAATAGATCTTTTATAGAAAAGGTTACTCAGAAACAACCTGAAATTAAATCAGAATTGGAGAAAGATAAAGTTATAAATGTTTTATTAGTAGGAAAAGATATTGGTTTTGAAAGAGTAAATAAGGGACAAAGAGGGTATAACACTGATACTTTAATACTTTTATCTATAAATCCAAAAGATAATAGAGCAGTACTTACCTCTTTTCCTAGAGATATTTGGCAAAATAACGCCAAGATTAATGCAATTCTAGTTACACAGGGAATGGACTCTCTCTTAGATGCGATGTCTAAAATTTCTGGCCAAAAAATTACTAAATATATAACAATTGATTTTGATGGAATAAGATGGTTGGTTGATGCTTTTGGAGGTGTTCCAGTTGAAGTTAAAACTTCATTCACTGATAATACTTTTCCTAATAATACAGACAGCGGAATTATGACTGTAAATTTCAATGCTGGAATTGAAGTTATGAGTGGAGAAAGAGCCCTTACATTTGCAAGAAGTAGAAAAGGAAATAATGGAGAGGGTTCGGATTTAATGAGAGCTAAGAGACAGCATCAAATCTTAAAAGGTATGACTAAAGCTGTTGAAAACAAAAACTCAGAATTTTTTCCGTTTGATATAAAGGAATTCTATAATAAGGTAATACGTAAGACTGAAACAAATATATCCCTAGACGACGCTGTCTATTTGTTTAGTTTTTATAAGAACTTACAGAAATACGATATTCAAAGTTTAGTACTTGATGATAGATATATCTATCACCCAGGCATCTCTTCGTCTTACGGGGGCTCATGGGTATTTATCGCTAAAGATTCTAACTTTCAAAAACTCCACGGTGATTTAGAAAAATACCTTATTGAAGGCGTAAGTCTGGAAAACACTCAAAAGTAATAATTCCTTTTTTAAAATAAACAGAATAGGAATCAACCTGATAGCTTAATATCTTACAAAATTTCTTGAGATAAGAGATTGAAAGAAATATTCTTCTTATTTTAGCCATATCAATTTTTTTAATTGGATTAATAATATTATCTTTTGAGAGATACTTTACTTCGATAAAATAAATTTTTCTGTTCCTCTCAGCGATTAAGTCAATCTCTCCATATGGGGTATAAAAGTTTGAAGAAATAATATTATAGTTGTTTTGTTTAAGATAATCTTTTACCTGTTTTTCAAAAAACCTACCTCTAGACACGTTCATATAAAAAGATTTTAAATTACAAAAAGTTAAAATTTTAACAACTAATCTAAAAGTAATAGAAAATTAATTTCCAAAATCTGTTGGAATATTGTAATAGTTTACAAGATCAGAGGCGGTTTCCATCCATAGTGGAACAGCTGTTTCTGCAGCAAAAGTACTGGAAGAGGGTTCTTCAAGTCTCACAATCATACTAAATTTTTTTGAGTTAGTTAGGTAACCTACAAAAAGTGCGTTTGTTTTATCAACTTGGTACTTTCCATCTTTAGCAATTTGAGCAGTCCCTGTTTTTCCGGCAATACTATATTTCTTTAAATTAAAATACTTACTCTCATTATTTGCAAAACTTGTAGTTAAAATTTTGTTCATAAAATTTGCTGTATCTTTTTTTAGAGCACCCTTTTCAATCATATTCGGATAATCAACGGTAGAGCCATCTGACTTCAAAATTTGTTTAATAATTTTTGGCCTTACTAAGTTACCGTCATTTAAAAATACCGTATATGAAGCAAGTACTTGAAGAGGTGTTGCTGTGAACCCTTGTCCAAATGATGCGGAGGCAATATCGATTGGTGACCAATAACCTGATTTTAGGTAACCTCTTTCTTCTCCCTCAAGATCAACATCAGTACTTCTTCCAAACCCGAACTTTCCAAAATAATTTTGAAAATTTTCAGCACCAACTTTTAAACCAAGTAAAGAAGCGCCAATATTATTTGATTTTTGAAGTAAAGTTTCTAAATTTGCGTGACCAATATGTTTTTTATCCCAATTATCGATAGTATCTCCATAAAGCTCCATAGGGCCCTCATCGTAAAACTCAAAACTTTGGTTTATAAGACCTAAATCCAGGGCGGTTGCAATAGTATGAGGTTTAATAACAGAGCCAGGTTCCAAATTATCTGAGATTGCCTTATTTCTTATTTCTGATTTTATCTTCTTTTCATCATCAAGGAATTCTTTATATGGATCATAAGGGTCAAAGCTTGGGTAATTAGCCATCCCTAAAATATCTCCGTTGATAGGGTTCATAACAATTATTTGTCCAGATTTAGCTCCATGTTTTAAAACTCCCTCTTTTAATTTTTTCTCAATGATATATTGAACACTTCTATCAATGGTTAAAACTATCGAATCTCCATTTATAGAATCATGTTTATCGTAATTTCCAAATAAAATAACTTGTCCCGAAGCACCTTTTTCATAGATTAACCTACCAGCCCTTCCTTTAAGAAGTTGATCATTTCTCCCCTCAATTCCATAGTAACCTTTTTGAGCTTCTTCATTCGATGCTGCAACAAAACCTAAAATCGAAGAAGCAAGCTCTCCTTCTGGATAAAATCTTTTAACCTCTTTTTCAAAATATATTCCAGGAATTTTTAGGGATAGAATTTTATCCCTTTCATCCTGTGTTAAATTTCTTCTTAAAATAAAATATTTTAATTTGGTATCGATATCTTTTTCCTTGCTTAAAAACCTAGATTTGTCTTTTTCATCTTTAAAATCAATATTTTGTGAAAGTTTTAAAATTGATTCATTTAAATTCTTTTGAACGCTAGGATCAATAATCAAAATATAAGAAGTATTGTTTGTCGCTAATATAAAACCATCACGACTTAAAACCTGACCTCTTTGAGATTCAATAACCTTTTTTGATGTTTGTTGATTAATAGCTTTTTTTCGATAAAATTCATGGCTATAAACCTGGATATAAAAAAGTCTTACTAAAAAGACAATAAATAGGGTAATTAAGAAAAACCTAAGAATTTTAATTCCTCTATTATCCGCGGTGGAATTAATTTTCATGAGTCAAATTTAGGGCGTATGTTGTTGAAATAACCTGGATATCAGAATTTACCTCAGTAAATCCTAGTTTTTTAGCTTTCTCTTCTATTAAGAAAAGACTACTTCCCGAGGATACTTTAAAATTTAAATTTGAAACTTCATCTTTTAAAACCGAAATCTCATTTTCATATTTTTTAAATTCAGCACTTTTAACAGCCTGAAAGTTCATATTAATTGCATGTAAGAAAAAATTAGCAATTAATAATCCAAAAAAAAGTTTATAAAAAGGTTTATTTTTAAATTTTCTCAAAGACATATAGTTTGGCACTTCTAGATCTTGGGTTTTTAGAGACCTCTTGATCTGTTGGAAGAATTGGAGCTCTTCCAAGTAACTTTATACTAGGCTGAAAATCTCTGGAGAATTCTCGTACCAACTTCTCTTCAAGTGAATGAAAAGTTATTATTAAAATTCTTCCACCAGGCAGTGTTAGATTTTCAGCCTTAGGCATAGCTAGTTTTAAATTTTCCAGCTCCCCATTCACAACAATTCTCAAAGCTTGAAATACCCGTGTTGCGGGATTTATTCTAGAAACCTGCTGTGAAGGAACAACACTTCTTATTATCTGAACTAAATCAGATGTGGAATGTATTTCCTTCACCTCACGTTTTTTAACAATTTCCTGAGCTATTTTTTTAGAATATCTTTCTTCTCCAAATACACTAAAAATTCTTTCTAACTGATTTACATCTAAAACCTTTAATAAATCTTTAGCTTTAACACCTCTTGAGGTATCGATTCTCATATCCAACTCCTCATCTTTTTGAAAAGATACACCTTTTTGATAACCTTCTAAATGAAAAGAGGAATAACCTAAATCAAGCAAAATTCCATCAACTTTATCAGTTAGTAATTCGTCTAAATCTTTAAAATTACCTTTAATTGCTAGAAATTTTTGATTTAAGTTTAATTTATCAATTCTATTTTTGGCTCTATTAATGGAATCATCGTTGTAATCAATTCCTATAACTGAAGCTCCAGTTTTTAAAATCTCAATTGAATGACCGCCATCACCAAGTGTGCAATCAACAATTGTTTTAGATTTATCTGCTTTTAAGTTTTCTAGTACTTCATTTAAAAGTACTGGTTCATGATATTCCATAACTTCTTAGGCAGTTAAACTGTTTGATACATTTTCAAAGTACTCGTTCCAGTTATTTGTATTCCAAATCTCAATATGATCCCCAGCACCAATTACGGTGATGTCTTTTTCTATACCAGCATATGAAAGTAAGTTTGTTGGAACAATAATCCTACCTTGCGAATCAAGTTTAGAATCAGAGGCTGCAGCAAACATATACCTTCTTAAATCTCTGGTTTTTGAATCAGTAATTGGGTTATCAATTTGTTTTTGAGATTCAATAATCCAATCTTGTTTATCATAAACAAATATGCATTTTTCAAAACCTCTTGATAACACGACCTCATCACCTAAGATTTGTTCTCTAAGTTTCTTTGGCAAGGCTAACCTTGACCCATCAGTTAAATTTGGTTGGTATTCGCCTAGAAACATTTTCATAATTCACCATTTCTCACCCTTATGTACCATTTTTCACCATAAAGCACTTTTAGTCAACACCAAGATTACCCGAAAGTATTATGAATACAACATTTTAGGAAAAAGTTTATTCTTATAAAATAATTTATAAAGTTTTATTCAACATTAAATTAAGAAAATTCTTAAGAAGAAAGGTAAGAAGCTAAATCTGAAATTTTAATTCGTTCTTGGGTTTTGGTATCTCTGTTTCTGATTGTTACCGTATCATCAACTAAAGTGTCATAGTCAACTGTAATACAATAAGGAGTTCCGATCTCGTCTTGAGATAGGTATCTTTTTCCAATATTCCCTCTTGAATCATAAGAAACAGCATAATTTTTTCTTAAAGTTTTGTATAACATTTCAGCCTTTTCAACAATCTCAGGTTTATTTCTAACTAAAGGAAAGACAGAAGCAACATAAGGAGCAATACTTTTTTCTAATTTTAAGACTACTCTATTCTCTTCTGAATCCTCAGAGTAGGCATTTGTCATTAATGCTAAAAATATTCTATTAATACCAAATGTAGGCTCAATAACATGAGGTATAAATTTCCCATTAGTTTCTGGGTCTGTGTACCTAAGGTCTGTTCCAGACTGTTCCATATGATTTTTTAAGTCAAAATCAGTTCTGTAAGCCAAACCTAAAACTTCTTTGTATCCAAAAGGAAATAAATATTCTAAGTCTTCGGTTCTAGATGAGTAATGAGATCTTTCCTCCTCACCATGAACTCTCCACCTAATTTTATCTCTGTCTAAACCAAGACCTACAACAAAATCTTCCATTTCTTGTTTCCAATAATCAAACATAGTATTAACATCTGTTTTTTCAGGATTAAAAAAATATTCAAATTCAGCTAGATTAAATTCTAAAGTTCTAAAGACAAAGTTACCTAAAGTAATTTCATTTCTAAAAGCTTTTCCCATTTGAGCTATCCCAAAAGGAAGTTTCGGTCTCATGGTATCTAAAACATTTTTAAAGTTTACAAACATACCTTGAGCAATCTCACCTCTTAAGTAAACTTTATTTTGAGAAGTCGAGATAATGCCAACGTTTGTTTCAAATAGTAAATTAAATTTTCTAACAGGAGTAAAATTGTGAGAGCCACATTTTGGACAGGCAATCTTTTCACCAATAATGATTTTGTCCATTTCATCTAAGGATTTTCCTTCAACATTAATCTTTTCATTTTTTGCTTCGAAATGGTTTTCAATTAAATGATCTGCCCTAGTTCTGAGCTGACAATTTCGACAATCAATTAACACATCAGTAAAGTTTTTAGTATGACCTGAGGATTCCCATACTTTGGGAGACATTAAAATAGAGGTGTCTAAACCGAACATATCTTCTCTGGATCTTACAAAATTCCTCCACCAAGCATTTAGAATGTTTTGGAGCATTTCAACACCTAAAGGTCCGAAGTCATAAGTATTAGCAAGCCCTCCGTAAATTTCGGATCCTGGAAAGATAAACCCTCTTCTTTTTGAAAGGGCTACTATTTTTTGAAAATCTAATCCGTTGCTCATGGGTATATTTTAGCAAAAATACTAGGAATTTCTTACATCAAGGTACTTCTTAGCTTTAGAAACCCCTCCAATTAGATCATTAATATAATATTTAAATATCTGATCCAAATCAGAAAATTCTAAATCATTTCCCTGATAAAAACCTTTTAAGTATAATATTGAATTTAAAGTATCTGGCTTAAGTCTAAAAGTTGTTTCTTTACAGTTAGAGCAAACCAAACCACCTCCCTCATAGTCAAAAAAGTAGCTTCGTTCCGTGTTTAACACCTCAGAGCAGTCTATACACCTCTCAAGTTGAAGAGTATATCCTAAATGCTCAAGTAATTTAAACTCAAAATAGTTTTCGACTCGGGTATCTGAATACTTTACTTCGTCTAATCTTTTAAGACATTTAGATATAAGATTAAAAATTTCCGAATCTTCGTCTGATTCTTGAACTATTTTATTAAGAATTTCAATGAAATAATAGGCAGAATTTAACTTATCAAAATCCTTCTTAATGTTTGAAAAGGAGTGAATTAATTTAGCTTCGGTAATGGTTTTAATATCCCCATCACCTACTATACCAATTCTCACATAATTTAAGGTATCAAGAGATGAAAGTCTTTTAGACCCAATCTTTCTAATACCCTTTGCCTTACCTGAAATCTTTCCTAATTCTTTTGTCAGTAATGTGTAAATTTTGTCGGAGTCTTTAAAGTTGATGCTCTTAAGAATAAGAGCATCAACATTTCTAGATTTCATTATTGAGAAGATACATTTAATTTATAATCTGTATCTATGCTCTTGATAACTTTATTTCCAAAGATATTAAAGTCATACTTTTCAGCATTTACACCAGATTGTTTTTGAACATAGAGGTTATATTGATTATCACCTAACAAGTTATTAGGGATATAGTATTTAAACTCTACAGTTTTGGTTTCTCCAGGTGCTAGAGTCAAGAAACCTCCAAAGTATACTTTTCCTCTTTCTTTGTCGGTATAAACTTTGTTATCTTCGTTACCTGTTAATGAAACAAGCTCGGAACCTTCAGGAACATATAGCCTATACCAATCTTGGTATCTTTTTCTAAAGTCAATGTATTCAGGCTTTGGCTCAGGGTAAGTGAATGTTACTTTTACAGTTCTAAGAACTTTACCATTCTCCATTGTTACATCAGAAGTATAAGATCTATCAGTAAACATGTTTGTTTTATCTCCGCCTAGGTTGGTAGATACAAAGAACATGTAGTCAGATCTTCCTTGATCTATAATTCTGCCACCATAGTTATACTTTTCAACTAATCTTTGAGCGTTAGGATCGTTTAAGTAGACTAATATCTGTTTTCTACCCATTAAATCAACACCTTTTTCGATAAGCTTTGGCCATAAAAAGGAATCAGATTCGAATACATTCTTAAGCATAGCTTCCATTAAATCACCAAGAACTTTCTTTCTACCAACTTGTTGAGCTAGAGAAAGAGATGCAATTTTTTCAAGCTCTAAAACAACATTTTCTTTATTGAAAATAATTCCATTGACATTAACAGGGCCAGTTATTTCAATAAACTCTCTAACAACCTCAGTATTGATGGCAATATAACCATCTACAGGTTTGTATTCAGAAGGATTGACTTGCATTGCGTATCTATAGAACGGATTGTTAAATCTCTCAATTGCAGTTGGAAAGTCAGGAGAGATATTTGAGTCTCGAGCATATTGTCTTTCAACTTTTAAGAACTTGCTATAAGCTTCTGGAACTGTTGGGAAAGTTACATATTTATCTATAGCATCTAGGGCGATATCTATCGAATACATATCTTTAGAAGTAAAATCGGAAGTTAGTAAAGCATTTCTAACTTTAAATGTTGCGAAATTAGTCCAGAATCCTCCAGTAGCTCTAATTTCAGCATCGTTTTGCATGATAATCATATATCTTTGCTCACCAGTACCAACACCTAAAATTCCTGGGAAAATAAGAAGTGCTTCTTTAGCATCAGGACCGTATTCCCTTGCTTGAGATAAAGTATCTTGAGCAAATTTTATTCCAGGCCTTAAATCGTTTTTATAGATACCTAAAATGTTTATGTTGTATTTTTCAGCATCTATTTTCTTTAACTCTTCCCCTGCTTCATCTAATTTAACAATTACAGGGTCTAAGTTTGCAGCGACTTTAGGCATAACTGAAATCCATGTGGCAACAGCATCGGCAAAACCAACCTTTGCTACTGGCTTATCTTCTGAAACTCTAATACCCATAGCATCAGCAAAAGGTTCGATTATAACCCTTACTTCTTTACCAGCATCAACAACTTTTAAACCAGCATCTATAAAAATATCAATATCAGAATAGAAATCTTTTACATATGGAAAATTTTTTAGATGTCCAATTTTTGAATCTCTAACTGATTTCAGATTTTTTAAATCATTTTCAAGTTTTGATAAATTTTTCTCGTAAGCCACGAGGTCCCTATCGTTAATTAAAGAAAATGTTAGTTTATCAGTACTGCTTTGCAATGAAAGAACAGAATCTCTAAAACTTAAAATAGGACTTACAACAACGAAATAAACAAAAACAACTAGAACTACTAAAACACCAAGTACCGCTCCAACAGATTTAAAAACTAATCCATTCTTACTTGAGGTGTTTATTTTAAATTGAGTATTTTTATTCATGAGATTTTGAGCACCTAAATCACTATTTTTAGAACTAAGATTTTCTTTTAACTTATTAATACTATTTGATAACTTATCTTTTAGGTTATCTTTTGAAGCTCCGAACTTTACATTTTGAAACTTATCCATAATTTAATAGGCTCCTTTGCCAAATATTACTACTAAAGGTGTTTTTAATATTATTAATATATCATAAAGAATTGAACGTTTTCTAGAGTATGTTGCATCCATTTTAATTCTTTCGACAAATCCAACACTTGATCTACCGCTGGTCTGCCAAACTCCGGTTAAGCCTGGTTTTGCATTCTGCATATCCTCAATATCTTTTTTAGTTTCAGGGTGTTTTTTTAATTGCTCTTCAAGCTCAAATTTAAAATAGGCTCTTGGACCTACAATACTCATATCGCCAAGTAATATGTTAAAAAACTGAGGCAACTCATCAAGTGAATACTTTCTTATAAACTTACCTCCTTTAATAAGTCTCGGATCTGGGTCAAGTTTAAAGTTATTTTCTTTATATTTTTTGAATAATTCCGGCTGAGATTCAAGCCACGATTGAGCATTTGGAATCATAGATCTAAATTTTAAAAGTCTAAATTCTTTTCCTTTAAAACCAACTCTTCCAACAGTATCCGCAAATACACTACCCTTTGGAGAAACAATTTTGATAAAAACTCCAACACAAACCATTAGTGGAAGAAAAAGGAAAATACCAAATAACGCCCCAATAATATCAAGTAATCTTTTTAAAAAATCGTACATTTTTAAATATTATACTAGAATTATTGCTTTTTGGTGTTCAAAACGAGTTTTTTAAGAAATTTTATAAAGTTTTCTCTGGAATACCTGTTAAGAATCACCCTTGACTCTTTAGGATTAAATTTAAAGGTTTTAAGTTTGGAGATAGCTCTTTCAAGATCACTTGAGGTTTGAGAATCATAACCTATTCCAACCTGACTATTAAGAATCTCCTTAGCTCCTCCTTTATTTAAGTAAATTACCGGGATATTACAATTTAAGGCTTCAAGAATTGTGATACCAAAATCTTCGTTTTGAGGAAAAATTAACGCAGTTGCATTTTTTAAAAGATTATTCTTCTCCTCATCAGATATGTAACCTGTAAAGTTTATATTTGGATTAGAAATTTTTTTATATCTTTCTAATTCCTCACCATCCCCAATTACGATTAATTTAAGATTATTTTTATTAAAGGTATTTATTACATAGTCAATCCTCTTCCATGAAATCAATCTTGAAATAATAAGAAAATACTCTCCCTTAATAATATTGTTTGAGTCTTTAAATTCTTTTAAACTTACAAAAGGAAACAATACGATTGATTTTCTTTTATAATTTTTACTTACTTTTCTTTGAATGTTCAGAGAATTACATATCACTAAATCGGCATAAAATTGAGTATAAAAGTCATAGATCCTTTTATACGGTAATATATTTTTGATTAATATATAAAATAAATTTTTATTAAAGAAATATTTTCTTTCATCCCATAGCGCTTTTGGAGGAGAATTTATATATGAAATATGAAAAGTCGAGGGCTTGGTAACTATACTATGCCCAAATCTAGTTGATGAAGATATAACAATATCAAAATCTGAAAAATCAAAACTTCCAAAAGCGTAGTAAAAGAAGTTATTAATAAAAAACAATTTTGAATAAACATAGGAAAACGGCATGAATCCTAAAAAACTCTCCTTGTATTTCAAATCCATATTATGGAAAACATTCTTCCATTTAGGAGAAATAATTGAAGAGAAAATTAAAATATCAAAATTTTTATCATTTTGAAATTCGGTAATAATTTCTAATATAAGCTTTTCAGCCCCGCCAAATTGAATAAAATCATCATGAACAAAAGCAATTTTAATTTTTTTGATAGAGTTCATAATGCAATAGAGCAGATTTTTTCCAATCAAATTTTTCGAGGTATTTAAGTAGAGTTTCTCTATGATTCTTATTTGGTAGTTTTAAGGAGATTTTTAAGCTTTTTTTCATATCTTCAATGTCAAAAGGATTAAAGTAAAATGCATATTTTCCAGCTATTTCAGGAAAGGAAGAATTATTACTACATATTACTTTAGAACCAATCTTAAGAGCTTCAATAATTTGAATACCAAAGCCTTCGCTAATACTTGGATACACAAATGCTTCACAAGATGAATAAAGTGCAGAAATCTCATCATCAGTTAAATACCCTCCAAAAACAATATTATTTAAGTTACCATAATCCTTTTTTAATCTTTGGTAGAAATAATCCTCTTTACCTCCCAAAAAAAGAATCAGGTCATTGTTTTGATTTAAAAGTTCAAAAGCTAATATTAAATTTTCTAAATTTTTATGTGGGTAGGCATTTCCAACGTAAAACAAAAATGGTTTTGTGAGCTCAAACTTACTTTTTACTTGATTTATTATTTCTTTATTAGTTACTGCAGCTATTGAATCAGAAACACCGTTGTAAATTACACTTACTCTTTCGGGTTTGATTTTAAATTCAGAAACAATTTGATCTTTCACAAAGTTGGAGACAGTCACTATATTTTTGGCTCTTAATACTGCAAAAGATAGCATTATTTTAAAAACCAACCATTTTAGAAAGTATATTGGGTAAGAATAAGTTGAAGCCCGGCCTGTTTTTTCTCTTAACATGGTTAAATCATGAATTGTAATCACAAACGGCTTAAAGTATAAATAAGGCATATTTGGATGAGGGGAATGATACAAATCAAGATTATATGAGTTTATTAGTTTCAAAAACCCAAACTGCTCTTTAAAGCTGTGCCATACAAAATCTGCAGAAACAATTTCAAAATTTGAATTTAACTTAAGATTAAAGGTATTTTTATCTTTTACGAATAAAATATATTTAGTAACATTGTCAATTTGATTTAAATTAAGAACTAAATTCTCAATATACCTACCAATACCTGATTCTTTTATCATTCGGCAATCAATACCTACTTTTCTATTACTTCCCATTAATTGATTTTACCAAGTAAGATATAATATACAAATGAAAGAGTCAGTAAAAAATATCTCTTTAGTTTCTTTAACTAATTTAATAAATCTCGGTTTTGGATTGATACTTTTTTTAGCCGTTGCTACAAAACTACCCAAAGAAGAGTTTGGTATCTATGGGCTTCTAACACTATTATTAGTATCTTTCTCAAAATTAATAGATTTTGGGTCTAACTCTAACTATGTAACCGAGTTTATATCTAAAAGTAAGCATTACCTTGAGGAGCTTATAAGTTTTAAAATTTATTCCTTTATGTTTGCCTCCGTAACTTCAACCATTGTCTTGATATTTGTAAACCATATTTATGATTTAGAAATAATTGGATCCTTTATACTAGGTCTCTTATTCTACGGAGTAAACTACACTTTATTTGCTCTTTTTCAAAGAGATGAAGAGTTTATTAAAGCCTCGCTTCTGAATTTTATACCTGCAACTATAAAGTTATGTTTTGGAGTTTTAATCCTCCTTAACTTTATTACAATTGATTTAAAATTAGCTTTTATAATATTTTCACTATCAATGTGCGGATCTCTTGTTTTTTTAATATTTAAATACCAAGAGTTTCAAAATATTAAGTTCAGACCACGCATTTTTCACTTTGTTAAGAATTTTTACCTTGCAGGAATTTCACAAACAATTAATGAAAGTTGGAGTACTATCTCAAATCAAATTCTTAGAATTTTGAAATCACTTGCAGATCTAGGAACTTTTTCGTTAGCCTCAAAACTTTCTAATGTATTCTCACTTATTTCTTATTCAATTTATACAGTTATTCTTACTTCAAATGCTAAAAGAAGAAGAGATGAAACAGGATACAATATTAAAGAATCCTTACTGTTAGGTTTATTTTTAATTCTACTTGCAACCATAGGTTCAACAATCTCTCCCTATTTCTTCAAAATAGCTTTTGATGATAAATTTGACGATTCTATTATCATCTTTTCAATCTTAATTTTTTCACAGGCTTTTACATCAATTCATAAATTTTTAGATAATTACTTTTTTATAGAGGAAAAATCTAAAACATTACTTTATATCACTACAGGTAAACTAGTGATGTTTATTATACTGAGTATAGTTTTAACAAGTAGCTACGGTATTTTAGGTCTTGCCTTTGCAGACCTAATAGTATCTGTCTCAACCACAGTTTTTACTTTTAGCTATATAATCACAACACAAAGATATAAAAAATAAAATTATTTAATTTTTAGGTTGATAATTTAAAGTACCTAATACAAAATCCTGATTTTGTGTAATTAAGAGAAGTGCAGGAGTTACATTTTTTAGTTTTTCAAACCTATTAGGACTTGTAATAATACTTATAGTTGTTTGATCCCCAACTCTGTCAGGAACAATATCCTTTAAACTGCTAAATTGAACAAAATCAGCATCTGTTTTTAAGTTATAAAATAAAGCAATAGGGTAGTCTACTTTATCTATGTAGGTTTTCTGAATTCCTGGAAGAGTATTGTTAGCTGTGATTATATCTACAGATCTAGAATTAAAATCATAGGTGTAAACCATACCTCTTATAGTATATAAGTAACCTAAATTAACGAAAATGAAAATAAATAAGGAAAGTGCAATTAAATTTAAATTCAATTTCTTTTTTACTAAATTGTTGAATATAAAGAAGACCAAATAACCGCATATTATGTAAAGAAAAGGATAAACAGGCATAATATACCATTTTAACTTTGATGTAGATGTTGAAAAAAGTAAAAATATAACTGCAACTGATAGTAGTAGTATCCAATTATTCTTTGGAATTTCTTTTTTATAAAGATTGTAAACAAACAAGACTACCGCTGGAATTAACAATATAAACCATATTCTCATAGTATTTCTAATAACGGTAATATAGAAATCCCAGGGAGCTTGTTTAGCTTCAGCAGATGTCGAGTATCTTCCAAATTGATGATAGCCAAAATAAGTATCAATAAACTGCTGACCATGAACTTGATACATATGTATATGCCATGGAGCAGATATTAATAGTGAAACTATGCCAATTATGAATACATCAAAAAAAGAATATGTCTTATTTTTAATAATAAATCTAGAAACCAAAAAGTATATTCCAATTATAACCAAAGGCAGAAACCCTATTAAACTTTTTGTCATAACAGCTAACCCAATAAATAAACCAGATAAAACTAAGTCAAGTTTTTTAAGGCTTGATTCAAATTTTATAAAATAATAAATCGAAGCAACTATAAAGGACGTCAGAGTAACATCTAACATACCAATTCTAGAGTAATAAAGATAAGAGATGTTCAGTATCAAACCAAAAACAGCAAAAATACCAATGTAACTAGAATTAAAAAGAATTTTTGCTAATTTGTAAGTAAAAATAAGACCTAACAACGAAAAAATGACGGAAGCAAGCCTGGTAGAAAACTCTGTTACGTCCAGAACGCTGTAAAAGTAAGCAGTTACTATAAAGTATAATGGGGGTTTTTCAAACCATAAATTAGTAGGCTTTGACCAAGTAAGGGTAAAGTAATCACCAGATTCATAGATATTTTTTGCAACTTTTGCATATATAGCCTCGTCGTAGGTTATCAATTTATTATCTCCAAGTCCAAAAAGTAGTAAGGAAGCCGCAATCGCAAAAATACTAAATTTTAGATAAATGTTTTTGGCTTTAAAATATAAAAATAATTCTTCAAAAACAATTTTTTCTTTTTTAAGCACATATAAAGCAGGAAAAAATAGAATAATAAAGAAAAACTCAGAGTTATACGAATAAAATATACCCGCGATTAAGTATCCTAAAAGAGTACCTAAAAATGAACTGTAAAGAAAATAACTTCTCCAGTCTTTAGAATGGTTTATGGCGTAAATATATATAAAAATTAGTAGACAAGATAGGGCTGAAAATACAATAAGTCCAATTACCCCGCTTTCCGATATGACTTCTCCCCAAATTGAATGTGCTGGAACTCTTCCGCTAAGACCGGCAGGATCTCTTTTAAGGAACTCATTTGATGTAGGAGTCTCTTTAAAATGCTCAAAGAAACTTCCAGTACCCCCACCAAGTAAGGGGTACTTATTAAATACATCCACAGCTCCTTGTAGTAATAAAAAGTGGGAATCAAAAGAATCCATTCTATAATGAAAATAAGATCTTACCTTCTCTCTTAATAAAGAATCCCTATCTTGATACATAGAGAATAGAATCACAAAGGTAAATATAAAACCAAAAATTGAATATACGACTCCCTTTTTCCCAATCTTTCTATAAACAACTAAGATTGAGAAAACTAATAGTGCTACAAAACCTATAATCCAAGCACTTCTAGAGTTGGTTAAAAATAAACCAATACTTATAGTTAAAAAGTAAATAAAGAAATTTCTTTGTTCCTTAGATTTTGTTATTGTGACTAGAGCCAGTGCAGGAACAAACAATCCTGCAAGAAATCCTCCAAAATGGTTAACGTCCCAAAATATACTTCCCAATCTTGTCATCACTATTAATTTAAGCGCTTGGGTAAAAAACTCAGCTGAAAATTTAAATGATGGGAAATCAACGTTTAACCCAGCAACATTTAAGATTGCTCCAAAAAGATAATTATTATTAAAGTAGAGGTAAATCTGAATAAAAGGAATAAGAGAAAGAACAAAGGCAATTAGAATGTACTTTTTAAATAGAGAAATAAGCTCATCTTCTTTTAATTTAAAATAAATCGTTATTACAAAATTTACTATAGCTAAGTAAAAAATATTCATAAAAATGCTGGTTCTTACATCAAGTGAGTTAAAAGTTGAGATAAATTTAGAAACTAAGAAAAGTAACAAAAGAATAACAAGAGGGTCTTTTAAATATTTTACAAATTTTAAGCTAAAGCCATTAAATTTATAAAAATCATAAATTGAACTTAGAATAAAAGCTCCCATGAGAACCCGTATTGGTAACATATCCCAAATATAAATTGAGAATAATTCTTTATGGATAAAAGTTGATAAAACTAAAGCCAAGACACAAGCACTAAAAAAATTTACTCTAATTAAAAAAATTGCTGCTATTAATATAAGTACAAGTAAAATTATTTCAATCATTCAATACTTTATTATATAATTCTAAAGTCTTTTTTGCAGTATTTTCCCAAGTGTATTCTTTTTTAAATTCAGAAGGTAGTTTTGGCCTATTTTTTAAGTACTCAATCTTTAATGCCTCAGTTATAGAGGTAATATCCTCAGGACTGCAGTAACTACAGTAATCACCCAAAATTTCCTTAGCTCTTTTTGAGGAGGAAACTGCATTAGTATTCATAAATAATGCCTCAAGTAGTGTTAATCCTGTAGTTTCAAACCATGATGCCGAAACACATACTTTTGCGTATTTGTAAATTGAAGGCATACTGGAATAAGATAAATAATTTTTGTAAATAACCCAGGAACAATTTCTAACCTCCTCGTCAAACAAGGATACATATTCTGAATGTCTTTTTGATTTACTTCCAACAAAGACAAGCTTGATGTCTTTGTTTAATTCTTTTCTAAGTTTCTGAACTGCTGCAATAATTGCAAGATTATTCTTTCTTGGTTCAATCCTTCCTACACATATAATGTAATCTTCAAAATCAAAATGGTTAGAGCTTTGATCTCTCTTTAAAAACAATTCTGAAACACCGTTAGGTACAATTTCCCATGAAAATCGAGTGTCATAAGTTTTTTCCAAATCTTTCGCTTCAAGTTTAGTCTGAGTTAGAACTAAATCAGACCACTCTATAACTTTTTGATTCATTTTCTTTAACCCGATAATCATTGAGTATAAGGTAGGAAGAACTTTATTATGGTCTAAAATTGATCGATATATGTTTTTAAAAGTATCTCTTTGAAATTGATCAACAAATAAGTACTTAGAAACCCTTCTTAAACCAAAAGCGTACTCATCGTCAAATTTTTTAACTTCCTCTACCGAATGATGTATTGGAGAAACAATAATTTTCTTACCAAGTTTATGAGCTTTTTTGGCGTGAATATAGGTTTCAGGAGTCCAATCTAATTGAAACAAATGTACAATATCAAACTTTTTTATATCTATATTATTTTTGTCTGAAACAGTTACGTCTACACCAAGTTTTCTTAGCTCTAAATATGTATTTTCAACCTGAACCATATCCCCTCCCTTTGCTTTAAAACAATCAGTTCGGGTCCAAAGTAATACTTTCATATCTTATATACATTCATATAATTATTTATATATTTCTCAATTGTATAGTTTTCAGATATAAAATCTTTATTTTCACTAAGTTTAGATGTTGAACTTTTAAGAGAATAGGCTTCGACCATTTTACTAATTAGCGATTTTGAATTATTAGATTTAAAGTACATTATTTTATTTTTAGACACCTCTTTTAATACTGGTAAATTTGAGGAAATTACAGGATAGCACGAATACATTGCTTCTAGCAAGGTAATACCAAAACCTTCAGCTAAACTCGGAAAAATAAAACAATCACAATTTTTGAATAAGCAAATTTTATTCCTTTCTGAAACATTGGAAATAATCTTTACATGTTCAACTAAATTTAAATCTCTAATTCTTCTTTTTAAAATATCTAAATCATCGCCTTTACCAGCAAGTATCAATTGAGTTTTAGGATACTTTTTTAAAAACTCAAAAAAGGAATTTATCAAAACAATTTGATTTTTTTCTTTAGTAAACCTACTTAAATATAAAAAGGTATATTTTTCTTTATCAAAATTTTTAGATATAAAAATCTTATCTTCTTTATTTTCAGTGTAGTTATCAATTTCTTTGATAAAAACAGGATCTAAAGAATTTGGTATTATTCTGAGTTTAAAAGGAAGTATCCCTTCTTTTACCTTTTGTTGTTTAATTGAATCAGTTAATGCAATTTCAAAGCTACTAAGTAAATTAACAATTAATGAATTAAATAAAATGTTTAAAACTTTATTTGGTAGAGAAATCTGCCACATTGAGATAGGAGTATGAGTGTGAGAGATTTTAATTCTAACATTAGTAAAAAGACAAGCAAGCAGGGTATTAAATACTATTTTTGGTTCATTAGCATGTACAACTTTTATATCGTTATCGATAATTATTTTTCGAAGAAATTTAATGTATTCAAAATCGAATTTTTTAACTGGTCTAAATTTATAGATTGTTGAAAACTCTTTAAAATCATTAAATAAGTCTCCTTCTGGGCAAACTACAAATTTTACATAACCCGGAAGACCTTTAACCAAATCTAAAACTGTTTTTTCCATTCCTCCAAAATTGCTTGAGTTTAATGTGTAAAGTATTTTCATGACTATTTTAGATGCGATTTAATTAGCCCCACCATATTAGCGACTTTTAATTCATAGGTATTTTGTTTTGCGGTAGAAACTCTCTCTATAATTTTTTTGTCATTATTTTCTTCCAAAGCTTTTCTAACATTTTGTATAAACTCTTCGTAAGTTTTTGATATGTAAGTAATATCCTTGTATAAAGTAAACACAGGCATGTCAGTTACTACAGAAGGAATTCCTGCAGCCATAGAGTTAAAAAATTTAACCGGAAAACATCCTCCAATTGTGTAATCATTTAAAACATAAGGTATTAAGTCAACATCAAAGTGTGCCATATACTTTGGTGTCTCTACAAAAGGTATGGTTCCTAAAAAATATATATTTGGAATGTTTTCTAAACCCAACTCACTTAAGGAACCCTCAGCATCTTTTAAGCCACTACCTCCAATAATTACAAAGGAATAATCAGGACATTTTAAGGCGGCTTCTTTTAGTAATTGATAATCAAATTTATATGAATCTATAGCTCCAATGTAACCGACAATTGGGTGCTTAATGTTTTCTAATTTAGCAGGAACTTGATTTTTAAATTTTGAAACACAGTTATGAAATAACTCAAAGTCACCAACGTTTGGTGTGTAGAATGTTCGGGAATTATATTTTTTTAATCTTTCAACTAAGCCGGGTGCTGTTGCAAAAACTAAGTCAGCTCTCTGAGTTAAATTCTTTTCAACTGTTAGAATTTTTTCCTTTTCTTCCTTAGATTGATATCTTGGAAATCCTGCATAATAATCAACACAGTCATATAATAAAAAATCACGATTAACATTATCTAAATAGATTTCTAACTCTGGAAGCTCAACATCGTAAACCCACATTACTGTTTTATATTCTGGATTTAAATGAAATTTTGCTAAGTCGTTAATTTTTTTCGAAAAAAACTTTGCATAAAATTTTTCCAAAAGAAGAAACCTTATTGGGGTAAATACTAAAACATTTTCATCAATTTTGTAACCTAAGATAAGCCTCTTGAGATTAAAAAAACCTTTTTTAAACTGGGTTAATAAAACTTTTCCAAAATTAATAGTTGGATCAACAAAAATTACCCTATGACCTTGTTCCCCAAGGCGATACATAACCTGTCTTTTATTGGTCCAGTTTGGGTAATCCCAAAGTTGGTTCGAAAAACAAATTACATTAAATTTAGATTCCATAACTATAATTATACTGGGAAAATGCTATTTTATCGAAAATTATTAATACCCTGGAGCGCATTTCTCACAAGCCTGCTCTAAAAACCCTCCCTTAACTAACACCCTTCGAATATTAAAAATCGCTTCACTATTTTCTATTGACCATAACCAAGAAGTGTTTTTAAATCCAGTGTCATAAGCATTATGCCAAATAGAATCAAAAAATATTAATCCAGAAAAGTGAATAAGTATAGATAGTATTAGGGTTATAAAAAACCATTTTTTAATTTTTTCGTAATAATTTTGAAGTAAAAAACCTAAAGGCAATACAAGAAAAGGCAGAATGTCTGAAATCATTCTATATCCGTAACCAAAACCACCATACCAATGCTTCCATTTTGATAAGACTAAGGTATGTAGCAAAATGACCCAAAATGAAATTTTAAGGTACTCTTCTTTTTTAAACCCTTTATAAACAGCAATTAAAGAAAAAATTAAAACAGGTGAATAAACTAGTATCCCCTTTGAAGGAGAAAGCCATATTCCAAAAAAGCTTTCTGGAAAATTACCAATCCAAGAATCAAGCAACTGACCTGCATAGCCTTGGTTGGAGATATCTTGATAATATACCTGGTTGTAGATTAAAAAGAAAGTTAATGGGATCAAAACACCAAAAATTGAGTATGCAGTATTTCTAAAATTTAAATCTTTTCTTAATATTATAAATATCCCTAAAATAAGTAAGACAATAGCAGCAGTTGGCCTGGCTAAAATTCCAAAACCCAAGAAAAGTGTCATTAAAAAATAATTCTTTTTGTAAAAATAAATAAATCCTAAAATTAGAAATAATTGAACAACACCGTGCTGCCATAAACCCTGCGAAACCAAAGATAAATTTACTGTGGCAAAGGAATATACGATTGTTAACCAGAGAGAAGTTCTGTTTGAAAATTTAAATACATTAATAAGAAGAAAATAAAAAAGTACTGAAGATAATGAAACAACAAAGGCACCGCTTAGATGGCTTAGATTATAAACATCTTGCCAATTAACTTCAGGAACAAATTGTAGATATACTAAAAAAATTGGGTAAGTAACAATGGAACTTAAGATAGGAAAGGCTGATAAATAATTATCTCCTACTTTTTTAAGATAAAAAGGAGTTCTACTAGAATCATCAGGTTGGGGGTATTTAGAAACCATCATCTCATAGTAATTATTAAGATAGATAGTATTATCTTTTACTAGAGAAATACCAGTGAATACTGAAGGTAAAATATCTTCAGATTGTAGTGGAAGGGAGTTAATATTTGTTGAGTAAAAAACCCACCAAAAACCAAAATAGATAAAAAAGGTTAAAATAAAGATGATTTGCTTCATATTTAATTTATTATAAAGTAAAATAGAGAAT
>Ga0315901_10001517_pt1 | contig 33618 bp, 43 predicted proteins | sample LakEriMetagenome_10_FD_203761 | JGI IMG/M metagenome (GOLD analysis project Ga0315901, IMG submission 203761) | Freshwater fungal communities from buoy surface, Lake Erie, Ohio, United States - Buoy 2 MA116 | ecosystem: Environmental > Aquatic > Freshwater > Lake | place: USA: Lake Erie, Ohio...
TCACCGCGGTGTGGGAAGCGGTGAAGCAGATTGACCACCTTGCCAAGACCACGACGCGCCTGCTGACCCTGCAGGACGAGCGTGAGTTCCGTGCGGTGGTGCAGGACCTTGTCGCGCAGATTACTGCCAACACCAAGGCCAAGCCCCGCGGGTTCGGGTCCAAGACCAGCGGCGAGAAGATTGCCGAGGGGTGGGATTCGTTCTTTGCGGCGCATCGCAAGCTTGCATCGCTTGTGCGCGAGATGGACGGGTTTGTGGACGCGGGTCCGGTGTATAACGCGATCATGGCCCCCATCAACGATGCTGGGGACAACGAAGCGGTCGAGACCGAGAAGGCGACCGAGGCTATCCAGAAACTGTTCAAGGTGTTCGAGAAGGACGAACTCAAGCGCATGACCCGCAAGCAGGTGGTGCGCGGGGCGACGAAGAACTTCAACCTCTCCCGCGAGGACGTGCTCTCGATTGCGCTCAACTGGGGGAACGAGGACAACCGGCAAAAGCTTGTCGATGGGTACAACGGGCTCACCGAGCAGGACGTCATCGCCATCCTTGACACGATGACCGAGAAGGAGTGGAAGTTCGTCCAATCTGTGTGGGACTACATCGACTCGTTCTGGCCTCGCATCCGCGACAAGCAGGAACGGGTGTACGGCATCCCGCCCGATAAGATTGAACCGACTCCGGTGGTCACCAAGTTCGGCGTGTTCAAGGGAGGGTACTACCCGCTCAAGTACGCCGGCGCCAGGGCCGAAGGGGAGTCCGACGCCGATGCCGCGAAGATGATGATGCGCGGTGCAGTCACCTCATCGACGACTCGCAGGGGACACACTAAAGAGCGTGTGGCCGGGGTTGAGCGTCCGGTGCGGCTAGACCTCGGGGTGCTCACCGAGCACGTCACGCAGGTCGTCCACGACTTAACCCACCACGAGATGCTGGTGGACGTGAACCGGATTTTGCGCAACCGCAGCGTGATGGAAGCCATCGAGGAGCACTACGGGGAGCCGGTGTACCGTCAGTTGCGCAAAGCGCTTGAGGCGATTGCCGTGGGGAACACCAACTCCGAGGACCGCTTCACCCGTGCGCTTGGTCACATCCGCACCGGTGCGAGTGTTGCGGGGTTGGGATTCAACCTGATGACCTCGATGCTGCAGGCGTTCGGCCTGACCAACGCCATCCCGCGGGTGGGCGCCGTCAACATGGCCAAGGCAGTAGGCCGGTGGATTGGGTCGTCGAAAGACATGGAGGATTCCATTGCCTGGATCTACGAGCGCAGCGACATGATGCGCCTGCGCGGGAAAACCATGAACCGTGAGCTCAACGAGATCCGCAACACCGTTGACCCGAAGTTCCAGACCGCCCTGATGGACAGCTACTTCTACCTCATCCAGAAGGGGCAGATGCTCGCCGACGTGCCGACATGGCTCGGCGCCTACCACAAGGCGATGGACGCGAAGTCCACCGAAGAGGAGGCAGTGCGCATTGCGGACCAGACGGTCATCGACACGCAGGGCGGCGGGATGGTGAAGGACCTCGCCAACGTCCAACGCGGCGGTCCGCTGCTCAAGATGTGGACGACGTTCTACAGCTATTTCAACGCCCTGTGGAACCTCAACGTCGAGACGGTCAAGCGCACCAACTTCAAGAGCCCCACCGACATGGGTCGCATGATGGTTGACCTGCTCATCCTCAACTCGCTGCCCGTTGCCATCCAGTACGCACTGGTGACCGCAATGCGCGGCGGGGCAGGGGGCGATGATGATGAGTGGTACAAAGCATTAGCGAAGCAGCAGATGTCCTACTTGCTGGCGCAGTTGGTGTTCGTGCGCGAACTCGGTGGCATCATGGACGGGCGCAACTACGAAGGCCCCGCCGGCGGACGCTTCTTCGCCGAGTCCTACAAGCTTGCCAAGCAGGTGGAGCAGGGAGAGCTCGACCGTGGGTTCTGGGTGTCGGCCAACAAGGTAGGGGGCATCCTGTTCCACTACCCGGCAGTGCAGGCTCAACGCACCGTTGAGGGAATGAAATCCCTCTGGGAAGGCAAGACATTCAACCCTGCAGTGCTGATTGTTGGTCCAAGCAGAGAAGAGCGTTGATGAATCAGCGAACCCATCACCACGATTGAGAAAAGCCTATGTCCGTCCCATCCGAAACCAACCTGGTCAGCGCACTGAGCAATGGTACCCAGAAGGTTTACCCCTACACATTCCGAGTGATGAGTGCCGACAACCTGCAGGTCATCGTGCAGAGCAAGGCCGGTGTCGAGCAGACTAAGGTCTTGGGAACTGACTACACGGTTGACGGGGTTGGTTCGTACACTGGCGGAAGCATAACTCTCGCAACAGCACCGCTCAACGGGGAGCGAGTGACAATCCGCCGTGTGATCCCCACGTTCACGCAGTCGGTTGACCTACGCAACCAAGGTGCGTTTTTTGCAGAGACGCACGAAGATGTCTTCGACCAACTCACCATGATGCTACAGCAACTGAAGACGGACGTGGCGCGTTCTGCCAAACTGAACCTATCGTCCGCAGCGTCAGGGCTTAACGTGGAGTTCCCGAAGCCGAAGGGCAACCGTGCCATCGGCTGGAACGACGAGGCTAATGCACTCGTTAACCTCGAAGTTGGAGCACTTTACGACGGCAAGACAATCCAAGGCGGGTTCTACGACAACACCGGAGCACCTATTCCAGAGGAGGATGCAATCGTCATCACTGCAGGCACTTATCCCTAACGCATGGAAATCAACGCATCTGCGGCGGCCTACGCGCCCCGCTTCACCGGTGTCCCCAACCCTCCCGCTGGGTTGCTTGTTCTGGCGCCGAAGGTTCACTCGTCGTCAGGCCCCATCGCGGTGATGGGCAGCGCATTACCTCCCGACACCATCATCCCAAAGGGAGCCGGCATCTATGACGAGAACGGGATGCTGCCCCAGATAAAGGGCAAGGGATTGGAGTTCATCGCCTACGCTTAAGCGATTGGCACCCACTTGCCTGGGGCACGCAACTCACGCAACTGCGCGAGCGTGAACGGCACGTCGAGCTCGTAGTGCGGGGCGTCGTAAATCGTGCTGAAGTGTCCTCCCCATCGAAGGTTGTACTTCGTCGCAAGCTTCGCCGCTTCCTGATGGAAGTCGTCAGCGGTCTTTGGTTCGTCGTCGTCGAGGTACTTGCCGGCGCGAAACACGCCCATGTCGATGGCAAGTCCGAAGTTGTGCATGCTGCTGCCCGGGCGTGCCTTGGTGACAATCTTGCCCGGTGCGGTGCGCCCCTGAGCGTAAAGGCGTTCCTGCTCCTCCCATGACCGGAGTCCGCAGATTACCTTGTACTCAAGCCCCTTCTTTGCGGCGAGTGCCTGAGCTTCAGCGACGAATGCGCGGAAGGGTCCCTGCGCGGAGGGATGGCACGTCGCGATGTTCTTCTCGGATCGTGGGTCGAGGCTCATGGTTGTTCGTCGGTTTCCTCCTCGTCGTGCGGGAGGATGTGAGCGATGCGTTTCCAGAGTCGGATGCGATCTATCTCGCACCTGTCGGCTTTCTCCTCAACCCGGTTGAGCCTTTGATTGAGCCACCAGAGGGCAAAGCAAAGCACCGCGACAACGGGTCCCTGTTGCGCCAACTGCTCGAGGATGCGTTGCTCCATGCGGCGTTACGGTTTGCGCTCACGGCGTACAACCTCGATGCCCCCGACGACGGCAGTGCCTGCCATGACGATAGCCTCGGCGAGGTCGGGGTGGAGTTTCAGCCCGAATGCTGTGGCAATGATGGTCAGGCCCCGCCAGGTGGATGCCTCTTTGAGGCGTGACAGAATCGCGTTCATGGTGACTTCAGTGTGGGGATCTCTTGATCTGGGTGGCAACAACTTCTGCTGCTGCCGTGGCGGCGCCGGCGATGCCTGCCGCAGCGAAGTATTCCAATGTCATGTCAGAACTGGGTAGCAACTGGGTAGCAAAAAGAAACGCCGCTCGAGGAACACACAACCTCGAGCGGCGTCGGTTCCGAGGTTACTCACCTCGGCGGGAAAGGCAGTGTTTCATGCGGGGTCAGCGACCCTGACGCAGGATCTCCCTGCGCACCATGCTGCAATACCCAAATCCTTTCAGTCTCGTCCAAGCCCGTCAACAAAGTCGTCGAGCTTTGTCGCCTGACGGACAATCCTTTCGGCGTTCATGCGCCTGCTGAGTTGCTCGCGCCACTCGCCGGTGTCGTAGTAAAGGCCACGGGCGCGTAGCCACTTGGTGCATTTGAAGTTGAGCTCGCGGAACCACTCCATCGGGATGCCGGGGTCGTCTCGGTCAAGCGGCCTTAAGCCTGTGTCTTTTTCCATACGCGGATTGATTTGCGGTCGAATGACTTAGCTATTGATGGACGCCATCCGAGCACTCGCAGTGCCGCGGCGATACGCTGTTCCATGCGCCGGTCGTGCTTGCCGACCTCAATCCCCAGAGCGCCGCAGAGAATCTCCTTTGTGGTGTATGCCTTGTCGTCGTCGAGCCCGTCACGCAGTGCCTCCTCCCACGTGTCTTCGGGCCGGCGCAGTTCGGCTTGTGCCGCTGCCTCATCCGCTGGGACGTTCCACCACGGCATGCCCCGCTTGAACAGGTAGACTGCTTCCGCAAACAACTGGTCCCGCTCGGTCGCGAGGAACTCGAGGTTGATGGCGCCGCACGCGACTGCCCAGAAGCGTCGGGCTCCCGTCTCGTCACGGTTCCAGTCGTCACGGTTCGTCGTGCCGGCGAACACGGAGCGGCGGGGATGGTCCTCGGCGTTCCTGCCGTAGGGGGCGCGATACCGGTCAACCTGGCAGGAGATTACCCCCTTGATGCGCTCGACCTCCGTCTTGTTGAACGAGTGCATCTCGCTGATCTCGACAAGCCACGCTCCTTTCAGCACCCCGTAGAAGTCCTTCGACGTGACGCTCTCGTGGCACTCGGTGAACCACGCCCCACCGAGCACCCGCAGTGCAGTGCTCTTCCCCGCACCCTGCGCTCCCTCAAAGATTGGCATGGTGTCCACCTTGCAACCCGGTCGGTAGATGCGTGCGACCATTGAGATAAGCCAGCACTGCCCAACCATGCGGTGGTACTCGTCCTGGGGCGTACCGAACCCATCCGGCAGGAGGAGACGCAAACGCGACTCGCCATCCCATCGCAATCGGTCGAGCCACTCCTTCACCTCGTTCCTCACGCGAGTCTGGGCGACCAGCACGACGGCATCGTGGACCCCCTGCACGCTCACCTTGGGGATGCCAAGTTGCGACTGCATGAGGCGGGTGAGACGCAGGTCGTCCGCGTCGTTCCACTCCCGCGCATCGGTGTCCCACGAGGTCAGAATCTTCTCCTTAAACTCGTCGTACCAGACCACGCCGGCGAGCGGTTCGTACCCCTCGAGAATCTTGCAGAGGTTGTCCAGATTTGCGTGTGGTCGCATCGACCCGCCAATCTCAAGACCGAGTTGCTCCCAGAGGTCTTGCAGTCCCTTGATGCTGCTGTCCCGGGCGACTGCCTTTGATACCGCTTTCGCTTCGGTGGTCGGTGGGTCGAACGTGCGGATCTTGTCCTTCGCCCACATGCGCAGAGCGTCCCACGTCCAGCCCGAGTTCATCGCGTCCGCAGCGTCCCACTTCTCCGGTTGCCCCTCTGGGCGCAGTATCTTGATCTCAGCCACCCTGTCGGCAAGCATCTCTGCGATAGCGTCCATGCACTGGATGCCTGGCGCGTCGTTGTCGGGCCACAAGAAGAGCCGGCGCCCGTGGATTGGCGACCAGTCCACCTTGTGGATGGCCTGCGCTCCACCGGGCCATGACACGACGACGTAGTGGTGACCGGCGAGCGCACGTGCTGCGTCCGCGGCCTTCTCGCCTTCGACGACCATCGCCGGCTTGCCGGGGTTCTGGTTGAGCAGTTCGAGCCCGTAGAGGGGACGAGAGTCCTCGATCATCTGGTTCACCCACGCCTGCTTCTCGGTGTCGTAGAACCAGGGGATGAACTGTTTGCGAGCGCCACGCGGGTCGTGCCGTGCGATGTACCCGATGAGCTTCCCGTCAGCAGTCTTGTACGTCCAGACGCAGGTGGGTTTGCCGTGTACCTTGTGGATGAAGAGCGCCGGCTTGTTGCCCTCCGGTGGCAGTCCGAGCGTTGCTTTCTTGGGTATCGGTGGGGGCGGGGTGTTGTTCGGGATGTAGTTTGTCCCGGCGATTGCATCGTAAGCCTCGGACATTGAACACCCATGCTTTGCTGCGTACAGGGCAATGAGGTCCGACCCCTTGTCCCCGCCGGCGAAGTCGCTCCAGACGCCCGTGTTTACATTGACTGAGAGGGAGTCACCCTTTTCGCCCGACAGGTTGCCGACCACGAACTCGTGTCCGTGGAATCGGCCCTCAGGAAACCACTCCTGCAGGAGTCCGCGTGCGCGGGTCAGCAGGTCCGTTCGCAATGATTTGAAGTCTCGTTTCATCCTCCGTGTGTGTGTTTTGTTTGGCCAACTAAGCCAACAAGGCGAGGAACTCCTCGACCGAGTGGCACACCCCGGCCACGCCTCCCATCGCTCGCACAAGCGAGACGAAGGCGCGTTGTTCGGGTGTTGCGGTTTTCCCCGGGCGCTTCACTTCCACCGCGAGGAAGCGTCCGTCAGGCGTGATGCCGATGAGATCCGAAGACCCAACGCAGAGTCCCGATGAAAGCCACCGTCCGTCGGCCAACTCATACTTGCCGACTTGGTTCCTCCATAGCCGCGCCCCAACTCGGGACGCGGCCAACTGGATCTCACTTTGAATCCGCGTCTCAGAAATCACGACGTGGGCGTGAGGAGGATTGCTGCGACGACTCTCTCGGCGAGAGGAACTGCACCGCGTCAGCGGCAACGCGAAGACGGGATTTCTTCTCCCCGGTCTGCTTGTCTTCCCAAGTGTCCAGCTTGAGCCGGCCTTCGACGAAAATCTGTTTCCCCTTCGACAGGTGTTCTGCGCAGTTCTCTGCCAACCTGCCCCACGCTTCAATGTCCACATACGTGACCTCCTCTTTCTTGTCTCCGCCTTCCGTCGTGTAGTTGCGGTTGATTGCAATCGACATCTGAGTGACTGCGGTTCCTTTCGGTGTGTGTTTTGTCTCTGGGTCGCGGGTTAAGTTACCCATGAGGAGGACTTTGTTTAGTGATGCCATGATGTTGTTGTTCTGCTTCTTGTTCTCGTTTTACGTGAGGCCAGAATCTTCTGAGCCCACTCGCGTGGGAAACGATACCCACGAGATTGACCAAGTGCGACGAGATCCTCGTATGTCTTCGCACTGCTTTGCTCCTGCTTCCGTTGTGCCTGCAGGGCAAGCTTCATCTGAGCCGATACCTTCACGAGCTCACCCTGCTTCTGCTCAACCTCCCGCGGTTGAGGTGCGAACCGGTGACCGCACCCGCAAACCGGAGTGCCCCCGGGGAGTGCGCGGAAACACACGGGGCAGAGGCGGATTGCGATCTTGGCTTCCGCGTCCTTCTTCTTGCGCTTCTTCCCCTCGAGCGTCCACTCCCTGTCGGAGTCGGGGAACATGTGGCGCCGGCAGTTACCGACGTGATCTAGGATGATGGCGTGGGTCTTACCGGCGAACGTGCGAAGTCCTCGGCCCCACTGCTGGAGGCAGAGCGAGGTCGATGCGGTCGGGCGCAGCATCTGCACCACCTCGATGGCAGGCAGGTCGAACCCCTCCGACACCACGTCGCACGACACCAACTGGTCGAGTCCGCCAGAGGCAAAGCGTTGGACGAGAGAGCGTCGTGCGAGTTTGTCCATCGTGCCGTCGATGATCTCAGCACGGTAGCCTGCTGCGAGGTACTGATCGCGCACCGCGGCGCAGTGTTTGAGGCTCACGCAGAAAATCACCGCACGTTTGCCGTCAGCGAGTTTGCGGTAGTGCTCGACCGCTGAACCCGTTATGCCGGGTTTGTTCATCATGGTGTCGAGGTCGTGCTTGTTGAAGTCGCCCATCGCAAACCCAACACCGCTCAAATCTACCTCTGACGGGCAGAAATACTCGTATGAGGAGAGGTGCCCCGCCTCGATGAGATCCGCAGTGGTGGGTCCCACGACCATATCGTCGAACAACTCGTTAAGCCCCTCGCCCGACAAGCGTTGCGGCGTTGCTGTCACACCGACAACCTTTGATGCTGCCCACGTGTTGAGCACGCGGCCCCACGAGGATTTCGCGGTGGCGTGGTGCGCTTCGTCCACAATGACAAGTGTCGGGGAGTGAACGACATCCAGCCTGTTCTTGAGCGCGAACACCGAGGCGACGACGACGGGGATGTTGTGCCTGTACTTACGACCAGGCGCCACGAAGGTGCAGGGGACGTTGAACCGATGTAAGGTGCCGGCGACTTGGTCGATGAGCTCGTCCCGATGCACGAGAATCACCACGCGTCCACCACGGGCCACGGCACGTTGTGCCATGTAGCAGAACATCACGGTCTTACCCCCACCCGTGGGGCATACCATCAGGGTTCGCCGATGACTGGCGAGAGAACGACGGGTCCGGTCGAGGAGGTCGAACTGGTAGTCGCGGAGTTGCATGCCGCACTCGTATCACGTGTTGCGTTATCCGCAACAGAAATGTTGGGGAGAAGGTCGGTGACCTCGAGCGGAACTGCGTTGCGCTGCGCTGCGGAAAGCAGTGCGTTCCAACGTCTAATAGGCACGGTGCCCGAGCGTTTCCAGCGCAGCACCGATGAAGCGTGAATGCGCAGTGCTCGTGCGGTTGCACGAATCCCACCGAAACGGGCGATGACGATGTCAGCAGAGGTCATGCAAACATTGTTGCTGGTGTCGCAACGGAGTGCAACAGGCAGATGCTGAATGGTTATACAAGTGCTTAATCTGTAGCACGATGCATCAGGAGATTCCTGTAAGTCTCTCTAAGTCCCACAAAAAATCACGCAAACCTACTTGACCACCGAATGCCCTTGGTATTAGCGTCCATCCCGTTGTCAAAACGACAACATCAACACACATGAAAACGACCAACATACTCCCGACAGACCGGGAAGCCTGGCTTGCCCTCCGCGGCAAGGACATCACATCAACGGACGTGGCCGCTTTGTTCGAACTCAGTCCGTACAAGACGCGCCTCCAACTCTGGCACCAGAAGACCGGCGGACTCAGTGACACGGTGGAAGAGAACGAGCGCATGCGCTGGGGCAATCGCCTGCAGGATGCGATTGCACGCGGCATCGCCGAGGACATGGGTTGGGACGTGCGTGCTCGCAACGTCTACTCCCGCATCGACGAACGCCGCATCGGTTCCTCGTTTGATTTCGAGATTCTCGGGCACGAAGACGGTCCCGGCCTGCTCGAGATTAAAAACGTGGACTTCCTCGTGTTTCGCGACAAATGGAGCGACGAGGACGGCGTGGTCGAAGCCCCCGCTCACATCGAGCTTCAACTCCAACACCAGTTGCTGGTGACGGGCCGGTCGTGGGGCGTGATTGCGGCGCTCGTCGCCGGCAACACCATCAAGTACTGCATCCGCAAGGCCGACCCCGAGGTGCATGCGCAAATCCTCGACGAGGTCGCTCGGTTCTGGGCGAGCATCGAATCAAGTGTGGCGCCCGAACCTCACTACCCCGAGGACGCCAACGTGGTGGCGAAACTCCACGCACGTGCCAACCCCGGCGAGGTCGTCGATGCGACCGGTGACATTGAAACCGACGACCTGGTGTCCCGCTACCGTGAGGTGTCGAGCAACATCAAGTCGCTCGAGGACATTAAGGATTCTCTGAAGGCTCAACTCCTCACCCGCATCGGCACTGCCGAGAAGGTGATTGGACCGGGGTGGTCCATCTCTGCGGGGATGATCGAGGCCAAGGAGGTGCCGGCGTTCGTTCGCCAGGCGTATCGGAACTTCCGCGTGAACGCGAAGAAAAGCAGCAAGTAGTTAAGCAGCAATGACAAAAACAACAGAAAAAAGCATGTTAAAGGCATCAGACAGCATCGCAAAACTCGCAGGTTCCCTCGCAAAAGCGCAGGGGGCAATGCGTGCCGCACTCAAAGACAGCGTGAATCCCCACTTCCGGTCCCGGTACGCGGACCTCGCCGGTGTGTGGGACGCGTGCCGCGAACCCCTTGCCAGCAACGGACTGGCAGTGATCCAGACGCCCGGGGAGATTGGCGACAAAACCATCGAGCTCACCACCATCCTCGCTCACGAGTCTGGCGAGTGGATTCAGAGCACCTTCACCATCCCGGTGTCGAAGCCCGATGCGCAGGGAGTCGGGTCCGCGGTGACCTACGCTCGCCGCTACGCTCTCGCCGCGATGGTTGGCATCGTCCAGGACGACGACGACGGCAACGCCGCAACCCAACCTCGCAAACAGGTGACCATCCGCCGGCCTGACGCGACAGAACCCGAGCCGGCACCTCAGGGACGCCCGTTCAACCTCGACGAGGCGCTGACGGCAATCCGCAAGGCTGAGAACGTGGACGTGCTCAAAGCTGTGTACACCGACGCGTACAACGCGGCAGACGCACTGGGCGACGACGCAGGCATCGCCGAGCTCATCAAAGCGAAAGACGAACGCAAGGCGGCGCTTGCCAGCAAGGGGACCGTGCCGTCGAAAGTGAAGTCGGCAATGGCGAAGCTACGCAGCACGCCAGAGGCAGCACCAGCACCAGCAGCAGAGGCAGCACCGGCACCCGCACCGGAGCAGCAGGACGACGTGCCGTTTGGGGATCAGCAGGCAGACGAATCGGGGCCTTTCTAGGGCCCCACCCACATCTATACGACCATGAAAACTAGTCTCATTTGGCTCACGCCTGAGCAGTTGTCGGACAGGTTGCAGATTGCTTTGGGCACGTTGGCGAACTGGCGAACACGCAGGATTGGTCCTACGTACATCCGCCTGGCTGGGAAGAGGGGGCCGGTTCGCTACCGGCTTGAGGACGTGGAGAGTTGGGAGTTTGCGCAGAGAGAGGAGGTACACCCATGAGCAGCGAGGAAACCATCTGGGCGCAACTAATCTGCCCCGTCCCCATCGCAGCACTCTCAGCACTCACCGAGATGGCGCCCCCCAGGGCGTGCATCCGGTCGGGTGGTCAGACATTCCACGAGGGAGCATTCCACGATGTCGTCGAAGTCTTCGTCCCTGCAGGGGGACAAGAAACAGCAGAAACCACAACCACAACAGAACAAGAAAATGGGTAGACAACTCCAAGCCATTAAAAGCCTCGATGAGGCACGGCAGTACATCAAACAAATCCGCACTGAACGCAACCAAGTTGTGTTCCAGTTGCGCAAGCAACTAACGGCCTTTGACGCGAACGTGGCGGAAGCCGCGCACCGCAAGTCCCAGGTTTTGTTCAACGACTGGCAGCGAGAGAAGGGACTGTTGCTAGAGAACAACCAGAAGCTACTCGCCCAACTGGCAGACGCTGACAAGACGGTGCAGTTGCAGAGGGACTACATCGTGGAACTCGAGCAGAAGCTCACCGAGCCCTCCGGGGTCATCGGGTGGTTCAAACGCACGTTCTCGCTATGAGCTTCGACCCGAACAACGATCCGGTGGATCACCCGGCGCATTACAACCAGCACCCTGCTGGCATCGAGTGCATCGACGTGATCGAGCACATGAATCTGAACGTCGGCAACGCCATCAAGTACCTCTGGCGAGCGGGTTTGAAAAGTTCGGCGACTCACCTCGAGGACTTGTACAAGGCGCAGTGGTACGTCAAACGCGAGATTCAGCGGATGACGCATCTGTCGGAGGCTCAACGCTTAACCCGATGAACGTCCGACTCATCGCATCCACGGTCCCCTGTCAGTTCGACGGTGGGCCCAGCACCGCGGAGGAGTTGATTGTTTACTGTGCCCGGGTGTCTAACCCGAGCAATCAGAGCAACATGGAAACCGCTCCGCGACTCCTGCAGTACTGCATCAGGCACGGGCATTGGTCCGTGTTTGAGCAGGCGTCGATGACCGTTGAAATCAAGACTTCGCGTGCGATTGCCGCGCAGTTGCTGCGTCACAAGTCGTTCTCGTTCCAAGAGTTCAGCCAACGCTATTCGGAAGCGGTTGGTATTGAGCCGGTGGAGTTGCGCCGTCAGGCTGATAAGAATCGGCAGAGCAGCACTGAAGTCATTGAAGATGAAGAGGTTCGCAGCTTGGTCTGCAAGGCGATGACGAGGGTCGCATTTGTTTACGACGAACTGCTCAACGCCGGCGTTGCGCGTGAATGCGCACGCATGGTGCTGCCGCTCGCGACGAGCACAACCTTGTACATGTCAGGCACTTGTCGGTCGTGGATTCACTACCTGCAGGTTCGCCTCGACGAACACACTCAGAAAGAACACCGTGAGATTGCGCAGGCGATTGACCGGTGCTTCGCTGAAGTGTTCCCGACAGTCCATCAAGCGCTGAAAATCGCGCACGAATAGTCCACTCGAGCCTCACCCAACCCAGCGTAAACCCCACTATGCCAAGTGCTTGGTGGGGTTTTTATTTCCCACAGAAAATCACGTTGACTCACGCAATGCGCATGGCATGCTGGTCACCGTTGCGAGTAGCGCAACACGAACAACGAACCAACACACGTCATGAACAAGAACCAAGAACTTGAACTTTTCCGCAACCTCGTCCACCAGTTTCCTTCTGACTCGTACATCGGTGAGTGGTTGCGTCAGGTTGACTACGAGGTCGAGTCCAACCTTCGCTCCGACATCATCCCGTCGATCTCGTTGCGTGATGCGTTCCGCCAATGCGAGGAAGTCCATGCGGATGCTCAACGGCATGCTGCCAACATCATCGCGAATGCGGAGAAGCAGGCGGCGGCGATTGTTGCGACCGCAAAGCGTGAGGAGCAGCACGTCCGCAAGGTTGTTGCTGATGCCATCACGGTGCTTGAGCGGTTCCGCTAAGTCGAAACCGGGGCTACCCGGTCTACCCGTGATGCGGGTACTGACGAGACTATGAAACATACACACATAACCATCGGATCGCTCCTGCTATCGAGCATGGATGCGGTATTCATCGCCAACACAACCGGCTTGTGGCAGGTCGGATTCGCCATCCTGCTGCTTGGCACCTACGTGCTGGCTCACGTCTCACTAACGCAGGAGGTGTCCGAATGAGCACCTACTCTGTCCACGTAAACGGGGAGCTTCGCGGCTCCCTGCAGGGTAAGCGTAAGACGCTCGAAGCGGTCATCCGTTGGTGCCGCGGCGAGTTCGGCGGCGTTGCTCAGTTCGTTGAATACCAAGCCGGCCTCGGTGCCTGGCTTGTCGGCGCTGACGGCACGCAGATCAACGTGCGGGAGGTGCTGGCATGAGCACGCACACAATGGAGTGCTCGACACTGGCGTACCTGCGGAAGGTCGTCGCGGATGCGCAGGCGACCATAGCAGAGGCTCAGGCACAGATTGACCGGATTGAAGCGGATGACCGGGAGCAGACGTGGAAGCATCTGGTTGCTGAGGTTCGGAAGAAGCGTCCTTTGATTCGGATGTGGTTGGAGCTTGGCTTCCTGTTGGAGGTCAGCAACTCGTCCGTCGTGATTGCGTTTCCATCGCAGCACGGACTGGCAATCGAGCAGTTGGCAACGTCGGCAAACATCCAGTTGCTAGAAGAGATTCTGTCGGCGTACTTGGGGCGCCCAATCCGCGTTGAACTGTTGGAGGTAGCGGAATGACCGACGAACAGATCAACGCCGCCATCTCCGCGGTGTATGGGTGGGATGCAGACTACTGCGCGTGCCTCAACGCGATGCACGAAGCGGAGAGTGCAATCTTCAATGCCTTTGCTCCAGTTTACGCCCAACAGTTAGTTTTGGTCACTCGCGCAGAGTCTTGCGGTGACAGAGAGTTTTATTGCGCAACCGCTCGGCAACGGGCAGAGGCGTTCCTGCGCACGCTGGGCAAGTGGGAGGGAGGTCAGCGATGAGCAGGCTTCCAAACTGGTTCGACTCATGGCTCACGAGCAACCCAGACGAGCAACCCGACCCGCCTGAGTGCCGGCGTTGCCAAGAGCCGATGGAGTGGACTGACGACGCAAACGAGTCGGGCCCGTGCGGTTTCTGGGAGTGCATCAACGAAGACTGCCCGAGTGAATGAACCTGTACCGACTCACCATCGCCATCATCCTCGTCTCCCTCGCGTGCCTTGCCGGGTACGCTTGGGCGAGGGGTAAACATAAACGCTTTGCCCGTGCATGGGCAGAGGAGATACTGAACCCGAAATACATCCTAACCAAATAACAATAATGTGGATACTCCCACGACCTATCATCAACCAACTCACATCAGTCTTTGCACCGGATACGGAGGTATTGACCTCGGACTCAAACGAGTGTTCCCAGATCTGCGCACAGTCGCTTATGCGGAGATCGAATCAAGTGCCATCGAGCTCTTACTTGCGCGAATGGAAGGCGGGTCGCTTGACCCGGCTCCGATCTGGAGCAATCTGCGAACCTTCCCTTGGAGCGCATTTTCTGACCGAGTGGACCTCCTCTCTGGCGGTTATCCCTGCCAACCATTCAGTAGCGCAGGGAAGCGACTCGGCGCCGACGATCCCCGTCACCTCTGGCCTGCCATCGCAGACGGCATTCGAGTTCTGCGACCCCAAACCGTGTTCTTCGAAAACGTCGAAGGGCACATCACGCTGGGACTCTCCAGCGTGCTCAGTGATCTGGAAGAACTGGGTTACGAACCGACGTGGGGAGTATTCAGCGCGAGCGAAGTCGGGGCGCCTCACCAGAGAAAGCGGGTGTTCATCATGGCTCACAATCTCAACAGAGGATGCTTGCCGAGTTGGATCAGCGGAAGCGTGGCAGGAGTACGAGCAGGAGGGGCGCACGACTCAGGCGCGGTTGCGAAACCAAGTCCACAGTTGGCCCACCGCAATGGCGAGAGATTGGAAGGGTACCTCTCCGAACTCGCACACCAGACAGGATGGCAAGAGTCGGTGCGATCAGTTGCCGGTTGCAGTCGATCAAGCAGAGAAGGGGGTGTGGCCGACACCGACTACCGCGGAAGCGGGGAAGATTGGGAATCAAGCCAATCACGGGCAACTGGGACTGAGCAACCATCCAGCATTGAGGGGCGAGTGTGTGCGGGAGAAGTTGCAGAAGAGCAGGTCTGGCCAAGCCGCCCCGGCGATGTGGGGGACACCGAGGACGGGGATGGAACAAAGTCCTGCGTGCTACTACGACCGGGGCAAGGGAAATCTGGAGGAGCAGGTGGGTGCGGCAGAGCATGGTCAGTATGGCCAAGCCGCCCCGGCGAACCCCAACACTGGTGGGAACCCCCGCGAGTTGTGGCTGACGCCAAAAGTCGGAGACAACCATGCAACCAAGCACCACCCGAAGAGGATCGATGGAGGTCAGCCGAATCTGGCATGGCAGATGGAGAGACAGCAACTCTGGCCAACACCGGACGCAACGCAGGCGAACGACGGAGTGCCGTGGGAGAAGTTCAAGCAGGGGATGATGGAGAGGCGGGAGCGTGTGAAGCAGGCAGTGCTCGAGGGGAAGACGAAGCAGGGGAGTGGAAGGAGTCCGAACCTCTGCGCAGCAGTGCAGAACCCGCAGTGGGCGACACCGAAGACATGGAGAACGCCATCGGTAGCCGAGGCGAAGAACCAGCAGTGCTCAACGCAGATTTACCTACAGAACCAAGTAGGGGCGACGGAGAAGACGTGGGCGACACCTCAGACGAGGGACAACCGCAGTGGGGGTGCGGACAGATGGGAAAACCCGGAGCGCAGTCGGAACCTCAACGACCAGATTGCCACGGTTACGAAACAAAACGCAAAGCTGAATCCGAGGTGGGTGGAGGCGCTGATGGGATTGCCGATTGGATGGACTATGCAGAGTTGTGCTACGCCAGTGACAATCGGACAGATGAGCTCCGAATGCTCGGAAACGGAGTTGTCCCCGCAACCGCTGCCCGAGCCTTTGCCGTGCTTGCTGCCGACCTCGCAGCAGGATGTCCCGGTCGCCCCGAGCGTCCCGTCGTTGCGTGAGATTGCCGAGACACTGCGCAAACTCGCTGACATGATTGAGCGCATCGTATGAGCACCGAAGCCGAGATCCGTGAAGAGATGGAGCACCTGGTAGCCCGACTGGCGAACCTGATGCTCTCACTCGAAAAGCCCGAGGTGACCTACCTCGCACGGGTCACCGGCGGACACTACGACGGACAAACCATCGGGGTTGCCTTAGTGATGGGCGACCCCGAGAACGAGGCCGACGATGAGCTTTCCTAAGCCCTACCGCATCCAGCATCGCGACACCGGGTGCTGGCTATCTGTGGACCGTGACAGGGACTCGTGGGTGTCCTTCCGCGACATCCGGTGGTCAACGACCTTCCGATGCGCGGACGAGGCCAAAGCGGCGGCCAGGACGTTCAACCTGTCGCACGAGCGGTTCAGGATCACGACGAGCACCGAGATGCCCGTTGCGGATAACGCAACGAATCCGCGTTGACACCAGCAGCAGCGCCGATAGATTAACCAATGCCGCGAGTGCCAGGGGTGGCACAACCGGACGAACGAGAGGCCCGTCTCCCGAGTGGGAGGCGGGTTTTTTCGTGCCCTGATGCCCCCAGCATGGCCTTGGCTACACAAGTTGAGCGTAGACAACCCACTTCTGTAGACGGAAGTGTAGACGTCAAAAATCCTTGTGGTATACGCACTTACCTACTTGTCTACACTGTCTACACTTCTTTTATTAAAAAGAGTAGTAGATGGAATAGGGGGAATAGGGGCGTGAGGTGTTCCACGAGATTTTCAAAATGTTCGCAAAACAAGCGTAGACAAGTGTAGACAAGCGCAAGCTGTTGGCTACAAAACAGTTGCGTGTCTACGCTTGCGCAAACTTGTGTAGTCACTTCCGTAGAACACGCGTAGACATTGCCCTTTCTGGGACCTGCTGTAGGCTTGAAAAAACAAGAGAGCGTATGAAAGGACGATACACCGGAGGGCGGAAGAAGGGGGTCCCGAACAAAATCACGACGTCGCTGAAAGAGGCCATCCTGCAGGCTTATGAGCGTGCTGGTGGGGTGGAATACCTCGAAACGGTAGCGAGGCTCGACCCGCGCACCTTCCTGACGTTGTTGGGCAAGGTGCTGCCGATGCAGGTGACCGGCGCTGGGGACGGGCCGGTGAAGATCGAGGTGATCACGGGCATCGACCGTTGCCCTGACGACCCCATCGAGGACGAGGATTGACCTGCGCACCTCTGGTGGTAGCGTAGAACCGCGACACCTGCCGATCCGTGGTCACGAGGTAATGCCGCCGACGGACGCAGAAGAGAGTGGTGTGACAGCTCGGAGAGACTAGATGGCCGCGAGGCCAACGGGAACGCCACCGTTTAACTCGGCGTGACCACCGGAGAGAGGCCGAGACGCGACACCTGCCATGCTGGCTCCATGCCGGCGGCGCGGATCGGGTAGCTCCCGGTCGATGCAGTGGTGCGACAGCAGGAGAGACTGCACACTTCCCTGATGGCATCCCAACGCATCGACCTCGGCTACGCGCCCCGGGACTGGCAACGCAAGGTTCACCGCGGACTCAAGCGATTCTCGGTCGTTGTGATCCACCGACGTGGTGGCAAGACGGTCATGGCCGTCATGGAGCTCGTCCATGCTGCGCTCAAATGCACCAAGGCCGAGGGGCAGTTCGGGTACGTGGGACCCCTGCTCAAGCAGACCAAGAAGATTGCCTGGCGCTACCTCAAGCGATTTAGCTTCCCTGTCCCCGGCATCAAGATCAACGAGTCTGAGCTGTCCGTCACGTTTCCCAACGGGGCGACCATCACGCTCTTCGGCGCTGACAACCCGGACTCCCTGCGCGGACTCTACTTCGACGGGGTCGTGCTCGACGAGGTCGCCGATATGAAACCGGAGACGTGGGGTGAGATTCTTCGACCGGCGATTGCAGACCGGCGAGGATGGGCCATCTTCATCGGCACGGTGAAGGGTGTGAACCTGCTCAGTGAGAAATACTTCGAGGCTCTCAACAACCCCGACGAGTGGTTCGCGGCGAACTACACCTGCTACCAGACTGATGCCCTCTCAGCCGACGAGATTGAATCCATGCGCAAAGACATGAGTGAGAACCAGTTCCGACAGGAGATGCTGAACGATTTCAGCGCATCGAACCCAGACCAGTTAATCGCCTTCGAGACGGTGCAGGAGGCAGTGGGTAAACACCTGCCGGCGACCGACTACGAGTTCTCACCGCGCATCCTCGGCGTGGATGTCGCTCGGTACGGGGACGACAAGTCAGTGATCTTCGGTCGTCAGGGACTGGTGGCATTCGAGCCTCAGGTGCATCAGGGGCTCAACAACATGGAGCTTGCAGCCAAGGTGGCGCAGGCGATTGTCGAGTGGAAGCCCGACGCGGTGTTCATCGACGCTGGACGCGGTGAGGGGGTGATAGACCGCTTGCATCAACTCGGGCATGCTGTTGTGGGCGTGAACTTCGGTGGCTCACCGACTAAGCCCCAGTTCGTGAACAAGCGTGGGGAGATGTGGTTCGACATGAGTCAGTGGCTGAAAGCCGGCGCGAGCATCCCCGACATCCCGCAACTCAAGATCGAGTTGTGCGCACCCACCTACAGTTACGCAAACGCCGCGAACAAGTTCGAGCTCGAGTCGAAAGACGACCTTAAGAAACGCGGCCTGCCCTCGCCAGACATCGCCGATGCCCTGGCGCTCACGTTCGCGTTCCCCGTCGCCCCGTCCCGCGGACCGGGTTTAAACCTGCACGCCGGTGGGCATGCGCTCACCGAGTACGACCCTTTCGCTTGACGGATACGCAACGCTCACAACGATTGAAGCATGGACGTCGTGTTTGCACTCGAGCCGCTCACCCCGGAACTGGGGCAGGAGAGCATGCCGCTTATTGAGGCGCATTGGCGCGAGATTGCGCACGACCTGACCATCCCGCTCTCGCCTGACTGGGAGCGCTACTACGCACTGCAGGATGCCGGTTCCATCCGCGTGTACACCGCTCGGCGCAACGGTGAGATTATCGGCTACGCATGGTTCATCGTGAACCGCAATCTGCACTACAGCACCTCAGTACAGGCAATACAGGACGTGATTTTTATCCGCAAAGACTTACGCCGCGGCACGCTGGGCACGCGCCTCATCAAGTTCTCGGAGGAGCAACTCAAGCAGGAGGGTGTGCAAGTGGTCGTTCACCACATCAAAGCGAAGCATGATTGGTCGCCACTCATCGAGCGTCTCGGCTATTCGCTCGTGGATCTCATCTACCTCAAACGCATTAACTAACCTATGGGATTTACAGCAGCAATCATTGTCGGATCAGCACTGGGCGGGATCGCTTCGAGTGCGATGAGTAAAAAAAACGCACCGGACATCCCCAGTGAGCCAGAGAAACCAAAAACAATGAGCGAAAGCCAGATGGAGACGAACGCAAAGTCACGTCAGGACAGTGCTCGCCGACAGGCACTAGCAGCAAGCGGACGCTCGGACACCATCCTCACTGGGGGACAGGGACTTGGAGGCAGTACGCTTGACCAGCAGAAGTTTCAAAACATGGGCAAGACGCTGCTCGGGCAGTAACGCATGGAGACTAAACGCCAGCAACTCGAAAAGATGCGCATGACGCTCCGCTCGGAGCGTGAATCATTCATGCCGCACTGGCGTGACCTTTCCGACTACGTGATGCCGCGCCGCGCACGCTACACCATTGCAGAGCGCAACAAAGGCGACCGTCGCAACAAGAAGATCATCGACTCCACGGCAACGCTCGCCATGCGAAACCTCATGGCCGGGATGATGTCTGGGCTCACATCCCCTGCACGCCCGTGGTTCTCGCTCACCACGCCCGACCCATCGCTCGGCGAGTTCGGGCCGGTCAAGACGTGGCTGGATGACGTAACCAAGCGGATGCGCACAATCTTCCTCAAGAGCAACCTCTACAACGCCTTGCCGCTGCTCTACTGCGACCAAGGCTTGTTCGGGACTTCCGCGATGGCAGTGCTCGAGGACGACCAGGACGTCATCCGCTGCTACTCGTTCCCCATCGGTTCGTACTGCCTGGCGCAGTCACACCGGCACACCGTGGATACTTTCGTTCGCGAGTATGCGATGACGGTGCGACAACTGGTGCAACGCTTTGGCTTAGAGAACTGCTCCCGCTCCGTGCAGGACCAGTACAACAACGGCAACTACGAGACGTGGATTGATGTCGCGCACATGATCCACCCGAACGAGGACTACAACCCCGAGAAACTCGCGGCCAAGTACAAGCGCTTCTCCTCCTGCTACTGGGAACTGGGTTCTGATGAAGAAGGCAAGTTCCTTGATGAGTCTGGGTTCGACGAGTTTCCGGTCATGGCGCCGCGGTGGAACCTCACCGGTGAGGACGTCTACGGGCACTCCCCGGGGATGGACGCACTGGGGGACGTGCAGCAGTTGCAAGCGATGCAACGACGCATGATTCAGAGCATCGACAAGATGGTGAACCCGCCGATGGTGGCGCCCACCAGCATGCAGAACAAGAAAGCCTCGCTGCTCCCCGGGGACATCACCTACGTGGACACCACGCAGGGCTCGACCGGGTTCAAGCCTGCGCACGAGATTCGCATGCCCCTGCAGGAGTTGAGCGTGCTCATCGGCGAGACGCAGAACCGGGTGAAGCGATGCTTCTACGAAGACCTGTTCCTCATGCTGGCCAACAGCGACCGGCGCCAAATCACCGCACGCGAGATTGAAGAGCGTCACGAGGAGAAACTGCTGATGCTCGGGCCGGTGCTCGAGCGCCAGAACGAAGACCTGCTCGACCCACTCATCGACCGCACCTTCGCGATTATGATGCGCCGGGGCGAGGTGCCTGCGCCGCCGGCTGAGATTGCCGGTCAGGAGCTCAAGGTGGAGTACATCTCCATCATGGCCCAAGCCCAGAAGATGGTCGCCACTTCGGGCCTTGAGCGTTTCGTCGGGTTCGTCGGGAACCTCGCATCGGCAAAGCCCGAGATTGCCGACAAACTGGACTTCGACCAGGTCGTTGACGAGTACTCCGACATGCTGGGCGTGCCTCCCAAGATTGTGCGCCCCGATGAAGAGGTTGCGAAGATTCGCGAGGGACGTGCGCAGGCGATTGCCGCGCAGCAACGCGCCGAGCAACTTCAACAGGTTGCGCAGGGTGCCAAGCTACTTTCTGAAACCGACATGGGCAACGACTCTGCGCTCGCCCGTCTTACCGCTGGAGGCGGGATGCGATGAGCCTGCGCAACTTCACTCAGGTCGGAGAGTTCGACATCGCGCCACCGCTCGAGGACCTCGCAGCATTGCCGGCGTGGAACTGGCTCAACGTGCGGCGGATGTTCGCCGGTTCGGAACACGGGCAGGTGGACGACATCGTGCTGCGTTTCGCCCCACTGCACGGGCCCAAGAGCGTGCGCGACGTCTTCGACGGGCTCGAGTGCGTGAGTTACTTCCCGTGGTTCGCCATGCCTGGCATCCGTCAGTTGGTCGAAGACTTCGAGCCTAACGAGTCCAAGGGCATCGGTCGCGTGGTCGTTGCCCTGCTTCGACCTGGTGGCGTCATCAAATCGCACCGCGATGAGGGTGCGTATGCGCTCGCTCACCGGCGTTTCCATTTCTCGCTCACCTCCGCACCGGAGTGCATCTTCGTGTGCGGTGACGAGAGCGTCACGATGCTCCCCGGTCAAGCGTGGGAGTTCAACCACCACGAAGTGCATAGCGTGGTGAATGCGTCGGAAGAACCGCGCATCCACGTCATTGCAGACTACCTCCGTTAAACCTATGGCATCCACCAATCCACTACTTGTCGAAGACGGGCAGAACGTCGTCGTCACCGACACCGTCGCTCAACCCGAACGCGCCGCGGCAGTCACACCGAGCAACTCAACCACGTTCGCGCCTTCGACGTTGTACGTTGGCACGGGTGGCGATTTGCGAGTGACCACGGCAGGCGGGGACACCGTCACCTTCTCGTCCTTAGCCAACGGGTTCTTCCCGGTGAAGGTGGTGAGCGTGTTCGCGACCGGCACCACTGCGTCCAACATCATCCGACTTTTCAACCCGTAACGCATGGAAATCGGCATCGCCATCTCAACGACCACTGTCGCAAGGACAGGCACCCCTGCGCCGCCGGTCACGCTCTTCTTCTACCGCACCCCGGACGGGTTCTTCTACCGCACCCCGGACGGTTCACGCTACATCATTCCATAACCTATGCCTGACGTAACAGTAAAACCCACAATCCACGCCTTCATGCAGGCGGCAGATGCCGCAGAAGCACGCACCGTGCTGGGGACGGCAGCAGCATCGCACACGCACGCCATTGCAGACGTCACGAACCTGCCGGGGACATTAAGTTTGTTGCAGTCGCAACTGGATGACAAGGCAGACGCTGGACACATCCACACCATTGCCAACGTCACGGGCCTTCAGACTGCGCTCGACGGCAAACAAGCCGCGGGATCCTACGCAGCGGCATCGCACACGCATGCCATCTCCGACGTGACGAATCTGCAGACCACGCTCGACGGGAAAGCGGCGTCAAGCCACACGCAAGCGGCGTCCACAATCACCGACTTCAGTGAGGCAGTAGACGACCGTGTTGGCTCACTCCTACAGGCAGGGGCGGGTATCTCGCTCAACTACGACGACACCGCCAACACACTCACCATCACCAACACTGGTGGAAGCGGAGGGTCCGCCGGCATCACTACGCTCACCGGGGATGTGAGTGCATCGGGCACGGGAACCGTCCCTGCCACGCTCGCAACGGTCAACTCCAATACCGGACAGTTCGGGAGCGCCTCGTCGGTCGCTCAAGTCACGGTGAACGGCAAGGGGCTTGTGACTGCCGCGGCATCGGTGCCGATTGCCATCTCGACTTCGCAAGTCACGGGGCTTAGTGCGGCAGCGATTGGCGCTGCGCCTGCGGTGCATACCCACGCCATGTCGGATGTCACCGGCCTGAGCGCTGCGTTGGCAGGCAAGTCCGATACGACCCACACGCATACCCCAGCGAGCATCGGCGCCGAACCCGCATTCACCACACTATCGGCCACGAAACTCCCCGCACTCACCGGTGATGTCACCAGCAGTGAAGGTTCCGCGGCGACGACGGTCGAACGCCTTCGAGGCAGAACGGTTGCGACAACCGCACCGACATCGGGCCAAGTACTTTCGTGGAACAGCGCCACCTCGCAGTGGGAACCGGCCACGGTCACCTCTGGCTCAAGCTCGCTCAGCGGGGATTTGTCGGGCACGACCTCGAGTGCCACGGTCGTAAAGATTCAAGGCACCGCAGTTGCGGCGACCGCACCGACATCAGGTCAGGTGCTCAAGTACAACGGCACGGCATGGGCGCCTGCTGCGGACACCGACACCGACACAGGTATCACCGAGCTCACGGGTGATGTCACGGCATCAGGCTCAGGATCACAGGCAGCAACACTTGCCACGGTCAACAGCAACGTCGGCACGTTCGGTTCAGCCTCTTCGGTTGCTGGTGTAACGGTAAATGCCAAGGGGCTTGTGACTGCGGCATCTTCGGTGCCCATCGCGATTTCGACATCACAGGTCACCGGCTTGAGCGCCGCGGCAATCGGTGCAGCACCGGCCTCTCACACGCACACTGCGTCGAACATCACCGACTTCTCCGAAGCGGTAGACGACCGTGTGGCAGGACTCCTCGTTGCCGGCACGAACATTTCGCTCAGTTACAACGACTCAGCCAACACGCTGACTATCAACAGTTCGGCGTCGGGCGGGGGAGCACCGTCAGGCAATGCGGGTGGAGACCTCTCTGGGACGTACCCCAATCCAACACTTGCAACATCAGGCGTTACTGCTGGAACTTACGGGAGCGATGCGGAGGTGCCAGTTCTGGTAGTGGACGCAAAAGGGCGCGTCACATCGGCATCGACGGCAATCATCACGGCTCAAGGCATTGGTGCTGCGCGGCAAGTGCATACACACTCGTCGTCTCAGGTTATCGATTTCGATGACGCAGTCGGGTCGCGTGTAGCGCAGGTGCTGGTTGCAGGCACGAACATCTCTCTGGACTGGGATGCCGATACCAAGACGCTCGAAGTAAACAACACGGCATCCGGTGGTGGATCCGTAACAAGCGTCGGTGTATCTGGCGGAACCACCGGACTCATCACGAGCGGTGGCCCGGTCACCTCAAGCGGGACTATCACACTTGCCGGGACACTCTCTCTGCAAAACGGTGGGACTGGTGTTGCTGCGTCAACTGCGGCTCACGCACTCAACGGACTCTTGCCTGCTCAAGCGAACAACAGTGGGAAGTATCTCACCACCGATGGGACGAATGCCTCGTGGAGCACGGTAAGTGGTGGGGGCAGCGGTGGTGGTGTGCAGGTTGACGTGTACACGTCGTCGGTGTCGCCTGTTTCTATCCCGGCAGGGGCGAAGATGCTGAACGCTTTTGTTCATGGAGCAGGAGGTGGTGGCGGTGCTGGTTACAACTGCAATGGCACGTTAGTCTCATGTGGTGGTGGTTCTGGGGCTGGTGGTGGAGCATGGGATGAGCAACTCATCACGGTTCAAAATTTGGCAGGCGCACAACTCAGCGTGTTTGTCGGCAGTGGGGGGCAGGGCGGGACAGGTGGTGCTGGTGGTGTGCAACCATCGACTGCCGGATTTTCTGGCGTGTTGATTTATCCAAACACCGTTGAGTCACTTAGTTGGCCGAGTTTGATTCCGGGGCTTGTGATTGCTCAAGGTGCATTATCTGGATGGAACGGAACAACAGGCTCTTTTGGTGGTGGTGGTGGATCAACCTCCGGTTGGTACTCGGGAACGAGTGGCGGGTCGAGTGTTCCTGGCGCTAATACTGGGGGTGCTGGAACTAATCAAGGGAATGCTTCGCTGCTGTTAGCCGCTACAGGGGGTGGTGCTGGTGGTGGACTTAGCACCACGACGCAGCACGCAGGTGGTGCTGGAGGAGCTATCAACAAACGGTTGCTGCAAGGTCGGAGTGCATCTGGCGGGGTAGCAGGAGGTGCAGTAGGTGCAAATGCAACATCACCGCAGCACTACCGGACTTCTGGTGGAGGGGGCGGAGGTGGTGGCTCAAACTTGACAGGCGTCGGTGGTGCTGGAGGCAATGGGGCATTCCCGGGTGGAGGAGGAGGTGGTGGTGGTGCAGGACTCACAAATGGGGGGAATGGCGGCAATGGTGGCAACGGAATCGTCGTCCTGACTTGGTACTTCTAAACCTATGAGTGCGTCCCGTTACCTCATCATCAGTCCTAGTGGCGTTGTAGAGAACGCCATTATTTACGACCCGCAACACCAGTTCGTCATGCCTGACGGATACGAGCTTGTGCCATGCACCCGTCAAGCCGACATCGGCTGGATTCGCAACCCTGACGGCACCTTCAGCGCACCTCCTGAGCCACAACCCGAATCGTGAACGCCGCAGATCCGCAGAAGGTCGCCGAGGTAGAGGCGAAGCTCAAGCGCAAGGCCAACGTCGAGGAGGACGACCTGCGCTTTGTCATGGCCACCCCACAAGGCCGGCGCGTGCTCTGGCGCGTGCTCTGCAACACCGGGATGCGCCGCTCGTCTTACACCGGAAACTCCGAGACCTATTTCCGAGAAGGCGAGCGCAACGTCGGCCTGCGCTTACAGCAGGACATCGAGCGTATCGCGTTCGATGAGTACCTGCTCATGCTCAAGGAAGCACGTTCTCACGAGTCTGCATGAGTTTGTTGTGGACGCTTTTGAATCCATGTTCCCACGCTGAAAATCATGGCATCTGCGGTCATTCCAAAGACGAACGCTATCGACGGGTCCACCGCTGGACCTGAGGTGCAAGCCTTGCAGATTGGCGAGATTGCAAGCAACCGAACTGACGGGAAACTGTACATGCGCACGGGTGCCGAGACGCTCGCCTCATACAAGCCTGTGGAGACCTTGGAAGTGTCGGATGTTGCTGGCGCGGCGCCACTTCAATCACCCGCTTTGACTGGCACACCGACAGTCAACGGTCAGCTTATTCTCAAGAATGGCGACCAGTTAACCGGTGGAACCTACTGAGAGAAAAAGACATGGCTAATCCCATTATTCCAAAAACAAACGGATTGGGCGGATCGTCCGCAGGACCTTCCTCATCCAACCTGCAGGTCGCTGAAATCGCGTCGAACGCGTTTCTCGGGCGCCTGTACATCAAGACCGAAGACAACAGCGTCAAAGAGTTCAAGGCAACGTCCGACATCAGCGCAAGCGACGTCGGCGCAGTAGCTTCCTCGAGCGTTGGTCAGGCAAACGGTATCGCTCCGCTGAATGGTAGTGGTCTTATTGACTCCACCTACTTGCCCTCCTACGTCGATGACGTTGAGGAGTATGCCAACGTGGCTTCGTTCCCCGGCACAGGGGAGACTGGCAAGATTTACGTGGCACTCGACGAGAACACGTCCTATCGCTGGGGCGGTTCTGGATACGTGGCCATCATTTCTGGTGGAGCTCCCACCGGAAATGCCGGCGGGGATTTGTCGGGGACGTACCCGAACCCAACGGTGTCCAAGATTCAAGGGCAGTCGTTTTCATCAACCGTGCCTTCGGCCAACCAGGTGCTGAAGTTCAACGGTAGCGAGTGGGCACCTGCGCAACCCGATTCAGGTCCTCAAGGGGAGACTGGACCACAAGGTCCTCAGGGGGAAGTTGGTCCTCAAGGCCCTCAGGGTCCTCAAGGTGAAACTGGAGCACCCGGGCCTCAAGGGGAACAGGGTCCTCAAGGTCTGCAGGGGGAAATCGGGAACACGGGGGCGCAAGGTCCTCAGGGTGAACCGGGGCCGACTGGCGCTACAGGGGAGACTGGTCCTCAAGGCCCTCAAGGGGAACAAGGCCCTCAAGGTATCCAAGGGGTCGCTGGGCCTCAGGGGGAACAAGGTCCTCAAGGTCCTCAAGGTGTCACCGGTGCCACAGGGGAAACTGGTCCTCAGGGTCCGCAGGGGGAGATGGGGCCTCAAGGTCCTCAAGGGGAGCAAGGTCCTCAAGGGATTCAAGGGGAGACCGGGCCACAGGGTCCTCAAGGTCCTCAAGGGGAAACGGGTCCGCAGGGTCCTTCAAACGGCAATGCCGAGTCGATTCGCGGATACAACGTCTCCACGACGGCGCCGACCAACGGGCAAGCCTTGGTGTTTGACGGTACGGTGTACTACCCAGAAACAGTCATCGTTGATGGCGATGCCATCTCTGGCGGAACTTATTAATCCGCAACAGTTTGCCGGTCCCATCTTCACGATGGGGCCGGTACTTCAATCGAACTTTCTAAGCCATGCCGATCAACCCAATCGTACCCAAGAGAAACTCGACCGCAGGGTCCACGACAGGGCCTTCAGCCTCTGCATTGTTGGTCGGTGAGCTCGCCACGAACACCTTCACCGGTGACGTGTTTTTGAAACTTGAGGACAACACCGTCGCGAACATCGCCTCGGCCAACGCATTGCAGACTACTGGCGGGACGCTCACCGGCGCACTGACCATCAACAACGGAACAGGCGTCACCTCCATCGACGCTTCGGGCGCCATCGAAGGGCAGTCGCTGACCGTCACGGGCGCCGCGCAAGTCGGGTCCGTCAAGTTTCCTGACAACACCACGCAGACGAGCGCTGCTCTAGTTCCTTTCCGCAACTTCCTTATCAACGGTGACTGCCGCATCGCGCAACGCGGTTCGGTCGCCGCAGTCAACGGATCTGCTACATACGGTGGGTGCGACCGCATCTACTGCCTGCCTTCTGGCTTTAGCACTCTCTCAAGCACCAGCATCACGCAGGTGTCCAACAGCGGGACGACGACGGGGCTCGGGCAGTCCGTCACTGTTACCACGTCGGGTAGCGGCACCATTGTGTTCGGTCAGCGCATCGAATCGCTGAACTCCCGCGTGCTCAACGCAAAGACCGTCACGGTTTCCTGTAAGGTGTACCACACTGCTGGGTCATCCGTTGCAATGCAGGCGCTTCTCTACAAGGCAAACTCTGCAGACAGTTTCTCTGCTGTCACTCAGGTGGATAGCACCAAGTCTGCAGGTAGTGTCCCAAGCGCTACGTGGACCTCCATCAGCGCGACCTTCACCATCGGAAGCAGTGATGCGAGCAACGGGCTTGACGTGCGCATCATGTTCTCTGGCTTGGGCGCACTCAGTGCCAAGGTGTTTGCAATCGGCGACTTCCAGCTTGAGGTCGGTAGCGTGGCAACCACGTTTGAGACGAAGTCGGTTGCAATGGAGTTAGAGCAGTGCATGCGCTACTACCAGTCGCTGGGTGAGTTCGCCGGTGGCTTTACAACGACTGCTGCGGTGCGAGGGGCTATTCGCTTCTTTATTCCAATGCGCACGGCACCAACCCTTTCTGCTGGAACGATACAGGCGCAAGGGGTTTCCAACATTTCCGTCACCTCTCCGTCGTTGTCGAACACCACTTACCTGACGGCACTGTTTAACGGGACGGTCACCGGCGCCACGGCAGGGCAGGCCACACGCATCGTCACGACGACTGGTGCGTCATGGCTCGATGCGGAGTTGTAAGTTTTCTGATGGACGCATTTGAAACCATCTCACCACTCTGAGAATCAAGTATGTCTGACACCTTAATCGCCGGCTCCCAGGCTTCACCCACGGGCCAGCAAACCAGTGCTGACGGTACGAGCGCAACGCAACCCCAGCAGACCCCGGCGAGTGCCGATGGCCAGCAGGGCACGCAGCAATCCGCCGCAGCAAACTCACAAACCGGCAATGCCACCAGTGGCAACGCCCAGACTCAGCAATCCGACTTCGAGTTGAAGTTACCGGAGGGCTCGAATCTGGATGCCTCATACCTCGAGCAAACCAAGGCCCTGGCCAAGGAACTTGGACTCTCGCAGGAGGCAGCGCAGAAACTGGTCGAACGCGACTCAGGACTCTTGTCCTCGGTGAGCGAGCGCAACGCAGTGCAGGTGCGTGAGAAAACCGAACAATGGGCCAAGGATGCTCAAGCCGACAAAGAGATCGGCGGGGGCAACTTTCAGTCGAGCGTCAACGATGCCAGAACGGCATTGGATAAGTTCGGCAGTCCTGAGTTCAAGAACATGCTGAACCAGTCCGGGGTAGGCAATCATCCTGAGTTGATCAGGTTACTTGCCCGGGTCGGTAAAGCCATGCGCGAGGACAAGATGGTGACCACATCGTCCCAACCCGCACGTGCCCAAAAATCATTCGCCGAGGCTTTCTACCCCAGCATGTCGGCTAACAAATCAGAGTAACAACCTACTATGGCTACACTTGCATCCAATGTCGCAACGCTCGCGGACCACGCGAAGCGTCTCGACCCAGACGGCAAAGTTCCTATGATCGTGGAACTTCTGCGGCAACGTAACGCGATCCTCGACGACATGTTGTGGAAGGAAGGGAATCTCCCGACCGGACACCGCACCACGGTGCGCATCGGTCTTCCGACCGTGACCGCTCGTCGGCTCAACGAAGGGGTCGTTCCTTCGAAATCCACCACCGCTCAAATCGACGAGCAGTGCGCGATGTTCGAGGCAATCTCCGAAGTGGACGCTGACCTCGTCAAACTCAACGGCAACGATGCCGGCTTCCGCCTCTCTGAGGCCGCGGCCTTCATCGAAGCGATGAACCAGACGATGGCGCAGACGCTCTTCTACGGGAACGCTGCGATCACCCCCGAGTACTTCACGGGGCTTGCACCTCGCTACGCTTCCCTGTCGGGAACGAACAGCCAGAACATCCTCAGTGCCGGTGGCGCTGGGTCCGACAACACGTCAATCTGGCTTGTTGCGTGGGGCGAGAACACCATCAGTGGCATCTACCCGAAGGCATCGAAAGCCGGCCTCATCCACGAGGACTTGGGCGAGCAGATGATTCAGACGGGCGTTGGCATCGGGACGGGGCGCATGAAAGCGTTCATCGACCGGTGGCAATGGAAGTGCGGACTTGCAGTGCGCGACTGGCGCTATGCGGTTCGTATCGCCAACATCGACGTGTCCAACCTCGTAAGCGAGTCTGGTGCTGCCGACCTCATCAAACTGATGATTAAGGCAATCCACCGCTTGCCTGACCTGTCCTCTGGACGTCCGGTGTTCTACTGCAACCGCACGGTGCGCGAGATGCTCGACATCCAGGCGCTGAACAAGTCGTCCTACCAGTTGAACATCGACAACGTCGATGGTAAGCCGGTGACGAAGTTCCGCGGGATTCGCATCGAAACCTGCGACCAGATCCTCGAAACCGAGTCGGTCGTCGCCTAACCCTAACGCCCCCGGGTAACCGGGGGCACAACCAACACCTCAAAGAGAATCAGCATTATGGCTATCTTCGACAGACAGAACATGTTCAGCGACGGTCAGGCAATCAGCGGCACAACCGCAACGGCTTCGACCGACACCATCGACATCGGGCCCTTCTATAACGGAGTGGGCGGAAGCAACGTAGCAAAAGACCTCGGCGTGGGCGAAGACGTCTACCTGCAGGTTAATGCAAGCGGCGTGACGGGAACCTCGCCAACGGTGACGATCCTCATCGAAACCGACAGCACCGCAGCGTTCAGTTCGCCGGCAACCATCGCGACCTACGGGCCGATTGCGTTGCCTATTGGCGGGGGGCACGTGCTTAATGCGTGCTTGCCTTTCGGCGACTACAAGCAGTTCGTGCGCTTGAAGTTCACCCAAGGCGGGACCTCGCCTGTGGCGACCTACAAGGCGGCGCTTGTTCGCGGTGTCACTGCGGTCAAGAACTACACGGACGCAATCGTCATCGGCTAAGGCTAGGTTATGGCACACGTTCGCGTCAGAGTCACTCAAGCCGGGTTCATCGGCAACCAGTTGCGGCGTCCCGGCGACGAGCTCACGCTCGCCGACGAGAAGTTCGTCAGCAAGGCATGGATGGAGGTCATCCCCATGCCGAAACCGGAAGCCCCCGCGCCCGAGACGGACGCGAGCGAGGACCCCAAACCGAAGCGCAAATAGTTAGAGGGGGGCGGGGAAACCCGCCCCTCTTTCATCCATGTCCACATCCGTCGTCCAAATCTGCAACACCGCACTCGCCCGTATCGGGGTGAGCATGTTCATCGACTCGCTCAACGAGTCCTCTCAAGAAGCGCAGGTGTGCAAACTCCTGTACGACCAATGTCGTGAGCGGGTGTTGCGTGAAGTGCATTGGCCTTTCGCCCGTGCGTTCGCGACTCTGGCGCTTGTCTCGGACAACGACGGTCAGGCGTGGGCAAGCGAGTGGTTGTATGCCTACCGCTACCCCACCGACGCCACGGTCATCCGCCGCATCCTCACCTCGATGGGTCCGCGGCAGGTCATCCCCGAAGCGTTCGAGGTCGGGCAAGACTCAGCCGGCAGAATCATCCTGACCAACATGAAGGACGCTGCGGTCGAGTACACCAAGCGGGTGGAAGACCCCGGTCAGTTCGATCCGTCGTTCTCCTCCGCTCTGGCGTGGTTGCTCGCCGCGGAAATCTCCATGCCTTTGTCGGCAGTAGACGGACTGCGCAAGCAGGCGCTTCAGATGTACCAGGCTGAACGCGACATCGCCCAGCGCATCGTCTTCAACGAAGGCGAACCGGTGCGCGATGTGGACACCGAGTTCTTGAACACCCGTGGCTATGCCACGAACACTTTCGCTGGGGACGATGCCGTCAGCAGACTCTTCCCTAGCGGTTTCTCCATCTCCTAATGCCCTCGACGTCTCAACGCTCCTTCGCCGGCGGGGAGATTGCCCCGTCACTGTACGCACGCTCTGACCAGACGAAGTACCAGACCGGCCTTCGCCAGTGCGAGAACTTCCTCGTCATGCGACACGGAGGGGTGACGAACCGTCCTGGCACCAAGTTCATTGCTTCGGTCAAGGACTCGACCAAGCAGGTGCGCTTGATCAAGTTCATCTTCAACGCCGATCAGACCTACGTGCTTGAGTTCGGCAACCAGTACATCCGATTCATCCGCAACGGGGTGCAGTTGACCTCAGGCGGAATCCCCTACGAGATTTCGAGTCCGTACTTGGAGAGCCAACTGCGCGACATTCAGTACGTCCAATCCGGGGACGTCATCACGCTCGTTCACCAAAGTCATGCGCCACGTAGGTTGTCGCGAACCGGGCACACGTCATGGACTTTGACGGCTACAGTTTTCAGCCCAAGCATCTCTCCAACAACAATCAAGCAAGTCAACCTTGCGGGTAGTGGATCGATATCACCAGGCGATAGCTTGAATACCAAATACGTTGTAACAAGCGTCAAGGAGGACACCTATGAAGAGTCTGTTCCAAGTGCGCCTGTAACAGCAGTAAAGCCTATTGATACGGAACGCAGGAATGAAGTAGTCATCAACACCGTTGCCGGCATTTACGAATACAACGTCTACTCAAACTGGAGTGGCGTGTACGGTTACGTCGGGACTGCAAGGTGGGACGGATCTGGCACCACGGTCACGTTCGTCGATGACGGCAGCGTGCGTTCCAATAGCGAGCAAACGCCACCTCTGGCGCGTAACCCTTTTACTGCGGCGGGGAGTTATCCCGGAGCAGTCTCCTACTACCAACAACGGGCAGTGTTCGCCAACACCATAAACGAACCCGAAAAGGTGTGGATGTCGCGAACCGGAAACTTCCTCAACTTTTCCATCCGCTCGCCCCTACAGGATGACGATGCGGTGACCTTCACCATTGCCGGTCGGCAGGTGAACGAGGTGCGGCACTTAATCGAGGTCGGCCAGATGCTCATCCTCACCTCTGGCGGGGAGTGGCGCATGCAGGGCGACTCTGACGGAGTTATCCGACCCTCTGCCATTAATCTCAAGCAGGAAGGCTACTCAGGTGCGTCCAAGATCACGCCCATCGTGATTGGCAACAACGCTCTGTACGTGCAAGCCAGAGGCAACATCGTTCGCGACCTGCGCTACGACCTGCAGTCTGACGGGTACAACGGGCGGGACCTGACCGTGTTTGCTGCGCACCTCTTCGACGGGTATCAGTTGACCGCATGGGACTACGCTCAGATTCCGCACTCCATTGTGTGGGTGGTGCGCTCTGACGGGGTGCTGCTTGGCCTGACCTACCTGCGCGAGCATGACGTGTGGGGGTGGCACCGTCACGATACGGATGGGGCTTATGAGGACGTGGTGTGCATTCCCGAAGGCACCGAGGATGGCATCTACGTGGTAGTGCGCCGCACTATCAACGGGGTGACCAAACGCTACATCGAGCGCTTCGCACCCCGGTACACCTCGCAACCCATCGACATCAAGCGTGACGCATTCTTCGTGGATTGCGGCGCCACCTACGACGGCAACAACACGGTGACTTCGCGCACCATGACCGTGCAAGCCATCACCGGCACAACGGTTCGCGACACCATGCGACTGGTGTGCTCGGCAAGCTTCTTTAGTTCAGCGGACGTTGGCAACGCGTACGAGCTCACCGTCAACGGGGTGTCTATCCGATTCAAGGTCATCTCGTACACCAACACCACCACGGTTGTTGTTCAGCCATCGCGTGACGTGCCGACCGGGTTCACCACCACGGCATCCTGGGTAAAGATGGTGGACGAGATCTCTGGTCTATCGCAATTGGAAGGCAAAGACGTAAGCGTGCTGGCAGATGGCAACGTGCATCCAACGTGC
>Ga0315901_10001522_pt1 | contig 33568 bp, 48 predicted proteins | sample LakEriMetagenome_10_FD_203761 | JGI IMG/M metagenome (GOLD analysis project Ga0315901, IMG submission 203761) | Freshwater fungal communities from buoy surface, Lake Erie, Ohio, United States - Buoy 2 MA116 | ecosystem: Environmental > Aquatic > Freshwater > Lake | place: USA: Lake Erie, Ohio...
GGGGCCAAAGCAGACCGAGGAGCCCGCGAGCGTAAACTTTTGACCGTTTAATAAACCCCACCCATGCCCCTCACCACCGCCGCCTATTACGTCTCCCTCAATTACGGCCACCATCTCATCAAGTGGGCCATTGGCCGGATCCGGGCCGGAAGCATGACCCCGGAACAGTTCGCCGAGAGCCAGACTGCGGACGCCCACCCGCGGGATCCGAAGCGGGCCACCATCGCCCGGGGCCTCCGAGAGATCATGGGGGAAAAGCCCGAGAACCTCCCCGAAAGCCTTCGATGACTCAAGCCGACTACGCAAGGGCTACCGGACTGACCAAGGGTCGGGTCTCCCAGTTGGTCAAAGCAGGAATGCCACTGGCATCCCGGGAGGCTGCCGACAAGTGGCGGGGCATGAGTACCCGCGCCCGCCCAACCGCGGGGGCCAAGGGCAAACCGTCCGCGCCGATCATCCCGAAATCCGCTTCGGGATCATCCGGGGAGCCGGGACCGTATCGCCCGCCCGAGGCCCAGGCACCCACCGACCCCGCGTTGATCTCGGCCGACACACCGGCGGGATCCTACGAACGGCAAAAGGGCATCGAGAAAGCCGCTTATGCTTTGTCGGTCCGGGCGCTAAAAGCAGGGCAACCCGACGCTGGCCGCCTCGTTCAGATCCACAACCTCGCCGCCCGGAACCTTACCGCAGCCCGGGAGGAAGTTCTCGCGCTGGCCGAACGGGAGCGCCATCTTGTTTCAGGTGACTGGGTCCGAAAGGCCATGACCGAACACGACGGAGCGGTCGCCACCTTACTCCGAGCAATGCCCAAGCAACTTGCCGGCCGCATCGCTCCTCACGACCCTGAACACGCAGAGAAAGAACTGGACCGCTGGGTTCAGGAAGTAGCCCTTGCCACTCTCCAACAAACCGATCCTTGGAAATGAAGACCAAGCCAACCATCGAAAACGTCCCAATCGGGAAGCTGAAAGCCTATGACAGCAACGCCCGGACCCATTCGCCTGAACAGGTCGCCCAGATCGCCGCCTCAATGGTCGAGTTCGGCTTTACCAACCCGGTCTTGATCGACAAGCGGGGGACCATCGTGGCCGGACACGGTCGAGTGGAGGCCGCCCGGTCGCTTGGATTGGAGGAGGTGCCTTGCATTCGACTTGAACACCTCACCGAAGACCAAGTCCGGGCCTATTGTTTGGCCGACAATAAATTGGCCCTAAATGCGGGGTGGAACATGGACACCCTCGCCGCGGAATTGAAAGGCCTCGAGGCGGTCGGGTTCGACATGAGCCTGACAGGTTTCAGCCCGGAGGAACTCGCCGAAATCATGGGGGACACCGTCGAAGACACCGACCCGGAGGAGCCCGCCCCGGAAGTCGAGTTCTCCGAGGAGTTGCTCCACGCTCACAACTACGTTGTTTTGTACTTCGACAACCCATTAGATTGGCAAGTCGCCCAGGAGAAGTTCGGGCTCAAGGAGGTCAAAGACCTCATCCCCAGAAAAGGGCAACCCACAGGCATCGGCCGGGTCATCCGAGGGTCCGAGTGGCTCAACCGCATCGCATGAAAGACCCCACCGTCTCCGTCATCATCCCGTCATTTCGGCGGGCTCACCCGGATCGCCTACCCGGTCGGGACTACTTCCAGTCCGCCCGATACTGCGTCCCGGAATCCCAGGCAAAAGACTACGCCAACGTGGTCGGGGCGTCCCGGGTGTTGGCAATCCCGGACTCGGCCGACGGTAACATCGCCCGAAAACGGAATTGGATCCTTCGAAACATCCCGCGGCCGTTGCTCATGATCGACGACGACGTCAGCGGGCTTTGCCATACCGAAGGCGTCTACAAGCGCGGCCGGTGGACTGGCAAGAGCGACCAAAAGATCATGCTGACCCCGGAGGAAGCCGACGACCTCATTGTCCGCGGGTTCAACCTCGCCCATCAGTTCGGGTGCGTTTTGTGGGGTCTCAACCTCAACGAGGACGGGCGCATCTACAAACAGTTCAAGCCGTTTTCGCTGTCCGCTCCGGTATTGGGGCCGTTCACCGGACACTTGGCGCACCGATACCTCAACGACGAAAGGATGGGATCAAAGGACGACTATGACTTCGCACTCCAGGTGTTGAACAAAGAGCGGAAGATTCTCCGCCTCAATAAGTACGCCTACGTCTGCGAACACGGGGACAATGCGGGCGGGATCGTGTCGAGCCGAACAATTGAGTCCGAAACCAAATTCTGCCGGGCCATTGAAAGGAAGTGGGGGCGGCACGTCATCCAATACTCACTGCAACCAAAACGAATGGCCGACTTGTTGAACGCCCGAGTCGCCGTCCCGATTGGGAACGTCTAATGCTCACCGACTTACAACGTGACTTGCTCGAGTTCCGCCGCGGCTTGTACCGGCCAACCCCGCGGCAAACGGTTGTCGAGTGGACCGAGGCCAACCTCAAACTGACCGCCCGGCAGACCGAAAACCCGGGGCCGTTCTCGACCAGCGTTCGCCCCTACACAAGGGAGCCATTGGAGTGTTGGAAGGACTCCGGGGTCGTCGAGATGACTTTGTGTTGGGGGTCCCAGACCAGCAAAACGACCACCCTGATGGCTGGCCTTGCGTGGCTCATCGACAATGAACCGTCGCCCGCCTTGTGGCTGATGCCCACCGAAAACCTCGCCCGGTCGTTCTCGAAATCCCGGTGGCTTCCAATGCTGGAGGATTGCCCGGCAATCGTGGCGCACTTCCCGAAGGATCGGGACAAACTCACAAACCTCGAACAGCACTTTGACCGTTCCACGCTAACGTTCGTGGGAAGCAACAGCCCGGCAAACCTCGCCTCCCGCCCTGTCCGGGTGCTGGTAGCCGACGAGGTGGACAAGTTCGCCCAGGCTACCGAGCGAGAGGCCGACGCCCTCGACTTGGCCGAGCAGCGCCTCAAGGCCTTCAGTTCGTCCAAACTGTTTCTGACATCGACACCCACCACCACCGACGGGCGCATCTGGCAACGGTTCCTCCGCGGGGACCAGCGCCGGTTCTACCTCCCGTGCCCCCATTGCAAGGCACCGATCCGATTGGAGTGGAGACAGGTCAAATGGGACGAGACTGCAAAGCTTGAGGACGGAAAATGGGACTTTGGTCGGGTCCGCGCTTCCGCCCGGTACGAATGCCAGCTTTGCAAGGGCAACATGACCGACGCCCAGAAGGTTGCCGGACTCAGACATGGGCAATGGATCCCGGAGAACAAAGGGGCGCTGCCCGGGGTGCGGTCTTACCATCTGTCGAGCCTCTACAGCCCGGACCGGAAATGCACTTGGGGCCATCTTGCCGTGCAGTTCCTCGAAGCCAAGGAATCGCTGTTGGGCCTCCAGTCGTTCGTGAACGGTAACTTAGCCGAACCGTGGGAGAACCAAGCCGCGCCACGGCAACGGGAGGAACTCATCGTGTCGGGCACCGAGGGCCTGACGGACAAGTGCGTGAAGTTCTTGACCGTTGATTGCCAAGCCTCCAGCCCTCACTTCTGGTTTGTGGTTCGAGCATGGAACGAAGACGGATCCTCCCGGGCGGTTGACGCCGGACCCCTCGACACTTGGCACGACGTGCGCGAGAAACAACGGGAACACGGGGTCGGGGACGTCCACGTCGTCATTGACTCGGGCTATGATGCCCCAACGGTTTACGCCGAATGCCTCCGGTGGGGGCGGTTCGTGGCTCGCACCGGGCGGGTGCCGCTTTGGGTCGGGTGGATGCCATCGAAGGGAATGCCCCGGAAGGGCTGGCGCAACCCGAAGACCGGGGTGGACGAGCCATTCTTCCTCCGAGGAATCGACCCGCGGGTGGGCGACAACGCCGGCAACCAAGGCCGTCTCGAACTCAAGCTTTTGGAGTTCGGAACCGACGTGACCAAGGACATCCTCGAACGCCTACGCAAGGGCAAGGTCAGCACCCGGTGGGAGGTCGCCGAAAAGGTCGCCACGCCGGACTATTGGCGTCACCTCGACGCCGAGCAAAAGGTCGCCCGCTTATCAAGCGCCACCGGCCGAACGACGTGGACGTGGCTGCCCCGCTCATCAAAATGGCCGAATCACCTCGCCGACTGTGAAGTCATGCAGGTGGCCGCCGCGGTTTTCTTCAACCGGCTTCGCATGACCGCCACCTCATCGAACGATGCAAACTGACCTCCTGACCACCAAGGAACTGGCCGCTATGCTCAAGCGGGCTCCGTCCTACGTTTACGCCATGAAGGCCCGAGGGTTTCCAATGCCAGGGGGCCGGGCGCGACTCACCGAGGCTCTGGCGTGGCTCACCCGGCACCCGCAACCAAGGGCAGAACGCCGGCACGGGCGCAAATGAGCAAGGACGGGCCAACGCCCCGGTGGCGTCCGGTCCCGGATCGTGCGGACCTTAAATCGTGGCAGTTTCCTCAGCATTCGCCCGCGGCCTCCTGCGTCACGTCTACTCGACGGTGACCCATGGGGCCACGTTGCTGGACAAGCTCAACAGCCTCAACAACGAGGCGGTCCACGCGCTTGAGTCGGGAAAGGTTCTCCAGCAGACCACCGGCAACGGTCGGTCGGTGACGTTTCAGGTCAACGCAAGCGAAGGCGTGACCCCTACCGAGATGTCGGAGATTTACAGCCGGCTCCTGGACCTGTATGACGACGCCGTCGCCGCGGGGAACGTGACCGATGCCACCCGCTACAGCTACATGATGGCCCGATTGAAGCCGATCCGGTCCTTCAGAAACGATTTCTCGAACCTGATCCGATGAACCTCCTCCGACGCCTTCAGGCAGCTACCCGGTTCGTCGTTGCTCCCAAGGCACGATATGAGGGGGCTCGGCATTCGACCCAGCGTTCAACGCTCCACGGTTCGGTCCAGTCGGCCGCCTACGACATCGACCCCTACAGCCGCTACGAGTTGGTGCGTCGGTCCCGGTACTTCGAGCGCAACAACGCGTTCGTAAATCGGATCGCTGACCTTTTCGAGCAGTACACCGTAGGACAGGGGCTTGCGTTCTTTCCGTCATCGTCCAGCCCAACGTGGAACGAGGCCGCTCTCAATTACTGGCGTGACTGGCAACGGTTCGCCGACCTGTCGTCCCGGCTGTCGTTTGGATCCCTCCAAGGCATCATCGCCCGGGCGCTTTTCGTCGATGGCGAGATCTTCGTCATCCTCACCCGAGGCGACTCCGGCAACCCTCGGATCCAGTTGGTGGAATCCCACCGAGTTAAGAACCCGCCCACCCAGGACGGCCGGACGATCATCGACGGCATCGAGGTGGACGACCGAGGCCGCCCGACCGCCTATTGGATCACCAACGAGGACGCGAAGCGGAAAGAGACCTTCCAGCGGGTCGAGGCCCAGTTCGTCGTCCACGTCTTTGAGCCTGGGCGCCCTGGACAGTACCGAGGACTTCCGGCGCTGTACCCGGTAATGAACGACCTCCACGACCTCGACGACCTGCAAATCTTCGAGATGCAAGCCGCCAAGGCCGCCTCGAAGGTCCAAAACATCATCAAGACCAAGGAAGGCGAGGTCACCGACGACGACATCATCCGCGGCACGGTCACCGGATCCGACGGAGTCGAACGGGCCGACTATTACAAGGATGTCTTCGGTGGGGAGGTCGCCGTTCTCAAACACGGGGACGAGTTCAACCAGTTTCAAGTCGAGCGCCCTTCCGCGGCCACGTCGGGCTATTGGGATTACCTGACCGCCAAGGTCTGCGCCGGGATCGGGGTGCCCAAGGAAATCGTCCTGCCCACCTCGATGCAGGGAACCTCAATGCGGTCGGTGTTGGACATCGCCAACGCCTTTTTCCGATCTAGGTCTGCCGTCATCGCTGACCACCTCCGCCGGGTCTACGAGTACGTCATCGAGACCGGCATCCGCACCGACCCCGCGCTCCGTATTCCGCCCGCCGATTGGTATCGGTCTACTTTTCGGGCTCCGCGGTCTATCAACGTGGACGTGGGCCGCAATTCCGCCGCCGCGGTCGCCGAGTTCAAGACCGGCATGAGGACGCTTCAGAGCATCTACGCCGAGACGGGTGAAGACTGGCGCGAGCAGCTACGGCAAAAGGCGGCAGAGATTGCCTATGCCCAAGAGCTTGCCCAAGAGTTCAACGTGGACCGGGCTGAGATCATGACTCTCGACCCGAACGAACTTTCGAGCAACAACGCCGTAGCCGCCAACCCGTGAATACCTGGTTCGACATCCAAGCGAAGGCCGACGAAGCCGACATCTACCTCTACGACGAGATCGGGGGATGGGGAGTGAACGCTAAGTCGTTCATTGACGCCGTCCGGGCGACCGGGGCGAAGCGCATTAATCTCCGCATCAACTCGCCGGGCGGTTCCGTGTTCGACGGAATCGCGATTTACAATTTCCTCCGCGGACAGGACGTCACCGTCCAGATTGACGGACTTGCCGCGTCGATTTCTTCGATCATCGCGCTGGCCGGAAAGACGGTCCGCATCGCTGGCAACGGGTTCTTCATGATCCACAACCCTTGGGGCGGTGCGATTGGGGAGGCCGACGAAATGCGCCAGACGGCCGACTTGCTGGACAAGATCCGGGACAGTCTTGTGGGCACCTACGCCGCCAAAACCGGCAAGGACGCCGACACCATCAAGAAATGGATGGACGCCGAAACTTGGTTCACCGGAGCCGAGGCCAAGGAGGCTGGATTCGTGGACGAAGTGACCGACGAAATCGCATTCGCTGCTTCGACCCGGTCGTTCCGCAACGCTCCCGACGCCCTCAAGGCTGTTTCCAAGACCGCGCCCCAGGCTGCCCGCCGCGCATTTGACAAAGGGGTCCAGCAGGTCGAGGACGGCAAAGGGGGCGACGGGCTCGAACCCGCCACCGTCAAGGAGGCCCGAAGCCTCAAGGCCGGTGAGACTCCGACCGAGGCGAAGGTCCGCAAAGCTTACCGTTGGTGGGCTCGCAACGAGCGGTTCCTTGAAGCCGAGGCCGACAGCCCGGCCGACGTGGCTGCCAATCTGTGGGGAGGGGCCGCGGGCCGTGACTGGTTCCGTGCCTTGTACGCCCAACTGGACGAGGACAACGACTCGCCCGAGACCCCGGACAATTCCGAAACCCAACCCCAACCCATGACCAAACTACTCCAAAGCCTCGCCGCCGCCGGGCTTATCTCCTCCGCTGACGTTGCCGAGGACACCGCCGTCACCGAGTTCGAACATTTCTTCGCCGCCTTTAAAAAGGCCAAGGACGACGCCGTTGCCGCGCTCGACCAGATCGCCAAGGCCAAGGTCCTTTCGACCGTTGACGCCGCCATCGCTGATGGCCGCATCGCCGCCAGCGTCAAGGATGCCTGGGTCGCCCAGATCCAAGCTGACGCCAAGGCCGCCGAGTTGCTGGCCGCGATCCAGACCCCGAAGCCCGGAGCCGACCCCGTTGGGGCACCGGCCGGAGCGGGTGGCAAAGCTTCCGACGAACTCCGCGCTGAGTTTGATCGGATCACCGATCCGAAACAGCGCACGGCTTTCTGGTCCCAACACAAGGCCCAGTTGCTGAAAAAGTAACCTCACAACCAACCCAAACACACCATGCCCAATACCCTCGACTCCGGCCTGAATGGGACGCTCATCTCCCAAGCGGGCCTCGATGCCTTCGTCGGAGCTTTCGCTCCCATGTCGGCCTTCACCACCGACTTTGACCCGGCTCCGGCCTCGAAGTCTGACACCATCCAGGTGCCCTACGTTCCGGCCGCCTCCGCCGCCGCGGACTTCGCTGGCACTTACACCCGCCAGGACTCGACCCTGAACAAACGCACCATCACGCTGAACAAGCACAAGTTCGTGTCTTGGTATCTGTCCGACGTGGCCATCGCCAAGAGCCCGGCCGTCACCCTCGAACGCTTTGGAATGCAGAAGGGTTTCCAGTTGGCCAAGGCCGTCTTCCAGGACGTTCTGTCCGCGGTCACCCTTGCCAACTACGGAGCCGCCGCTCACACCGGCCTCGCCGCAAACTTCGACTACGCCGACATCGTTGACATCAAGGACGCGTGCGACACCGCCGAGATGCCCGAGATGCCCCGGAGCCTGGTGCTGTCGTCCAGCTATTACAACGCCCTGCTGAAGGACTCCGTCATCAAGGATGCGGGTGCCCTCGGCGCGACCGCCAACCAGACCGGCAGTCTCCCGAACCTGTCCGGGTTCATGACTTACCGTTCGAGCTTGGTCCCGGCCAACGCCCAGAACCTCGTTGGCTTCGCCGCGTTCCCCTCCGCTTTGGTCACCGCGATGCGTTACCTCCAGCCCTCCGGCCGAAGCCAGGACGGCATCTATCGCCCCGTGGCCGACGAGTCCACCGGCATCACCCTCGGCTACCGCGAGTTCTACGACAACGACAAGGGCGAGGTTGTCGCCGTGCTGGAGTGCTTCTATGGCTACGCCCTTGGCGAGGCCGCTGCCCTCAAGCGCATCGTGTCGGCCTAATCGCCATGCGACTCGGCATTCTCATCGCTGACGGCAAGGTCGTTCTTGGACCCGCTCCGGCCTCAAAGGTCGAATCTGAGTTCAAGGCGGCCGTGCAGTCGGGCGCAAACGGTGTGGGCGTCATCGAGCTTTGGTCCGAGGACCGGGGCCGCGAGAAGCGCCACAAGTTCCCGCAGGGGGCCGCGCCGGTCCCTGTGTCTGTGGCTGACAAGCCGCGGAAGAAATAACACCGAACCAACCCATGAACGCGGCCGACACGGCACTTGCGACCGGATTCACCACCTTGCTGGCAACGGCAGGGGACACGGTGACTTTCCGGGGTGCTTCCGTGTCGGCCGTGGTCAACTGGGTGCCGTTCGACGAAAAGCCGTTCCCTAACAGCCCTGACTTTGACCGCGAGGCCACCTCCCGGGTCGAGTTCGTGGACGGTGCGGTAAGTCCCGCGCCCCGGGTCGGTGAGATCATCACCCAAGGCACCAAATACCACCGCATCCAGTCGGTCCGATTCAACGGTCTGGCTTGGTTGATGGATTGTGAGGTGACGACGTGACTCTGACCTTCCAGACCAACCTCGACGAGTTCAACGCAGCGCTGACCCGCTACGCCGCGCTGTCGAGCAAAGGAGCGGCCGAGGCCGTAGCCAAAAAGGGAGCCGACTTCGGTTTTCGTTTGTCCCGCAAACTGCTGACCTTGGCCCCGGAAAAAGGGTCCGTCCGCGAGAACCGCCTGGCCGCGCTGGCTTCAGGTGGAGGTCTCAAGATCCGCGACAAGATCCGCCAACGAGTCTACGCGAAGCTCGGCGTCTCCCAGACCCTCTCCGGTCGAAAGCTCCGCATGGGCGGCAAAAAGCTTTCTGCATCCAAGCTGGTCGGTGGAAAGCGCCTGAATCTGCAAGCGCTCCTCGTCCGCGCCGAACTCAACGCCCGTGAAAGCGGCCGCGGGTTCTCCGCGTTTTCTGCCCGGTACAAGTCCCTTTCCCAGCAACTGGCCGCTGACCGTTTCGGTGAGCAGCGCCGGAAGATCATCGACCGCTACAGCCGGTTCCTGTCCGAGGTTGGTTTTAAGCGGGACCGTGATTCGTCCAACCTGACGTTCCGATGGGGCGGCAACGAGTCGTCCGGCAAGATGGCCGTGGCGCTCCAGAAACCGCGCCAACAGGCCGCTATCGCCGCCGCGCTCGACGAGGCCCGCGCCGACATGATGGACTATATCATCCGCAAACAGACCCAAGCCGCCCGGACGATGGCAATCTGACCCATGCTTTCCCTCGCTTCCATGCAGTCAACGGTGGCCGCGGCAATCACTGCCAACGCCTTTTTCTCAGCAAGCCCGGCCGTGTCCTGCATTGCTGACGACGGTCTTCAGGACTCAGCCATCGAAACCCAGCTTCGTTCCGTTGGCTGCGTCGTGGTTGTCCCTCCGATCCTCCGGGCAATGCGTCGGGATCTCGGTGCCGGAAAGTTGCTTCTGGACGCCGAAATCGTGGTCCGAGTGTTGGTCAATCCGCACGTCAACGCAGCGGCGGGAGGAGCCAACCGAAACGTCTATTCCGCCGTGGCTGCCGCTACCCAGGCCGTCTTGTCGTGGGTGCCCGCAACCGCCGGGGACCGTCGCTTCGAGACTTCCGAGGATTTCCTCCAGATCGCAGTCAACGACACGGGCCTCCTCGGCTACCATCTCCTTTTCACCAAACTCTCAACCCTGAACTGATCCCAACCAACCCATGAACACCGCCCCAGTCATCCTCGGCAATCACGGCTTTTTCTTCCGCGATGGCGCGAGCTTCACCGTCCCGTCTGCCGGCACTGCCAGCCGCACTTCCAAGCCCGGAGCCGCTGACACCGGATGGATTGACCTTGGCATTCTGTCCGAGGCCACGATTCAGCACGAACGCGAGGAGCGCGACATCTTCGCCCCGACCCCGGGCGTGATGCGCTTGTACGACGTCATCGAGACCAAGCGTCAACTGTCCATCAACCTGACCGCCCAGGAACTCAGCCCGCTGGCCTTCGAATTGATCTTCGGCACGCTTGCCCTGACCTCGGTCTCGACCCAGTACAACCCCCTCGAAGGCGCGACCAAAAAGGGATGGCTCAAGCTCCAGCAGTACAACCAGAGCGATGCCATCGTCAACACGGTGGACGTGTACGTTCAGATCAAGGTCTCCGGGGAAATCACCTTCGGCGACAATGTGGTGACCGCCCAATTCGAGGCTCGCGTTCTCCACTCCACGCTGAACACCGGCACCCTCGCCTAATCGCAACACGCCATGCCAGCCGATCCTATTACGCCCGGCCTGGCCGCGGCGTGGTCCAACACAAGCCCGGCGGCTTACGGTGTGCCTTCCAGGTTCACCGCAGCCGTCCGGGCGCAGTCGAATCAAAGCATTGGCTCGACTCTCACCTCGACTTTTGACGGTGTCAGTTTGCAGGGAACGCTTGCCACTGTCTCGAATCGGGCTGTCCTGCTGACCGCCCAATCGACTCCGGCTCAAAACGGCATCTACGTCACCGGTGCTGGTGCGGTTTCGGTTACAATCACCGATTCGTTTGGAGGTGGAACCAAGACGGTATCCTTTCTGGTCGCTGGTCGCCTGTATTACTGGATTCCGCAGAACGGCTACAACGTCACGAATGGCACCGAGACCCTGACAGCCGCTGGCTTCATTGCTGCGTCTGGGGCCGGTTCCTTGACGTTCCAAGGCCCTGCCGGTCAGAGCCAGGCGGACAGCCTGTACGAAGCTGGCCTTGTCCGTCTGAGCCTGTTCGATGCCCCGAATGAGTTCCCCGTTGAGTTGGTGGTCAACGTCACTGGTGGAACCTCTGCGAATACCTGGTGGCAACTGACCTCGACTGTGGTCACCGTTGGATCGTCTGCGATCACGTTTTCGCAGATCACGGTGTCGAGCCTGGACGTGGGTACCGAGGACAATGCCTTCGATAACACGCCGCCGGATACAAAGACTCCGAGCAACGCGACCGCGTTTGACAACACCCAGCCGGTCCCGGTGATGCCCTCGTTGTCTCAGTCGTTCGTCAATGCCACGCCGGATGGCAAGACCCCGAGCCTGTCCACGGCGTTCGACAACACTCCGGCAACCGCGCTTGTTCTCCAGGGCGAGACAAGCCCGGTCGCTGGTATCACCACGCCCGCCAGCCCGACGGCTGTCACTCATCTGGCGACGCTCACCGCGGGGACCAATTATCTTGTCCAGGTTGGAGCCCGACTCGCTCCGGTCACGATCACCCTGCCCGACCCTGGCAGTCTGGCCCAGCGAATCGAAATCGCGGACATCACCGGCCAGGCTGCGACCTACGCGGTCACGGTCAACGCCGGAACAAAAGACATCGAGACGGCAGGTCAAACGTCTTACATCATCGATCGCAACGACGCGGTCCTTGTGCTGAGTTACACCGGAACCAAGTGGAAAATCCTCTGATCCCATGATCACCAAAATTGCAGTGGCGACGACCGCCACCCTGGTTTCCGATTCCAGGGAACGAAACTGGCTGATGATTCAGAACCAGTCCGACACGCCGGTCTTCCTGTCGTTCGACGGGACCGCGGGCGTGACTATCGACTCAGGGGCGACCCCTGGCATCCGCCTGGCCCCTTACGAAACGGTTCTGTCCGCCGACATCGGTGGGCGGTTCACCGGAAACAACTTCCCGATCTACGCCATCCACGGCGGGACCGGAACCAAAAACCTCGTCATCCAGGAGAGCTAAACATGAGTTGGAACATTCAAAAACCAGGGGACTACATCAACGGACCGCTCACGGTGGCGGGCGTGGCTCAGTTCAATAGCAACGTGGGAATCGGTACGACTCCTAGCGGTTGGGGTGGCACTGGATTTCTCAACCTTCCGTCAAACACGGCGGTTTCGTTTAAAGGAACGCAGGGAAGTGTTATTTCTAACGCCTACTACGACACACAGTGGCGTTATTACGGAAATGGTCGCGCAAGTCAGTATTATCAAAACGACGGTGTACACACTTGGCTTGTCGCTCCAAACAACATTTCCGGTGCTGCCGCTGCACTTACTTTTGCTACCGGAATGACATTGGATAGTACGGGCAATCTTTTCACCAGTGGATCTGGAAATGGAGCAAACCTCAATGTCACAACTTCCAGCCAAGTTTGTGGATTGCGACTGCGACAGACTCAAAACGTACATCCGGCTACGCGAAACTGGTCAATCTACACTAACGGATCGGCCTACGGAGTCCTAGAGTTTGGCGTTGGTGCTTCACAGTTTTCCGATTCTTATGCGACAGTCTTGACCGTCGATGGGGCCGGAAATGTTACCCCTAACGGCAATCTCGTCCCCGCTGCTGGCAAAGGCATCGACTTCTCCGCTGCTTCCAACGCGGCTGGTGCGAGCTCCGAGCTGCTCAACGATTACGAGGAGGGCACTTTCACTCCTACGGTAATAGGTGTTTCGACAGCAGGAACAGGAAATTACACGGTCCAGGTTGGAAGATACACAAAAACTGGAAACAGAGTTAATGTTGACATTTATGTCAACTGGAACACTCATACCGGAACAGGTGCTTTAAGAATCACAGGACTTCCATTCTTGGTTAAATCTGCTGCCAATTATTATGCATCAGTAACCATAGGTTACGTTAGTTTGACAACATTAAATGCAAACAATGTTCTCAACTCCCTTGCAAATGGTGCTTCAGCATACATTGATATCAGTCAATATCCTGCTGGTGGAGGAACAACTGGACCTGTTTCAATAGGCGTTGCGGGCGCACTTTGCCTTTCTGTCTCATACGAAGTCTAATACCATGTTAACCACACAAACTGTTGTATCGCTCGTCGAGGTCACGCCGAACGGCACGATCCAGGTCCGACTCGCCAACAAAATCATGGACGGCGAGACGGTCAAGGCGCAGACCTTTCACCGCTACTGCCTGACACCTGGATCTGATCTCACCGGACAGCCGGCCCAGGTGGTCGCGATTGCCAACGCCGTCTGGACGCCCGAGGTGATCGCCGCATACGAGGCCCAGATTGCCAACCAAAAACCCATCGGAGCCTAAGCCATGATCGAAACCAAGACCCTTTGCGCCGTCACCGTGCGGCCCGATTGCAGCCTCCTAGTTCAGGAGACTATCGCCTATCTGAAGGACGGAGTGCAGGTCTCCGTGGAGCCGGTGGGAACCTACGACCTTGCCCCGGGTGATTCGCTCGAAGGCAAGCCGACCGATGTTGTCCGCATTGCCAATGCGTTGTGGACTCCCGAGATCATTGCAGACTACGCCGCGGCGCATCCGATCCCGGAGCCCGAGGTCATCGTCGTCGAGGAGCCTGTCGTCGATGCTTCGGTCTCGACAGAGTCAACCTCGGAGGTTGAAATTGTCACGGAGACTTCCTCCGAAAACTGACATGGAAAACGCCCCTGCACTCACCCCGAAACCCGCCACCGTCAAAATCTTCGTTCTGAAGTTCACCGAGGCCGAGGCCCAAAAGGCTTTGGACATCTTCGAGTGGGCTACCAGAAACGGCGGTTTGCCGCTCGCCAAGGAGGTTCTGCCCCTGGCCGAGAAGTTCATGCAAGCCGCTGTCAAAGCGAAGGAAGCCGAGGAGGCTGCAAAGGCTGCTGCCGCCGCAAAGATCGAAGAACCCGCCAAGAATTAACCGGAGCAAATGACGACCAACCACAACGAAATCCGGGACGGTTCAATCGGCATCGGATCCGGGCTCACCTCCGCGATCATGGGCATCTTGAAACCTCTTGGTGAGGTGGCGTCGTCCATCGGTTCCATCGTCGGGTGCGTCATCGCTTGCGTGATGCTTTACCGACTCCTGCGAAAGAAAGACTGACCAAACCATGAACGCAAAAACTACCTTGGCCGGAATCGGCTCCATCCTCGCCGCCGTTGGGTTCGCTTTGAAGGCGATCTTCGACAACGACCCGACCACGAATATCGACCTTGGCGCGACCATCGCCGCGGTAACCGCCGGCATCGGCCTTATCGCCGCGAAGGACGCCAAGCCTACCGGACCGAAACTGCCCGAGCCTACCGAACCCAAGGCGTGAATTGGGTCGAACAGATCGTCACCGCCCTGCTGAAGTTCCTCCGCGACCTAGCCCGTGAACCAAACACCCTCGACAACGCGCAAACTCCTCCAGAGGTTCGCCGTGGTTGGGATGCTTGGATTCGCGGCCGGTTGCGGGACAAGGGCGGTGATGATCGACCCTAGGGCTGACGTCGTCCGCCTTGGGCCGGGAGTGCGCGGGCCGGTCTACGTCTTCGTTGACGGCCGGTGGACGCTGACCCGAAAAGTGACTCTGCCCGAAGGCTGGTTCTCCGGTCCCGGGCCTCAACAAGAAACAAAACCCTGAAGAAAAACCCATGACTGACAGCATGGCCACACTTATGGGCGGCAAGCAGATTGTCGCCTACCACCTCGACGGAACCCAGGAGATCGTGACCCTGCGGCAACTGCCCGTTCGAGCCCTGCCGCAATACCTCGCCACCATCGACGACGAGGCCGCCCGATTGGAACTGCTGGCCGACAAGCCCGCGGGGTGGGCGGACAAGATCAAGCCCGACTCGCACGTCGAGCTTCTGGAGGCCGGGGAGGGCCTCAACTCCGATTCTTTTTCCGCGTGGCTCCGTCGCAGAGTGCAGCGACAGGAGCAACTGGTTCCGGGATCAAGCGGAGAGCTGGGCAAGCAGTTGCTGTCAGCCTCGCCGACTGGGTCGCAGAGTGCGCGGTGCGCTGTGGTCTGACGCTCGCCCAGGCCGTCGAACACAGTCCGGGCCAGTTGCGGCTTTTGGCGGCTGCGGCCTCGCGCATTGACGCGGGGGCGGGGCTGCTCAATCTGCACACAACTTACGCGGCAACGGCTGCGACGGTTGCAAAGGAAGGGCGGACCGTGTTGGAACGCCTCCAGAAGCAACTGACGAAACAAGCGAAAGGCGGCTGACATGGCAGACACAAATCTACGGATCAAAATTGGGATGCAGGGGTCCGCGGAAGTTGCCGCAGGGCTCCGGTCCATCAGTGACGCATCCTCGAAGCTCAAGGGGATGCTGGCCGGTGTTGGTGCAGCAATCGCCGGGGCTGCCGGTCTTGCGGCACTTGGGCAAGCGGCCGTCAACACGGCCAAGCTCGGTGGCGAACTTTCAGACCTTGCAGCCCGAACAGGCATTTCAGCCCGTGCCCTCATCACATTGCGCCAAGCTTTCAACGACGCCGGGGCCGGAGCCGACTCCGTAGGTTCAACCATCAACCGACTCCAAAAGACGATCTACGAGGCCGCTACGGCCGGGGGCGCTGCATCCGATGCGATTGTCGATCTCGGATTGTCCACGGCAGCACTGACCAAACTGGCACCCGAGGAACAGTTTTCCCAAGTTGCGGCCGCGATCTCGAAGATCGAAAACCCAGCCCAGCGTTCCGCGGCAGCCATGGCGATCTTTGGAAAGTCCGGGGCCGAACTGCTTCCGTTGTTTGCCGATGGTGGAGCGCTCGACGCCGCAAGAACCGCGTTGGGTGCCCTCCCCGACGTGTTGGGGCGCAACATTGGAATCCTCGACAGCATTTCCGACCGGATCGACCGCCTCGGGTTGAAAGCAACCCAACTCTTTGCCGGAATCTTCGACGAACTTGGTGGGGCCGTTGATTCGTTATTGGCAAAAATCGAGTCCATTGATCTCACCGGACTCGGGCAAAACATCGGGGCATTCGTCAACCTGACCATCAAAGCATTTCAGGACGGGAGACTGGCCGAGTTCATCGGTTTGGTCATCATGGCTGGCACCGAGATCGGGCAAAAAGCATTCAAGGATCTTGTTTCGTCGGCGGTCGGATTCTTTACGAACCAAGAGGTGGCCAACGCGATTGGCAATTTCTCGGTCACTTTGGTGGCCGGAATCGCTAAGTCATTCATCCAACTCAACCAGTTCTTCCAAAGCTATTGGAACGCGGTCGGAGTCTACGCAGCCCAAGCAATCTCCGCGGCCGTTCGGTTGGCGGTAAATCAACAGATTGCAGCGGTCGAAGGCGTTCTGAACGCATCAAAGGAGGCTGCCCGGCTTTTGCTTCCGGCCGGATCAATCCTGCCGTCTAAGGCGATCACATTGCCTCGGGTCGAGCAAACCGCGCCAAACTTCGACACGGCGCTCGGAATCGGATCCGCCATCGCTGCTCAGAACGCAAGGACACAAGCCGAACTTGTGGACAAAATGGTTCTTGGTTACCGGGATCTTTTCGGGATCACAACCGACAAGACCAAGGAAGACGGCAAACAAATCTCCGCCGCACAAGAGTTGATCGACTTACTCCAAAAACAACGCGAGGAGACAGAACGAAAGAAGAAAGCCGAGGCCGCTCCCTCCGGCGGTGTTGCGGGTGGAGACGTGCCGATCAACCTCAAGCTTGAGTTGATGCGGTTGGAAATGACCTACAACAAGCAGTTGCAGCAGATCAACCAAGCCCGCGGGGCGGTTGAATCGAGTTGGCTGATGACCAACTTGGAGAAGTACCAGGAGAAGAAACGCCTGTTGCAGGGAGAGCTTGACCTAATCGCCAAGCAGATCACCGAACTCGAAAAGCTCAAAACCACCGCAAGCGAGGCTGAGCGGATGCAGATTGAGCAGCGCATCGTCGGGCTCCAGGGCACCGCGGGCGGTGTTCAAAACCAGATGACCGGAATGGGGCCAGATCCCGAATCGTTCCGGCAACAGTTCCAATCCACTTTGGTTGACTTGCAGAATCAATGGGGAAGCTGGGCGCAACAGACGGCCGCAACGTTCTCCAACGTGTTCAACACCGCGATCTCATCCATCTCGAACGGGATCACGGGGCTCATCATGGGAACGATGACTTGGGGCCAAGCCCTCGCCGCCATCGGAAACACGATTCTGACCACGATCATCCAGTCTATAGTCCAGATGGGCGTCCGGTGGGTGGCGACTCAGATCTTAATGGCGACGGTCGGAAAGGCACTTGCCGCCGCATCGGTCGCCGCGACGGTTCCGATGGCTGCCGCCCAGGCGGCTGTCTGGGCAACGCCCGCAACCCTATCCACTATTGCGTCTTACGGCACGGCAGCCGCAGCCGCCCCGGGCATGATCGCCGGAGCCCAAGGGCTTGTTCTCGCGCAGTCATTGGCCGCATTCAAGACGGGCGGCTACACGGGCGACGGCAATCCAAACGACGTGGCCGGTATCGTTCACCGGGGCGAGTTCGTGGTCCCGGCTGACGTAGTGGACCGCATCGGATTGTCCACACTCCAGTCCATGACCGCCGCGGGCGCATCGGATCCCGGTGCCTTCACGTCGCCGGCCGCCCCGGGTCCGATCACGCTCAACATGGGGGTCTTTGACAACCCGGGCCGATTGGCCGACTGGGCGAAGTCCAACGAGGGCCGGACGGTGCTGGTGGACATCATGCGCCAACACGCCCACGAGTTTACCCGCTCATGATCTCAACCACGTTTGCCGGTCAATCGGTTCTCTTGCTTAACGACGCCCCGGATTGGGGATCGCCGGTCGGAGTGACTTTCGACTTGGTGAGCCAGTTCGAGGAAGGATTGACCGGCCGCGAGGCTCGACGCCCCCACGCTGCAACGCTACGGGCCAAGGTGCGGTTCCGGCTAACAATCCAAGGGACAGACGCCTTCACGCTCAAGAACGCGCTACGGGGCTACCAAGCGCAGCCCGTCATCGTTCCGTTCTGGCCTTTGGCCGAGACATGGGCCAACCGGGCAAACATCGCAGCCACCGGACTCCGTGTGGCCTACAAGGCGGACTGGTCAACGTGGGAACTGTACACGACGGTTGAACCCGGTTGGGTGTTGGCCGACGACATGGTCGCCCCTGCGTTCTGGGGTCGCCTCGAAGACCGGGAAATGCTTTGGATCAACGCCACGGTCGCCCAGTTCGACGTTGAGTTCACCGAGACCGGGCCGACCACCTACGCACTGATTCCCGGAAGTCAGACGTTCCAAGGCGGTCCCAACCTCGCCGGCTACGCAACCAACCCGCGATTGTGGCCGACCGCGTTGGATTGGCGGGACGTGCCCGAGTCGTTTTCCGTCCGCATCATCCGGGAACAACTGGGCTTTGGTCGGGCACAGTTTGAGACGATCTATCCGCAAACCAACGTCCGCGAAGCCCAGTTCCGCACGATCACCCAGTCGTCCGCCGAGTGCTGGAAATTGCTTCGATTCTTCAGTGACCACGGGGCTGGCAAGGCATTCTGGACACCGACGTGGCATTCGTCCGCCGTGATGGCCGCCGACCTCGCCGCGGGATCATCTGCATTGTCGGTGCAATCCGCCGTTGGGATTCAGGCGGGCGATTACCTTGCGTTCATCCAGGGCACCGGGATCCAAGCGACCTCCCGGACTTCGACCATCGTCGGGACCACGGTCAACCTCAACAGCACCCCGGGAGCATTCACCGCGGCCGACACCGTGGTTGCCACGTTGGTCCTTGCCCGGTTCGACAAGCCGCGCCTCGGTCTTGAGTTCATCATGGGGTCGGTCGCCCAGGGGGCCGTTTCCGTCGTCGAGCTTCCGCCGGAATATTCACCGGCCGCGGACGAAACCCTCGGGACGACCATCGGGCTCCTGACCACTCGGGGCTACATTTACGAGCTTACCCAGACCATCGGGGTCACGACGACCACAACCCGGCTAACCAGCTACGAGGCCGACTTGACCGTCGGGGCAAACACCTACACCGCCCGAAAGATGGACCACGGGACGGTCAAGCAGTCGCTTTTCCTAGACCGGGACGAAATCGAGATTCGGTCCGAGGTCATCGCCGGGGACCCGCTGGTCAAACTCGCCACGGTACAAGCCGAGGCCCCTGTCCGGCTCACGATCAAATCCGTGGACGTGTCCGGGGCGACCGGATCCAACGACACCGTGCTTTTCACTGGGGACATCATCGGGCTGGCGGTCCGTGGATCCAGACTGACCGCAAAGGCCGTGTCCGCTGGGACGGTGTTCGACCGGATCTATCCAAGGTTCAGGATGCAAGTCGGATGCAACCACGCGTTGTTCTCGCCGGGGTGCGGGTTGGCCAGCGCTGCGTGGCAATTCACCGCGACCCTAAGCAACCCAGGTACTGTCGGCTACCCGTTCACGTTTGATTTGACCGGGCTGGCACGAACCATTGGGACTGTCCCAACCATCACTGCGGGCTGGTTTTCTGGTGGGTGGGCAGAGTTTCAGTCGGGTTCTTTGCTGAGTCGTCGAGCCATCATCGACAACACCGCCGCGGTCTCCGGTGCCCTGACGATCACGTTGGCCCGGGATCCAAACCCGTTCCCGCCGCCGTTCTCCGCGGTGAAGCTTTTCCCGGGTTGCAATGGGGCACGGACAACGTGCGTGGACAAGTTCTCCAACTACCTCAACTTCGGTGGGCATCCGTTCACGCCCGCAACCAACCCGTCGCTCATCAAGGTCTCGCAAAACGTCGGAGGGGGTAAGAAATGACGCCTACATGGTTCACCGAGGAGCGCATTGACGCGCTCGAAGCCGAAGCCGCCACTTGGATCGGGACGCCGTTTGCGGCCAACTCATCCGCCAAGGGGCTTGGCGTTTCCTGCCATACCCTCGCGGGCGCTCTCTACGCCGCCGTCGGGTGGGGCGACATTACGATCCCGGAAGTCCCGATCTCCCACGGGCGGTTCGGGGAGGAGTCACTCGCCAACCCGTTCTTCGATGCCATGGCCGAGCGGTTTACCCAGCTTCCGCATGACTCGGAGGTGCTGCCCGGGGACGTTCTCGGGTTCCGCATTGGCCGCATCGTCCACCACCTCGGGACCGCGCTTCGCAACGGCCGGTTCATCCATGCGCTCGACGGCATCGGCACGACTGTGTCCACCATCGAGGACGCAACCTATCGGTCGAGACTCACGACCATCTGGAGACCCCTACCGTGAAAGGCGAAACCCGAAACCAGCCCGACCCCGAGATTAACGACGGCAACACCGAGCCCGAGGACTTCTCGACCAACCAAGAGGCGGCCTCGATCCCGTGGTTCTGCGGGGAGCGCAAACTCGCCCTCCGGTGGATCTCACCGATTTACAACCAGTTCACCAAGGAAGCTCCCCAGGAGCGACCCGGCAAGAAATAGGACACGACCATGGGAAAAGGTGGAGGAGCAGGCAGCAAACTTTACGACTACTACGGAACCCTCGCCGGCATCGTCTGCGCGGGGCCGGTGGACGAACTTGTCGCCATCTTGGTGGACGGCCGGATCGTCTGGCCCACCGCGACATTCTGGAACGCTGGGCAGACGATTGCAGTCAACGACCTCCGGCAATACTTAGGCGTCGTCTGGAAGGCCACCCAGGCGCACACAACGAGCAACGCCAACAAGCCGCCAGCGTCAACCCATTGGGTCCGCTATTCGTTGGTCCGCACGGTTGGACCGAGCGCCACAAACCCCTACCCGCTGACCGTGACCGGCTACGGGGCCGCGTATTTCTACTGGGGCACCGACGACCAAGTTCTCGACACCGTCGGGGAGGCCCGCCTCGCAGCAAACGGGCACCCACCTTACCGCCGGCAAGCCGTTCTCGTTCTCAAAGACTTCCTTTTCGGCCGGGAGCGTACTTCAGCGCCAAACGTCGAGGTGGTCGTCCGCAGAAAGCCAAACCAGACGATGCTGATCGGAGATCCGGCCGCATTGATCGACGGACAGGCCAATCCGGTGGCCGCCATGGCTGACCTTTACACCGACCCGGTGTTCGGGGCCGCACTGACGCCCGACACCCCGGGAGGCCCGGACACCACGACGTGGCAGTCCGCCGCTAACGCAATCCAAACAAGCATCGACGAGGCCGGCATCTCGCCTGTGCTGACTCAGGCAAAGAGTCTCCGCCAGATCACCGCCGACATCCTCGCTTACTGCGACGGGTGGGTCCGGTTCTCCGCGGCCGGTGAGATCGAGGCCGGGCGGTTCCCACACAACTCAGCGCCGCCCACGTTCACCGCTGCCACAACCATCGACTACAACGACCTCATCGACGAGGTGAGCTACACGGCCGACGGATGGGCAACGACCTACAACCAAACCCAAGTCAAGTTTGCCGACCGGGAGCGCTCCTACCGGGATGGCTCGGTCGCTGTGGTGAGTGGGTACAATCTCGCCGTGACCGGAGAGCCACGGACCGCAAAAATTGACCGCCCTTGGATCACCCGACGGACCCAGGCATCTGAACACGCGGCCGAGCATCAGAAGATCGTCGGGGAGCCCAAGCTTTCCGGCTCGTTGGTCGTCCGCGCTGATAAGGCCGCGAGCATTCGCCCAGGTGACTTGTTCCTGCTAACCCACGACGCGCTTTCCATTTCCATCGTCTGCCGGTGCATCGGCAAAGACATCGCCCAACCGCCCGCCGGCCGCGCCACGATCCGCTTCGAGTCTGACCGCGCATCCGCCCCGGTTCCGTTCGCTCCTACAGGAGCCGCGGACGAGGGGAGCGCCTACCCAGACAACGAAACGCTATCGCTCCAACAGTTCTTCCAGCCTCCGCCTGCAATGTTTCAGGGGGACACCGACGCCGCCGTGGTCCCGTTGATCGCCCGGACGTCGCCGGTCACGATTGGAGCCAATATTCATCTGCGAAAGGAAGACGCCTCGGGATTCTACGAACTCGGATCCATTGACCAGTTTGCAATCCACGGCACGGTGCAAGCCTCTTGGTCGTACTACAGCCGCGCCACGTCAACCAGAAGCCGCTCGACCAATGTGGCAACGGTAACGACCTCGGCAGCCCACAATCTGACGACCGGGGACGTGGTGACCATCTACGGGTTTGCCGATGCAACCTTCGACGGCACCGTGACCATCACCGTGGTCAACTCGACGACGTTCACCTACCCGAACACGGGAAGCTTCGTTTCAACGACGACCGACACGGGTGGCACCGTGACCACTGGCAACGAGGACAACACCGAGAATCTCCGGGTGACGCTCGACGCCGGCACCGTGTCTGCGGACCTGTCCAAAATGCTGGACACCCAGACCGAAGACGCGATCAACGACAACGCGGTCTATGTGGTCATCTTCAAAAACTCCGACCGAAAGGTCTTCGAGGTTTCAACCCTCAGGGCTATGAGGATCATCTCAGGAGATTCGTTCTATCGGCTCAAGGTCCGCCGCGCTCGGTACGGCACCGCGACAAGGACGGCTGACGTCGGTGACAAGGTTTGGATCGGCTACCGCACCGACATTGCCTCGATGACTCACGGCTCGTTTGTGGGCTATCTGGAGGCGCTTTCGACCGCTACTTTCCGACTTCAGTCCGCCAACGCTGAGTCGGTGGCCGACCTGTCAAACACGACACTTTGCCCGAACATTTCCTACACGTTCGCCGATCCCTACGCTCCGACGACGATCTTTAGCTCAGTCCAAAAATTGACCAGCGTCACGGCAAACACTTGGACCGAGATCACGGACTTCACAGGACACTTTGAAGTGACTGACCGCTTCCGCGTTGACGCCACCATTACCGACTTGTCGGCTGACCTCAACGGGGCTCGACTATACGCAAAAAACGGGTCTTCAGAACTGACTTTGTGGTCGGCAAATTACAACGACTCAAGCGTCCAAAAAGTAACCTGTGAGTTCACGCTCCCGACAAAAGGAGCTTGGTTGGTCTTCATGGCCGGACTCGACAGGTCGGGACGAATCCGAATCAAACAACTCACCGCAGGGGGCGGGACAACCGCGGTTGCGATTAACATCAAACAGAACAACACCGAGACATCCGCGCCGAGCTTCACTCCTCCAGGCATCGGTTTTCGGTCAAATCAGTTCCCGATTTCAGTCACGCTCACGACGACGACGGCAGGGGCTCAAATTAAGTATTCCATCGTGGACCTTGGGCAACCCGTCGGGGCGTTCACCAATGTGGCTGCAACCACTACGACCGTCGCTGTAGGCCGGAACAAGCGACTCTACGCCAAGGCTGACGTCGGTGGATCGAACGAGTCGATCTTGATTTACCACGAATACTACATCGAGGTTGACGAATACTATCCGCCCCGTGGCTCGTTGCCATGAAATAGGTCTGGACAGAAACCCATCGTTGGGTTTAGGTGGGGCCGCGTGAAGTGCCCCGTCTGCAATTCAATTTTTGCTGCAAGCCTTGCCGATCTCGGCAGGGAGATGGGGCGCAGCACGTCAAAATCAAAGGCCTCCGCTGCTCGCCGCAATGGCAAGAAAGGCGGACGACCGAGGAAGAAACAATGACTGACGAAACAATGCCCGTGGAGATCGTCCAAAACGACGCTATCGCCTCAATCGAACGCGCCCAGGTAGACGTTCAAATCTCAACCGCTCGGAAGTACCCGCGCACCCTTAGCAAAGTCAAAGAGAGGATGCTTTCATTCGCCACGCTCGACGAGGAAACCGCATCGTCATGCTTTTACACGTTGCCCGCCCGCCGGGGTGGGGACGACAAGCCGATCCAAGGACCGAGCGTCCGCATGGCCGAGATTGCCTTGGCCAGCTACCAACACGTCAAAGCCGGGTCCCGGATCATCTCCGACGACGGCAAGTTCCTGACCGCTCAGGCCGTGGTCCACGATCTCGAAAACAACGTGGCGGTCTCCATCGAGGTCCGCCGCCGGGTGACTTCCAAGTCCGGGGCTCGGTATTCCGACGACATGATCGCGGTCACCGGAAACGCGGCTTGTTCAATCGCACTCCGCAATGCGGTCTTCCGCGTGGTTCCTCGGGCGCTGATTACGCCGGTCTATGAGGCCGCCAAGCGGGTCGCCGTTGGGGACGTCAAATCACTGACCTCTAAGCGGTCTCAGATCATCGCCCGGCTGAAGCAGATGGGAGCCAAGGACGCCGCCATTCTTGCGGCCGTCGGTGCGGACAAGATCGAGGACATTGACCTTGCTCGGTTGGAGGTCTTGATCGGTCTCGGGACCGCAATCAAAGACGGTGAAATCACCCTTGAAACCGCCTTCCCGGGCGCATCACCAAAGGAGGAGGGCAAGCCTATCTTCAAGGACGAACCGAAAGCCGCGCCCGCCGCGCAGGAACAGCCCGCCACCGCGCCCGTGACGCCGGAACCTACCAACCCAGCAGGAGACCCCGCAGGAACCCCGCAGGACCGTTTGGGCGCAATGCTGACCGGAGCTGGACACACAATTGCCGAGTTCAACAAGTGGGCGGTCGATACCGGATTTCTAACCGCCGAGGTTGGGACTTGGTCCGAGGTGCCCGAAGCGGTCGCATCCCGGTGCCTCAAAGGTGCCCGCGGCCTTGTCAACCAACTGAAAGGGGTGGCCAAGTGAGTAACGAAATCAACCGCATTGAGGAGCTTGCTGCGCTCATTCAAGCCGAAATCCCGCGCTTAATCGGTGAAGCCACCGACGCGATCAACGAGTCCATCAACGTGGCGCTGGAGGAAGCCCAAGAAACCGAATCCGACTCCCCGGCAAAACTTCGACTCGCGATCACTGCAACGTGGAACCTCGACACCAACAGCGTCGATCTCTCGATGCCGGTAACCGTGAAAAGAAAGTTCGTCCGGACGGTGGCAATGCCAGATCACAATCAGGAAAACCTGCCGTTCATCGTGGCAGAGGAGGACGGAGGTTCCAATGAATGACGAACGCCACGGACAACCGTCTGCCTCGTCCGCGCATCGCTACGCGCTTTGCCTAGGCTCATTCCTTCTGGAGCAGTCAATCCAACAGCCGGAGGTCTCCGGTGCCGACGCACAGATTGGCAACCGCATCCACGGATACCTCGCCGGGGAGGGTATCGCCCTCAACGAGGAGGAAATCAGGATCGCAACCGACTCCCGACTTCAGGAGATCGAACTCGTCAAGGCCGTCTTCCCGTTCCAAGACCGCCTTCAAATCATGCGAGAAAAGCGCCTCTGGGAATACGACGCGGACTTCTCAAAATCATGGTCCGGCAAGCCTGACGTGGTCTACCACGACGCAACCCAGGCCTTGGTCATCGACTACAAAACCGGCCGCGGGGAGGTCCAACACGCAACCGGTAACGTCCAGCTTCGAGCCCTCGCCGTGCTGGTTCAAATCTCACGGGGACCGTTTTCCGAGATCACGGTCGCCATCATCCAGCCGTTGGCCGGGGAGCCTACGACTTGCACTTACGGGGCCGAGGACTTAGTCCGCGCATCGTCGGAGATGACGACACTGATGGACGACATCCGCAAGCCGGGCCAACCGCGCAATCCATCAACCGAGGCTTGCAAATATTGCAAGGCCAAGGAGGTCTGCCCGGAGGCCCAAGGCATCGTTCAGAAACTGCCCGCGCTCGTTCCGCGGGACGGGCTCGAGATCGTCATGACTCCCGAGCAGATCGCCGAGTTCCTCGCGGTCGCTCCGCTGGCCGAGGCCGTAATCGAATCGGTCCGGGGCAAAGCCCGCCGAATGATCGACGCCGGGCAGGAAATCCCGGGGTGGAAGCTCAAGCCCGGAGCAATCCGTGAAAGCATCACCAACCCGGAACTCGCATTCGCCCGGTTCATGGAAGCCGGGGGGACTCAAGCCCAGTTCGTCGGAGCCATTACTGTGGCCAAGACCAAGTTCAAGGACGCGGTCAAGGCGGCGACGGGAAAGAAAGGCAAAGACCTCGACGGGTTCGTCGAAATCATGCTGGAGGGCTGCACCGAGGCCAAGGTCACCGCCCCATCGCTTGTCCAGGACAAGGAGGTGGCAAAGTGAACCCCATCATGGAACCGGAAGACGCCCACTCGATGGAGTTCGTTCGGGAGTTCATGCTGCGCTTTGGGCAAGCTGTTCCCACAACGGTCTCAATGCCAAACCCGGAGACCCACAACCTTCGGTGGAGGCTTATCGACGAGGAAGCCCAAGAGCTTCGTGACGCGACCAGCTTGGTGCAATATCTCGACGCCGTCGGGGACCTCCTTTATGTGGTCTACGGGGCCGCCATCTCCGCAGGATTCACCGCCCATCAAATCGAGGCCACGGTCTACGAGATCCACCGCTCAAACATGAGCAAACTGTGGAGCGGTGATGAAATCGACGGCATCCCGGCAGACTGCCGAGCCAGCCACGTCGGGGACGGGCGCTACATCGTCCGCCGCAACGACGGAAAGATCATCAAAAGCCCGACCTACAGTCCGGCCAACCTCCAACCCATCATCGAATGAGAAACCTCAGAGGTGGCGGGTTCGCCAAAATACTCCACGCCGCAGAGATTCACACTGCCGACTCCGGCAATCCCGTGATGCTCCTGACGGTGGAGTTCGAGACACGGACACTGGCAAAGGGGGCGCTCTACGCCCAGCGGGTGCAGTTCCGATCCTTCTCCGCGGAGGACCACGCGCTGGTGGACAAACTCAAGGCCGGGACGTTCATCGCATTCGACGGGGACTGTGACGCGGTGAGCGAAAAGTCCCAGACGGGCTGGTGGTATGCCAACCCAAGAATCACCGGTCGCATCCTCAGCATCATCGAAACAGAACCCGGGAGCCACGGTGAGTGACATCCTCCAGTTTCTCGTCGTTGGCCATCCCAAAGCCCAACCGCGGGTCAAGGCGTTCAAACGGGGCAACCACGCGGGCGTCTATGACCCGGGCACCGCAGACGGCTGGAAGCTCGCCGTTGGGGCCACTGCAAAAATTCACTGGAACCGGGTGCAATTCATTGGGCCGCTCCGGCTTGTGCTTGGGTTCTTCATGCCTCGACCAAAGGCACACTTCAACCGCCACGGAGATGCCAAGCCCGGGGCTCCAGTGTGGCACGAATCCAAGCCCGACACGGACAACTTAGCCAAGGCCGTGATGGACGCGCTGACCCAGTTGCAAGTCTGGCGCGACGACTCCCAGGTCGTCCAACTGGAGGTTTCCAAAGCCTACGGAGCCCGAGCGGGCTGCATCGTAATCCTCGGGCCGGCATCATCGCCTGACCCACTGCTGCGCCTCGACATGGGGCGCTTTATCGACTGACAACACCGGGGGCCGCGCATCCGAAACACGCGGGCAAAATCTTTTTGAAAAAGTTCTTTCAATCATCCCATTCCTCGTTAAATTAAGGGCATCGAAGGCAACGAAGCCCGAGAAAATAAAAAGACCGAACGAATGAAAGCTTACCAAATCAACACCCCGAAGACCCGCAAGATGCTCTCCATCTTCCTCGGAAAACTTGGCTACGACACCATGGCCAACGACGTGATGCACGACAGCGAAAAGCACTTGCCCCAATACGCTTGGACGGTGATTCACAATCTCAAGGGGGACATCAAAACCAAGTTCGAGGCCAACTGCCGATTGATCGAACTCATCTGATGACCCGCCCGGGGGCGCGACCGGCCAACGCGCACAACTTCAACACCTACCGAATGACATCTATGATCACCGTTCAACTTCCGACCGATCCCGCCTATTGGAGCTGCTTCTGGGGCAGCGACTACGAGGAAGGGGTCGCCCGCGCCAACGACAACCTTGAGGCCATGATCCGCAACGAGTTTGCCGACGCGCCTTTTGAGGTCCGCTTCGAGCGCACTGCCACCCCAGCACCCCGCGGGGTCCTAGGACACGACGAGGAGGCCGTGGAGGCCGTGTTCGAGTTCATCGCCACCAACTGGACCAACGCGCTCTGAGCCATGAACCTGACCAACCTCATCACCGCATTGATCGCCGTGGAATCCGGCGGGCGGGATAGTGCCATCGGTGACCAAGGCCGAGCCTTGGGGCCGCTCCAGATCCACCGGGCCGTGGTGACCGACGTGAACCGAATCACTGGGGCGCATTACCGGCACTCCGAGATGACCAACCGAATGGCCGCCCGGGCGGTCTGTGAAGCCTACCTGAAGCACTACGGCAAAGGATGCACCACCGAGCAACTCGCCCGGAAATGGAATGGGGGACCTACTGGGGACCGCAAAACCGCCACGTTGGGCTACTGGCGCAAGGTCGAAAAGCAACTCACCAAATGAACACAAAATGAACACGAAACCAATCAACGACGGAGGACCTGCGTTTCCGATGGGATATCATCCCGAAGGCAACAGTGCTGACCACTTCGGCATGACCCTCCGCGTCTGGCTGGCCGGAAAGGCGCTGCAAGGCTGGGCTGCTGGGCGAAACCACAGCATGACCGAGGCGTCCGACCACGACACTGTCGCCAAGGCTTGCTTGCAGTACGCTGACGCGATTATCCGGGCCGCCCAGGAGGTAAAACCGTGAAGCTTCACGAACTCCCACCGGATCACCGGCTCCGAAACATCGCGATCCAATCCATCGAAGGGCTCCGCATCCACTGCCGGAAAACCACCTACAAGGCAAAGCCAGCGACGTGGAAGATCGGCCGCGAGACCTACAACCGATTGGGCGAAACATGGCGCACCAACTTTGACTTTATCGTAGAGGTGCCCAAATGAAAGCCACCACCGAGCAAATCGTCTCCGCGCTCCGGGTGTTGTCCGTCGAGATGTTCTCCGAGGACGGGGTCGCCAATGCCGTTGTGGCCGAGGCCGCCGACCGGCTGACAGCGATGGCCAACCTTGTCGCCAAGCACGTCCAGGAGACCAAAGACGACGTCGAGCAAATGGCCGTCGCGTCCGACACGATGGTCGAGGCCACGTCAAAGATTCAAAGACTCCGAGCCCAGATCAAGCGGCTGGAGGAGGCGGGAAACAATCTACTCTGGAATTTCTGCCCAGAGTACACATCTGATTTAACTCAAGAACAGTCTGATGCTCTGAAGCAATGGAACCAAGCCAAGGAGGACAAGCCGTGAACTCGCACCTTCAGGAAATCGAATCGCTTCAAAACTCTCTGAGAGAGCGCGAAGAATACGTCATAGAACTCGAAAACCGTCTCCGCGCTCTGTGGGACAAGCTCGAAGGTGAGCGGAAGCATTACATGGAGCAGATTTGCCGGCTGGAGGAGGCGGAAGATGTGATTAAAGTATCTCTTCAGCGTTCCCTTAATTCCAACGAACAAGGAGAATGCAAGTGGCTCGCCGAGCTTCCAATGACCGATGCGGAGTTCGCTGTTTTTACAACAGCATTCAAAGCCAAGGAGGCCAAGCCGTGAGCAGTTCACAAGTTCGCCGCATTCTTTCCAACGGCATCGACGCGCCACCGTTGACCAAGGCTGAAGCCGGAGAAATCGCTCGCCACGTTCAGAAGATCCGAGTCAACGACGGGCCGACGGCATTCAGCCGACGCAAACGAAAAGGCACTAAGTGAAAGCGCCACTGACCGCGAAACAGGTCGCCCGGCTTCTTGGGACACAACCCGCCCAGAACAAGCCGACCAAGAAACTCACCAACGGCATGCTTCTCAACCCACCGCTGCCCGACGATGCGGTCCGGGACATCCGCCGCCGTTGGACTGCCGGGGAGCGCCTAAAGATAATCGCCGCGGACCACAACGTCACCCAAGCCGCGGTCTCGCTCATCGGGTCGGGCCAGCGCCGGAAGGACGTCCAATGAGCCCATGCTCGCCCGCTAGTCACCGCGGGCTTGTACCGGAGCGCGGTTTCTGGTCCACGGGGGCGCATCGTGAACGTCATCACCGCCCGCCGCCGGGTCATGGCCGTCGGGTGCAGCCACGGCAACCGAGCCAACCCCAACGCGCTGGCCGCCGCGCTTTTGTTTCGGGAGCAGTTCCGCCCAGACGAAGTCATCCACCTCGGGGACGCCTACGACCTTGCAAGCCTCCGGGCGGGGTCTCTGGCCAACCCTGACGACTCGGACCATGCAGACGACTACCTCGACGACATCGACAAGGGCCGGGCGTTCCTCGACGCGCTCAGGCCGACGGTGTTCATCGCGGGAAACCACGACCTCCGGGCTTTGCGGTACACCAACCACCACAACACCGTGGTCCGCGGGTTCGCCCAGGCTATCTGGGAAAAAATGGTCGAGCCGATCCAGAAACACGCCCGGGTGTTCATCAAACACCACGACGTGCTGCCGCGCTCTTGGTACAACCTCGGCGGCTACAAGTGGGGGCACGGGCTGCTGTTTGGTGAGAACTTCCTCCGGGACACGGCCGAGTGCTGGGGCAACACCGTTGTGGCCCACGCCCACCGCGCTGGGATCGCCACTGGCCGCCGGGATGGAAACCCGACCTGTCTCTCACCGGGGACGCTGGCCGACGCTGCCGCCATGGACTACGCCCTCCGCCGCCGCGGGACGCTTGCGTGGTCCCACGGCATAGTGTTCGGGGAATACACCGACACGACCGCGCAACTCTACCTTCACCAATGGCCGCAGGGAGAAACAGCATGGAATCTGCCGAACTTCTAAGACGGATCCGCGACGAAATCCAACGCAAGATCGAGTTCCCGACAAGCGAGTGGAAGACCTCGAAGGAATGGATGCGAGAATGGGACCTTAAACAATCCCAGACCAACCGCACGCTCACCCAAGGCGTAGAACTTGGGATCATGGAGGCAAAAATTTTTCGCATCCCTTGCCCGATCCGCGGTTCCTATCCGGTGCCCCATTACCGACGCAAAACACCATGACCTATCGCTCCAAACACAACGCCGCCGTCACTGTCGAAATGATCGCCGAGGCCGAACTCCGCATCGGTGAAACCAAGCGCCAGGCCGTGGTCTACACCCGCAACGGCAGGAACTACGTCCGCCCAAAGGCCGAGTTCCATGACAAGTTTTCGCTGGCAGTCTCGACCGAGTCGAAGTAACTGTCAGCAGTCACCGCGAGGTGGCACGGGTGTGAGAACCCGATGACAAACATGAAACCAGAACCCCCAATCCAGCCACTGACGGAGGCTTTCCGGCCGCGCAACGCGCCGGGTTTGTGCCAATTCTCACCCGTTGGTGGTTGGATTGGGGCTTCATCCGCTCCATGAAACAACCGCACAACCAACCACGGGGGACGCCATGATCGTCGAGCCCGATTTCCTCGACCACTGGAAGACCCGGCTCCTCGTCCGCCTTCTCGGAACAGAACTTGCCCCGATCTACGTCATCCGATTGTGGGCTCACTGCCAATCCAGAAAAACCGACCGGTTTACCGACTGGAAACCGACCGTTTTAGCTTCGGTTTGCCGGTGGGAAACCGACCCACAAACCCTCTGGGACGCAATGCTTGAAACTTATCTCGAACGCGACGGAAACACGCTTGTAGTTCGAGGATGGGCCGAGACAAACGCCGGACTTATTTCCGCATGGACCAACGGAAAACTCGGTGGAAGGCCCAAAAAACAGGCAAAACCAACCGAGCAAAAACCAAACGGAAACCGACCGGTTAACCTGATGGAAACCGTTCGGGTAACCGATAGAGAAGATAAGATAAGAGAAGATAGAGATGATAAGATAGAACACCCCCAAACCCCCAATGGGGGCGAGGAGTTGGTTATCCTCAAGGATCGCATCGGTTCTTGGTTCAGCCGCAGAGCTTCAACCATCTGGTCCGACAAGGAAACCAAGGCCCTCAAGGCCGTCATCGCGCTCCGAACACCGCCCGAGGACATCGACGCCTTGGAGACCCGCTACAAGTCCGGCAACCCATACCTACGCCGCGACATCATCACCCTGTTGAACAACTGGAACACCGAAATCGACCGCGCCAAACAACCCGTCACCCAACTATCCCTGACCCATGGACAACCAACTGACGCAATCGCTCGACGCAATTCTCTCCTCGGTGACGATGTTGCCGAACAGCAAGCCGAAGCCGCCAGAATCTCCAGAGCCAAAGACGAAGCCGCAATGCGACGATTCGAGGCCACTGGCCTTACGCCTTGGGACTAAGTGCTGCCCAGAGTTCAGGGCCAAGGTCCTACGCATGGACGAGACCGTGCCGGGTGCCTCCAGGCTCGCCAAGTTCACCGAGGCGTGGATCAAAGCCGCAGCCCAGGACAAGCGCGACCGCGGGACGTGGATGGTCCTCGCTGGCCCTCCAGGCGTTGGCAAGACCCACGCCCTCAAGGCCGCTAGGAGGTTCTTGCAAAATCACTCGGTTGACCTATGGCACGAATGCTTTTGGCGCAACCCACCGAACGTGCTGTGGGCGACATGGTCCCGGGTCGTTGCCCTGGACAAGGAGGAGTGGGAAGACTGGCTTTACGACCTCCGCCGGGCCAACATCGTCATCCTCGACGACGTGGGATCCGAGGTGGACAAATACAAAACCGGGGAGCCAGCCGAACGCCTTCGGGTCGCGTTGGACATCGTCGAGCATCGGTGGATGCTCATGTCCACCAACCTGATGCCTCAGCAATGGGCCACCGCATTCGACCGCCGGGTTCACAGCCGACTACAGCCGGCAGTGGTCCTCGACATGACCGGATTCAACGACTTCAGACCGACCAAAAAAGCAGAGCAAACCCCATGATCATCGCAAAAATAGACGTCACCAAGCTCGACAAAGGCCACTTTTTCAAGGGCCAAAAGGGCATCTACGCAGACCTCGTTCTGATCCCAAACAAGGACGGCACCGACCAGTACGGCAACGACGGGTTCGTGTCCCAGGGCATCTCCAAGGAAGCCCGGGAGAAGGGCACCAAGGGGGCCATTGTCGGGAACTACAAGAAGATCAATCGAGGGGGCGACACGGCCGCGCCTCAGAAGGTCAAAGCCCAGACCAAGCCCGACCCCAGCCTCGATCCTGACGACGACGTTCCCTTTTGACCTATGAGCCGACCCCATTACCTCTGCAAGAAGGTCCAGCCGGGCGAGATCAAGCCCATGACTGCGGACACGATCCGCATGATGGCTCAGGCCGAGGACCTCGTCGCCTACGGCATCCGCCGCGGGCTGATGGCCTACCCACCAAACACCCAGTTCGACAAGGAGGGCCGACCCATCCCGAAGATCACGGTGCCAAGCGCCCAAGCCAAGCCCATCGAGGCTTACCCATGCCTCCGGGCCTACCTGATGCATGACGCCGGATCCACCCATGTCGAGGTGGCCAAGGCAATCACCGCATCAACTGCGAAGATCGGCGCTATCATCGCCCACGGGCGCGAGATCTACCGCCGCCAAGCCGTCGAGATAGCCAAGGAGGGTGAAGAGACCATCCCGGAATCAAAACGCGCCAGCGGGGCAGGAAACGCGCAAGGCGGGGCATCCAAGGCCAAGGACCTCCCCCCGGGTGGGAACCCTCCCGGCCAAAACCTTGAAAGCAGGGGCCAAAGCAG